>Ga0315900_10006000_pt1 | contig 16486 bp, 19 predicted proteins | sample LakEriMetagenome_FD_203521 | JGI IMG/M metagenome (GOLD analysis project Ga0315900, IMG submission 203521) | Freshwater fungal communities from buoy surface, Lake Erie, Ohio, United States - Buoy 12 MA114 | ecosystem: Environmental > Aquatic > Freshwater > Lake > Lake biofilm | place: USA: Lake... | reverse complement strand
TTTCATCGACGTGATCCCACGCAACCCGAGCGGTAAGGCCTTGAAGAAGGATCTGCGCGTGCAGTTCAAGGACGTCGTCGGTCCGTGATGTCCACGACGGCCGATGTGGTGATCATCGGCTGTGGCGGAGCCGGATCGGCGGCCGCCGCGGAGTTGGCCCGTCGGGGTCGCACCGTGGTGGCTTTCGACGCGTTCGGTCGAGGTCACGACCGGGGCAGTTCGCACGGGACGGAGCGAATCGTCAGGGCCGCCTACACCGACGAGATGTACTCGCTGATGGCGCTCGACTCTTTCGACGGTTGGCGCGACCTCGAACGAGAAACCGACACCCGATTGCTCTCGATGGTGGGCAGCATCGACACCGGGTTCGCGCGGGAACTGGCCGACATCTCCACCAACCTGACGACGTGCGGTTTGCCGCACGAATTGATGGACGCGGCCGAGGCCGAGCGACGATTCCCCTTCTTCCGGTTCGAGCACCCGGTGTTGTGGCAGCCCAATTCGGGCACGGTGCACGCCGAAGGCGCCGTGGCGGCGTTCCAGCGCGTGGCCCAAAGGCACGGTGCCGATCTACGTTTCGACGAGCCGGTGATTTCCATCGACGTTCGCGCCGACGGGGTTCGGGTCACCTCGGCGTCGGGGGTGGTCGAGGCGGGTTCGGTGATCGTGACCGCCGGAGCCTGGGCGGACCGGTTGCTCGACGGAATCTTGGCGTTACCGGAATTGATCGTCACCGACGAACAGGTTTTCTTCTTCCGTCCTCACGCCGAATACCCGTGGCCCACGTTCATCACCCGCACGGTGCCCGAGTTGTACGGGCTGCCCACCCCCGGGGGTCTCATGAAAGCGGGGGAGCACTACACCGGTCCGCGGGTGGACCCCGACGTCCGCGCGGCTCCCAGCTTCGAGGCCGCCGGGCGCGTGTCGTCGTGGATCGCCGCCAACGTTCCCGGGCTCGAACCCACCCCGGTGGACGCCACGACGTGTCTGTACGCCTCGTTCCCCGACGAGGACTTCATCATCGATCGCGTCGGTTCGTTGGTGATCGGTCTGGGTCTCGGCGGTCACGGATTCAAGTTCCTTCCCGAGATCGGTCGGCGCCTCGCCGATCTGGCCGACGGTGAGGCGTGGAGAGGCAACCCCTTCACCATCGACCGAGCGCCTCGTCACGTGGGGCCGTCGGGTCACAAGTGAGTCGCACCAGCGACTAGACATCGGGAATGCACATCGACCTCGTCTCTCCGGAGACCTTCGCGCGCTCGGGTCATCCGTGGGAGCAATACGCCTGGTTGCGGGCGAACGCACCGGTCTATTGGCATCCCGAGACCGACGGTCCGGGCTTCTGGGCCATCACCAAACACGACGACGTGCGCACGATCAGTCGTACGCCCAGGACCTTCAGTTCGTTCGAGAAGGGCGTGATGCTGCCCGACCCCGACGAGATGGGATTGATGGCGCAACGACTGATGATGCTGTCGATGGACCCGCCCCAGCACGATCGTTTCAAGTTGCTCGTGAGCCGCGGATTCACCCCGAAGAACGCTCCGCTGCTGCGTCTGCGCATCGAGGAGTTGGCCCGCGAGATCGTGGAGTCCGCGTTGGCCAAGGGTTCGTGCGACTTCGTCAGCGAGATCGCCGGCCGGCTGCCCTCGGGCCTCATCGCCGAGTTGATGGGCATGTCGCGCGAGGACGGTGAGCGGTTGTACGACCTCACCGAGATCATGCACACCAACGACGATGCGGTGGCGCCGCCCCACGTGAAAGCCGCGGCCATCGGCGAGATGCTCGGCTACGCCCAGAGCGTCGCCGACCGCAAACGCGCCGAACCCGGCGACGACCTGGCCACCTTGCTGGTGAACGCCGAGGTCGACGGTGACCGGTTGACCGATGGCGAGTTCCAGTGGTTCTTCTTGTTGTTGGTGAACGCCGGCGGCGACACCACGCGGAACTTGTTGGCCGCGGGTCTGCAGTTGTTGTTCGATCATCCGGACCAACGCGAGCGACTCCTGGCGAACCCCGATGCTTTGTTGGGCACCGCCATCGAGGAGATGCTCCGGTGCGCGAGCCCCGTGTCGCACTTCAAGCGCACCGTCATGCACGACACCGAGATCCGTGGCCAGAAGCTGAGGGCCGGTGAGCGCGTGGTGTTGTTCTACGGATCGGCGAACCGCGACGAGGACGTCTTCGAGCGCCCCGACGAGTTCGACATCGGCCGGGACCCCAACCCGCACGTGGCCTTCGGTGCCGGCGGGCCTCACCTGTGCCTGGGCATGCACGTGGCACGGGTGGAACTGGCGGTGATGTTCCGCGAGTTGCTCACCCGCATGCCGCACATCGAGCCGAACGGACCCATCGAGCGGATGCATTCCAGTTTCATCGCCGGCATCCATTCGATGCCGGTGCGCTACTGAGTTCCCCGCTACGGGTTCGGGGTCTCCTCGGCGGGGAAGGTGTAGGTCACGTCGCTGAATCGATCGCGGGCGAACAGGTAGAGCAGACGCAACGGCTCGTCGCCGGTGTTGTGGGCGAAGTGTTCGAGACCCTCGGGGATCCAGACGGCCGTCCCCGGGCGCACCGCCGTGGCGACGCCCTCGATGACGACGTGACCCGATCCGGACAGGATCACGTACACCTCGGTGGCGTCGTGACGATGTCCGCGCGGGGGTGGAGTGGCGCCGACCGGGATCTCGGCCACGCCCACCACCATCTCGTCGGTGGGGGTGACGTCTCCGCCGAACAGTTCCCACCAGCGCACCGCGCCACGGGTCGGGCTGGTCCACTCCTCGGTCGGGCATTCGTCGACGTGGCGGAAGACGGCGGAGCGGGCCTCGGACATGCCCGAACGGTACCGGCACGAATGGGTGCGGGCCGTGCCCACGGTGGCAGAATCGGGTCATGAGCACCGCCACCGAAGAAGCATTGTCCCCGGTCGAGGCCGACGAATTCCGCGCCAAGGTCCACGCGTTCTTGAAGGAGAACGCCGTGGGTATCGACGGGGCCGGTCGCGGGACCACCAGCATCCAGGCGGGCCGGGAATTCCAGGCGAAATTGGCGGCTGCCGGTCTGGCCGGAATCGTCTACCCGAAGGAACTCGGTGGTGCCGGACTCACCCGGGCCCACGAGCGCATCTATCGCGAGGAGTACGCCAAGTTCCCCGACATGACCTACGAGCTGGTCATCAGCCACGGCATGTGCCTGCCGGTGTTGAACCAGTTCGGCACCGAGGAGCAGAAGAAGCAGTTCATGCCCGACAACATCGCGGCGCGCACCATGTGGTGTCAGATGTTCTCCGAGCCCGGTGCGGGTTCCGACGTGGCCAGCCTGCAGACCAAGGCCGAACTCGACGGTGACGAGTGGGTCATCAACGGCCAGAAGGTGTGGACCACCCTGGCCCACGTGTGCGACTACGGCGTCATCATCGCGCGCACCAATCCCGAGGCTCCCAAGCACGCCGGCATCTCGATGTTCATCGTCGACATGAAGGCTCCCGGGGTCGAGATCCGACCCATTCACCAGATCGACGGTGGCAGCCACTTCAACGAGATCTTCCTCACCGACGTGCGCATCCCGAAGTCGTGGTTGCTCGGCGAGTTGAACAACGGCTGGAATCAGGCCACGGCGATGTTGATGTTCGAGCGCGTCGCCATCGGTACCGGTTCGTCCAGTGGTGTCTCGCACGTGTTGGCCGATCGACTCATCGAGGTGGCCAAGCGCAACGGCAAGATCTCCGACCCGGTGGTACGCCAGGAGTTGATGAAGATCTACTGCGAGGAGTCCACCAAGAGCATGGTGGCCATGCGCACCCGCGCCGAGATGAAGGCCGGCAAGGTGCCCGGGCCCGGCGGGTCGCTCGGCAAGTTGCACGGCGCGCGCATCGCGTGGGCCAGCCGACCGCTCATCAGTCGTCTGGTCGGACTCGACTCCGACGCGTGGGAACCCGGTGGTCGCGGCGAGAACTGGGCGCGCCAGATCCTGAACAGCTTCCAGTCGAGCATCGCCGGTGGAACCGACGAGATCCAGCGCAACATCATCGGTGATCGTGTGCTCGGCCTGCCCCGCGAACCGATGGTCGACAAGGATCTGCCCTTCAAGGATCTGAAGGTGGGCACCCAGCGCTGAGCCGGGTGTCGTCGACCATGCGCATCGACCAGATCTGGTCGTATCCGGTGAAGTCCATGGAGGGCGGCACCGTGTCGTCGGCCGAGTTGTCGATGCTGGGCATCGTTGGTGACCGTCGTTGGGCGGTGCGCGACCTCGAACGCGGCGGCATTCGCGGTGCCAAACAGCTGGGTGGGCTCATGACGCTCGTGGCCCGCGACGCGCCCGATGGCACCGGCCACGCGGAGATCGATTTCCCCGACGGCCGCACGTTGTCGTCGGTGTCGCCCGACATCGACGCGGCGTTGTCGGCGCATCTGGCCCATCCGGTGCGGCTCGAGGCCCTACGACCGGCCGATGATCTGGACCACTACCGTCGTGGTGCCCCGGCCAGTGACGACGTCATGGTCGAGTTGCGCAACATCTTCGGTCGTGAAGAGTCCGAGCCCCTCCCGGACTTCGGCGTGTTCCCTCCCGAGGTGATGGAGTTCGAATCGCCTCCGGGCACGTACCACGATTGCTGGCCGTTGATGGTCATGTCGACCTCGTCGCTCGAATCGATGCGCTCGGCGTTGCCCGACTCGGTCATCGACGTGCGGCGGTTCCGGCCGAGCATCGTGATCGACACCGTCGGTGCGTCGGGTCATCCCGAGTTCGCGTGGGCGGGACGTCGGGCGCGTCTCGGCTCCGCGACCATCGCGTTCGAGTCGGCGTGCCCACGCTGTGTCATGGTCACCCGTGCGGTGGCCGATCTTCCGGCCGACCGGGCGATTCTGCGTCACATCGTGCGCGATCTCGATCAGAACGTCGGCGTCTACGCCCGCGTCGTGGAACCGGGCATGATCGGCGAGGGCGACGCGTTGTCGTTCCTCGACTGAATGCTCAGGTGGCGTCGAGGATGATGCCGGCGACCGCTCGGGCGGCCTCGCCGTCGTAGTGCAACCCGTCGTAGCGCTCGATGCGGGCACAATCGTCGGGGTAGGTGGGGCAGACGAAATCTCGTAGCGACACGACGGGCACGGAGAGTTCCGTCGCCACGTCACGATAGGCGACGATCTCGCATTCGGTGCCGGCCGCGTCAGCGACGCCGATGTCGGTGCGGGGGACGGGGGCCACCAACACCACCGTGTCGACGACGTCGTCGAAGTAACCGATCAATCGACGGAGGCGATCGCGCGAGATCGACGCGGACTCGGACGCGCAGAAATCGTGAGCCACGCCTCGCTCGACGAACCCGATGCCCGTGCCACCCCACCAGACGACGACGGTGTCGATGTCGAGGTCGATCGCTCGTTGGCGGACACCGCGCAGGAACGTGATGCACTCGGGCTTGCCGTATTGATCGCGTTCGTCCTCCGACGGCACGCAGCCCGGGTCGGCGTACACGTCGATCTCGAGCCCCCGCTCGTCCGCCTCGACGCGCAGTTCGTCCGCGGCCACCGCGGGAACGGAGTCACCGAACACCATGACCCGCCGGGGCACGGACTCGGTCGGCACCGAAGTCGCGGGTCGTGGGACCAAGGTGACGTCGGAGGCCATGTCCGGCGCGGCGGTGGCGGTGACGGAGAAGATGGCCACGATGATCGCGGCCATGCCTCCCACGGCGGGGAACCACAGCGCACGAGGGACGCGTCGATTCCTGATCGGTGACTCCACCAAGCGATACGAGAGTGCCGCCAGAGCGACCGATGCCAATGTCACCACCGCGAAGCGGCCGGGTTCGGAGAGGCGCGACACGCGTTCGGAGACGGCCAAGGGCCAATGGAAGAGATAGATGCCGTAACTCCAGCGACCGATCGCGCGCAGGGTCGACGAGCGGAGCCAGCGCGAGGAGGAGACGGCACTCTCCATCACGACGATCGCCCCGAAGAGACTGACCACGACGAGGGGACCCGAGAAGACCCAGGTTCGGTCACCGGGCAACCAGACGGCCACCCCGGCCAACGCGACCGCGCAACCGGCACCGACCGAACGCGGAAGAATTCTCGGGCGCACGGGGGGCCAGCCACGCGAGGCCAACGTCGCGCCGAGGAGGAACGCGACCGCGCGGGTGTCGGTGCCTTGATACACGCGATCGATGGAGAGACCGGCGTTGATACCCACGATCTGAACCACACCCGACACGACGGCGCCGACCGACGCGACAACCCCGAGGGTTCGTGCGTTCCGGCGACGCAACACGAACCACGCCACGATCGGCCAGAGCACGTAGAACTGTTCCTCGATGGCCAACGACCACAGATGGCGCAACGGGTCCGGGGTGGCGAATTGATCCCAGTAGCTGGCACCCCCGAAGACGTGCACCCAGTTGGTGGAGTAGGTGAGCGCGCCCCACACGTCGCGTGCGGCCACGTCGATCTGATCCAGTTCGACGAGCACGAGGATCAACGCCAGGAGAACGAACAAGGCGGGGATCAGTCGGCGAAACCTCCGGGCCCAGAACGCTCGTAACGACACGGTCCCCGTGCGTTCGTGCTCGGCGACGAGCAGTCCGGTGATGAGGAAACCCGAGATGGCGAAGAACACGTCGACACCGATCCAGCCGCCCTCGATGAGTCCGGTGTGGAACGCCACGACGACGAGCACCGACAGTGCCCGCAAACCATCGAGACCGGGCAGGTACGCGCGTTCGGACACGAGAACGTTTCTAGCGGTCGATCGTGGGAACCGGAGTGTTCAAGCCCCCGAACGACGAGCCACCGTCGAGACCGTTCAGCACGGCGAACGGGTCGCGGATGTCGTCCATGTAGCCGAGCGCGTAGGCGCCCATGGCGTAGCCGGCCAGTTTCTGCACGTGCTCGGGCAGGGTGCGAGCGATCTGCGGGGGACACGACAGGTACTGGTTCTCCTCCTGGCGCAACCAACCGAGGATGTAGTCGACGTTCAGCGCGCGACGCACCGCGTCGCTGCGGTTCTCGCCACCACCGTGGATCGTGCGTCCGGTGTACATCACCACCGAACCCTTGGGCATGGTGGCGCCCACGGTGCGGTGCACGTCGGCCACGCTCGACGGCGGATCGAGCAAGCTGCCCGGGATGATGCGCGTGGCCCCGTTCTCCTCGGTGAAGTCGTCGAGGGCCCAGATGGTGGACACCTCGACGTCCATCTCCGGAGGAAACGGGAACATGTCGAAGCACCATTGATCGCGATGCAACGACTGCGCGGGTCCGCCCGGCCAGATGCAGATCATCTGCGTGAGATGAAGTTGGTAACTGGTGGCGTTCGGACCGAGCACGCGGTCGACGACGGCCAACACCTCGGGGTTGGCCACGAACTCGATGCTGCTTCGCGAGCGGGCCAGGAGGGCTCCGGTGCGTTTGGTGGTGACGCCGGTGAAAGGGTCCGAGCCGAACGGTGTGGCGTCGACGTGGGGTTGCATCTCGGCCAACATCTGGTCGACCGTGGCCTCGTCCACGAGGCGCTCGATGATGGCCGCACCCACGGTGGTGAGGGCGCGGGCGAGGTCCTCGGGATCGGAACCGGGGGCGAAACGGGGGATCGAATCCATGCCCGAACCGTACCCCGACCGGTCGAAGGCGTGAATTTATAGATTATTGACTCGGGCGATTCCCCACTTCTAGGGTGCGGTCGTGCCCACCACCCCTCCCCTGACGCGAGCCGACTGGGTGGATGATCGTCTGCGGGCCGAGATGCTCGCGGGCCGCATCGCACCCGGTGAGCGCGTGCCGGTGGATCGACTGGCCGCGCAGTGGGGCGTGTCGGCCACACCGATTCGCGAATCCTTGCGCCGACTGGCCGGTGAGGGACTCGTCACCTTGATGCCCCAGCGCGGTGCTCGGGTGGCGGCCATCGACGCCCGTCTGGCGGCGGACATCTACGGCGTGCGTCTGGCATTGGAACCCTTGGCCCTTCGCCAGTCGATGATCGGCGCCGCACGCTCCGAGTCGGAGCACCACTCGTTCGCCACCGAGGTGTCGACCGCCCAGGAAAGTCTGTTGGGTCATCACGATTCGGTGAACGAGTTCTACGCCGATCATCGCCAGTTCCATCGAGCTCTCCTCTCGCGATGCGCCAACCGGGTGTTGATCGAACAGATCGAACAACTCACCGATCGAGCCCGACTGTTCCAGCTTCTCGGTGGTGCATCGATTCGGCGAACCGACCATCGTCGCGAGCACGCGGATCTCGCCGACCTGGTGATCGCGCGCGACGTCGACGGTGCCGTGGAGGCCCTCGCGTCGCACCTCATGCTCACGCTCGAGGTCATCGCGCGCATGGCGGAAAATCAGGCGTAAACCCGACAGACACGTAAACACGACAGCCACGGAGGCAACGACATGTTCAGAATGGGAAGCATCGCCGGTCGCACGGTGTTGGAGGTGGACGGCACGTTCCACGACGTGGCCACGGTGGCCGGCGACGAGTCGCTGGCCGATCCGATGGCGGCGGTCGCCCGGTTCGTCGAACTCTCGGCGCTTTCGGACAAGGCGCGAGGTGCGGGCGCTCCGGTGGCGGGACCGTTGGGGGTGTGCGTGCCGCGACCCTCGAAAGTGTTCGGCATCGGCCTCAACTACAAATCGCACGCCAGCGAATCCAAGATGGAACTTCCGCCGGCACCGTTGACCTTCACGAAGTTCCCGAGTTGCCTGGTCGGTCCCACCGACGACGTGGTGCTGTCAGGGGACACGGTCGACTGGGAAGTGGAGTTGGTCGTGGTCATCGGAAAGGGCGGTCGTCGCATCGCTCGTGAGTCGGCGTGGTCCCACGTGGCCGGCATCACGCTCGGTCAGGACATCAGCGACCGCGTGGTGCAGACCACCGGCAAGCCGCCGCAGTTCAGCCTGGGCAAGAGCTTCGACACCTACGGTCCGATCGGTCCGGTGATGGTGTCGGTCGACAGCTTCGCCGATCCCGACGACATCGGTTTGTGGTGCGACATCAGCGGCGAGCGCATGCAAGAAGCTCGCTCGCGCGACCTGATCTTCGACGTTCCGTATCTGGTCTCGTACCTGTCGAGTATCTGCACGTTGGAAGCGGGCGACCTGATCTTCACCGGCACTCCCGACGGAGTGGGTATGGCGCGCGGTCGTCTGCTGAAGGACGGCGACGTGATCGACAGTGGCGCCGAGGTGATCGGCGCGCTGCGAAATCGGTGTGTCAAGAACTGATGGCTCTTCATCGGCTGCAGGCCATCCGTCTCGGGGTGTCCGATCCCGTGGCTCAGGCCGATTTCTACGGTGAGATGGGTCTGAGCACCGCCGACGGTTCCTTGTTCGACAGCCCCGACGGCGGAACGCAGATCCACGTGTCCGAGGCTCCTTTCCGGCGTCTGCTCGGCGTGGACCTCGGCGTGGACACCGAGTCGGATCTGAACGACATCGCGGGCCGATTGACGGCTCTGGGCGCACCGCACACGTTGGCGTCGGGGATGTTGACCTGCGTGGAACCGCACACGCGGATCGAGTTCCGCATCCGACCGATGTCCCGCTTGCGACAGGCTCCGGCGGTCGCCGAGCCGTACAACTCTCCGGGCTCGTCGGCGCGGGTCAATCGGCGCAGTCCCGGCGTCTTCCCGGGGGCCCGCTCACCGCGCCGATTGGGGCACATCGTGGTGGCCACGCCGGCATGGCGCGAGACGCGGGCGTATCTGTTGGACGGACTGGGCTTCAAGGTGAGCGACGAATTCACCGACATCATCGCGTTCCTGCGTTGCAGTTTCGACCATCACAACATCGCACTCGTCGGAGGCGAGGTTCCGTTCCTGCAGCACTACTCGTGGGAGTGCGACGACGTCGACCACGTGGGTCATCTGGCCACCACGTTGCTCTCGGTCGACGCCGATCGCCAGACATGGGGCTTCGGCCGACACTTCATCGGCTCCAACTTCATGTGGTATCTGCGCGATCCGTCGGGCTCGTTCGTGGAGTTCTACAGCGACATGGACCGCATCGACGACGACGCCGAATGGGACGCCGTCGGTCGCACCCCGGTGGGTCTCGAGAACGTCGGACTGGCGTGGGGCCCGAGCATGCCGATGGAGTTCATCGTGCCCAAGGACATCGACGTGTTGAAGGCCGGCTGGGCCTCGACGGAACGGTGACTCAGGGAAGGGTCGCCGACAGCTTGGGCAACACGTGGGGCCACGAGTTGCGCAGGCCCGGATGCAGGTCGTACGACTCGATGTCGGACAACGCCACCCAACGCACCTCGTCGGATTCGTAGTTCGCCTCGTGCGCTCCGACATCGCCGGTCACGTGGGCGATCACGGTGTCGTAGCGCCAGTTGCCATGGTCATCGGAGTACAGGTCCTTCACCTCGAGGAAGCGCACGTCGATGCCGACCTCCTCGAAGGCCTCGCGAACCGCGGCCTCGATCGAGTCCTCGTGCGAGTCGAGGGCCCCACCGGGAATGGCCCAGGTTCCGCCGCCGTGGGTCCAGGCCGCGCGCAACTGCAACAGCACGTGGGGTTCGGGTCCGAGATCGAGACGCACCATGAGCAATCCGGCCGCTCCGTGGATGCCCCAGTGTCGGTTGCCGCAGGTGCAGAACACCCATCCGTCACCGTCGCGAAAACCCATGAGGCAACAGTACTAGTGAGCGCCGACGGACACGTCGGTCGTGATCGGGGCGATGGACCATCGCTTGTCGCCGGCCAGCACCAGACCGGTCGCGGTGCACGCGAGTATGCAGGCCGCGGCGATGGTGAAGGTGGGGCCCCGACCGAGATGGTCGTAACTCCAACCGGCCAGCGAGGCCGCCATTCCGCCGACGAGAGTTTGAATGCCGCCGAGCAAGCCTTGGGCGCCGGCTTGACGTTCGGCCGGAGCGGCCAGGCCCACCGCGACGCCGGCGCTGGTGACCGTGAAACCGTCGTTCATGATGTGGACGAAGAACACCACCAGCATGAGCGCCGGAGTCGGAAGAAATCCGTAGAGGGTCATGCACGCGGCGCCCACGGTCATGCCGATGGCACCGACGCGATAGGGACCCTTGCGTTGCGCCAGTCGTCCACCGTACGGGCCGAGAAGGGCCATGGGGATGGCGAACAAACTGACTCCCATGTTGGCGATCCAGTCGGCGGCCTCGAGATCCTCCATCATGAGCGCCCACAGCGAATCGAACGTTCCGATCATCACGAACAGCGCCACTCCGATGAGGACGGCACCGGCCACCGCGGGTATCCGTAACAAGTCGAAAGCGAAACGTTCGGACGGTTGGTCCTCGTGCGCCGTTTCCGGCACCGACACGCGTGACAAGGCCACGGTGATGGCGACCACGGCGGCGCTGATCACGAGGAAGGGAGACGCCAACCCGAAGGGCCCGATGAGGACCGCCGACAGCATGGGTCCGAGGGCGAAGCCGGCGATGTCGACGCTCAGGAGTCGCCCCATGTTCCCGCCGAGATTGTCGGGGTCCGACACGATGACGATCTTGCGCAGGGCCGGTAACGACATGCCCCCACCGACACCCATGACCAGACGGCCGACCAACAGTGCGATGAGCGTGGTACCGAACGCCATCACCAGACTGCCGGCCACCACCAACGCGAATCCGATGATCATCATGCGTTTGGCGTGACCGCGGTCGGCGAGCGGCGCCAACGTGATCTGCCCGATGAAGGCGGCGAAGAATCCGATGGCCAGCACCAAGCCGAGACCGGACTCGCTGATGCCGTACTCGTCGCGGTAATCGTCGAGCATCGTGAACATGACGCCGTAGGTCATGGACATGATGGCGGTCGCCACCTGCAACGTGACAATCAGACGCTTGACGTTCACGGTGGTCCGGTCGAATCAGGCCGGGGCGTGGGCCGCGATCAGCGCGTCGAGGCGATCGGCGCTGGCCTCTTCGAGCGCGGAGCAACCGTGCAACACCTCGACCACCGCGGGGTCGGGATGATGAGCGGCGATGCTGCGCCACGCGTGCGCGCCTTGGCGCTCGGCGTTGGCCTGGATGCGGAGTTGGTCCCACACGGGGTGCGGGGCGAATGCGTCGTAATAGGTGCGCGTGGCCTCGGGGAGCGGCGCGTGCAGTTCGTCGCGCAACGACTCGTCCAGTTCGAAGGCCCCCTCGATGCGATCGGCGATCTCGTCCTCGGCGCGCGAGCATTCCAGGAGCACATCGGCGTGCTCGGGCAGGTCGGCGGCCCACATGCGATAGCGCTCGGCGGCACCGCGCTCGAGCAGGGCGAGAAAGCGGGGACGGGTGCCGTCGGGGACGCGAGAAATGTAGGGAGCGAGGAGCTCACCGAAGCGGGGGACGGACACCGACGACATGCTCGAAGATTAGAGCATCAGCGCGCCGGATTAGGGTTCGAGCATGTCGTACGAGGCTCGCCCGCTGACCGGGGTGATGGGCTCGGAGGTGTTCGGGCTCGATCTGGCGAGTCTGGACGGGGACGAGTTGGTCGACGTTCGCCGTTTGATGTGCGAGAGCGAAGTGGTGGTCTTTCGCGATCAATCGTTGAGCCCACGCACGCAATCGGAGTTCTCCGAACGGCTCGGGCCGAGCGGTGAGGTGCCCTTCGTCGAGACGATGAACGACTTCCCCCAGGTGATCCGGGTGGTGAAGGAGGCCGACGAGGGCGCCGCGTTCAACTTCGGTGGCGCGTGGCATTCGGACTTCTCGTTCCAGGCCGAGCCGCCCTCGTTCACCGTGCTGGCGGCGGTCGACGTGCCGGTCTGGGGAGGCGACACGGTGTTCGCGTCCATGACCGCGGCGTGGGCGGCACTCGGACCACAGATGCGCGAGAGGTTGTCGTCGCTCGACGCCGTGCACACCGCGCGCGACGCGTACTCGCGACGCATGCAACCGCTGCATTCGGGGATGAGGGGCATGAGCATCGTGTGCGACGACTCGGCCAACGATGAGCGCGTTCATCCCTTGGTCACCGTTCACCCCGAGACGGGCAAGGAAGTACTGTTCTTCAACCGGGCCTACGTGCGCGACCTCGTGGGGGTCGACGTCGAGGAGACCCCCGAGCTGCTCGACTTCCTCCACCATCACACCACCGACGTGCGGTTCCAGTATCGGCATCGATGGCGGCCCGGCGACGTGGTGATCTGGGACAACCGGTCCACCCAACACTTCGCGATCAACGACTACGCCGGTTTCCGTCGGGAGTTGCATCGCACCACGGTTCGCGGGATGACGCCGAGCCGATGAAGGACGAGCCGCGTTGCGGGTGGAGTCTCGGGTCGGAGTCCATGCGGGATTACCACGATCGTGAATGGGGATTCCCCAGCGGCGACGACGTGACCCTGTTCGAGAAGATCAACCTCGAGGGTTTCCAGAGCGGGTTGTCCTGGAAGACGGTGTTGGACAAGCGGGCCGACTTTCGGCGGGTCTTCCACGGTTTCGACCCGGAGGGAGTGGCGCGGATGCGCGAACGTGACGTGGTGCGTTTGTTGGGCGACGCCTCCATCATCCGGCATCGGGGCAAGATCGAGAGCACCATCAACAACGCGCGGCGCTGTCTGGAGCTGATCGAGGAGAAGGGTTCCCTCGCGGCGCACATCTGGAGTTTCGAACCCCCGCGTCGCCGGGTCGCACCGACCACGGCCGAGGTGTCGTCGTTCGTCACCTCCCCGGAGTCGGTGGCGTTGTCGAAGGACCTGAAGAAGCGCGGCTGGTCGTTCGTCGGACCGACCACCATGTACGCCTTCATGCAATCCATGGGCCTCGTCAACGACCATGACGAGGAGTGTCACGTGGGGCCGGTGGCGGAAAAAGCGCGCAAACGCTTCCGAATCGACTGACGACCTCGTCGCGATTTGGGAGAATGGCTCCGATGAGCGACCAGATCGACACCCGCACCGCCTGGCTGAGCCCCGACCTGCTGGCGCAGGTGCGGGCCAACGTTCCGCTGGTGTACGTGGACGCCATCCCGGTGCGCGTCGACAGCCACGGTCGTGTCGTTCAAGTGGGCTTGCTCCTGCGGGTGGCGGCCGACGGATCCATCAGCCGCATGTTGGTGTCGGGCCGGGTGCTCTACGGCGAGCGCGTGCGCGACGCGTTGGTGCGCCACCTGGAGAAGGACCTCGGGCCGTTGGCTCTGCCTCGGGTGCCACCGAATCCGGCGCCGTTCACCATCGCCGAGTACTTCCCCGATCCGGACGTCTCGGGCTTCACCGATCCGCGCCATCATGCGGTGAGCCTGGCCTACGTCGTGCCGGTCGACGGCGAATGCACGCCCACGCAGGAGGCCCTCGACCTGGCCTGGTTCACGCCGTCGGAGGCGGCCAGCGCCCGCATCACGGCCGAGATGACAGGCGGGCAGGACCGTTTACTGCGTTTGGCGTTGGCCCACGTGGGCGAACTGCCCTGACCGTTCCCGGCTGATCAGGCCCGTCGTTTCCTGACCCGTCGCGTGCGCGCGGCGTCGCGGTTCGGGTGGCTCTCGAGCGCGGTGTCGTCATCCAGATCGATGCGAATGCCGTCGCCGTCGATGTCCCCGGGTTCGCCCGAGGCTTCCCAGATCGAGGGGATCTCTTCTTTGGGTCGGCGTCCGAGGATCTTGTCGATACCGAGCATGCCGCTGGCGACGATCGCGCCGAGTGATCCGTAGCGACGTCGGGCTCGATCGATCATCTGGGCCTCGGAACTGTAGATCGGACTGATCGGTTCGTCGTCGGGGTCGGCGTCGTTCATGACGCTCGTACCGTACCCGAGCATCACGCACCGGAACCGGCGTGACGACCTACATTTGCTACGTGGCAGGTAGGGGCGGAATCAGTCACATCGTGTCGGCGATGCGCACAGCACTGGTGGGTCGAACGACCACCCGCTTCGACGCGATGTCGGCCATCGGACCCGCACCCCGACCCGGTTCCATCATCGAAGCCGTCGAGCGCAGGGGGCGTCGCGTCGACGTGAGGTGGGACGACGGCATCGTGTTGTCCACCGACCTTCGCTTCAGCGGTCAGTGGCACGTGTACCGACCGAACGAATCGTGGCGTCGCAACACCTACGAGGCGCGCGCGATCATCGAGGTCGATGGTTGGGTGGCGGTGTGTTTCAACGCGCCACTGCTCGAGACGTTCCGCGTTCCCGATCGGGCGCGCCATCCGCACAGCGGTGGCGTCGGACCCGACATCTCGCAACGCCGACCCGATCTGGTCGAGATCACGCGTCGCCTTCTGTCGTACAAAGCCGGTGACACGTCGATCTGTGACGTGCTCGCCGATCAGAGCGTCATCACCGGGCTCGGCAACGTTGATCGCAGCGAGACGCTGTGGGCCGTGGGTCTGAGTCCGTTCGCTCCGGTGATCGATCTGTCGTACGAGGACTGCGCGGTGTTGGTGGAGGCGGCCGCGCGGATCGTGAAGTCGCGCACCCGCGAGGACGGCGGCTACGAGCACTCGGTGTATTCGCGCAACGGACAGCGGTGTCCGCGATGCCGGGGCACCGTGGCGCACGGGCACTGCGAGGAGCGTTCGCGGGCCCTGTACTGGTGCCCGGACTGTCAGCAGAAGTTGGATCGACGCCTGATCCCGGCCCAATTGGTGGCCGACGATCAGACGCCCACGCACCCGGCCGAGATCCTCTACATGGCCGACGTGCGCGCCGCGCGCCAACTTCTGAAGATCGACGACGATCTCACGCGTTTCGGTTGATCAGGCGCGACCGAGCACCCGGTCGACCCGAATCTCGATGACCACCCGGTCGGGACGCTCCTTGGGCGGTCGATAACGCTCGGCGTACGCCGACACCGCCGCGGCCACCGCGGACGGCTCGGCGGTCACGCTGACCACTCCCTCGAAGGTCAACCAACGACCACCGTCCACCTGACTGACCGCGGCTCGACCACCGTGCCGGGCGTGACCGGTCTTCACGGACGTGGCCCACGTGATCACGCGCACCACCGCGCGCTCGGGGTCGAACGTGAAACCCACCGGCACGACGTGCGGCGAGCCGTCGGCACGCAACGTGGTGAGGGTGGCCAAGTGACGTTCACGCACGAAAGCCAACACCTCGGGGGAGAGGTTGCGGGGATCGTGTGACATCGTCGAGCCTCAGTGCGTGGAGATGGCGTCGAGCACGTTCAACTTGGCGGCGCGGCGGGCCGGTCCGATGGCGGCCACGACACCGACGATGATCGAAGCGATCAGAATGACGATGATGGTGTTCACGGGCACCACGGTGGTGGTGATGAACGTGGACGGCAGTGCCGTGGTGACGGCCAGGCCGAGCGGGATGCCCACGATGATGCCGAGCGACGCGCCGAACACCGCGACGATGACGGCTTCCCAACGAATCGAACGCTTCAGGTCACGCTTGCTCATGCCGACCGCGCGCAGCAAGCCGAATTCGCGGGTGCGCTCGAACACCGACAGTGCCATGGTGTTGGCGATACCCAACACGGCGATGGCGATGGAGATGATGAGCAAGCCGTAGATGATGATAAGCAGCTGGTTCAACTGATCCT
>Ga0315900_10005999_pt1 | contig 16491 bp, 15 predicted proteins | sample LakEriMetagenome_FD_203521 | JGI IMG/M metagenome (GOLD analysis project Ga0315900, IMG submission 203521) | Freshwater fungal communities from buoy surface, Lake Erie, Ohio, United States - Buoy 12 MA114 | ecosystem: Environmental > Aquatic > Freshwater > Lake > Lake biofilm | place: USA: Lake... | reverse complement strand
TGGCCTCAAAGTCAAAGTCACTCCAACGATAACTCTGTCTTCCCCACATCAGGGAGCGCCCTCCTACATGGTATCCGCGGAACCAGTCGTATCTTTTTACCTCTGTGTATGGGCTTTCCTTATCCTTAACCCAATAGTCAAGATTGGTTTCGTTGAGTGGGTAATCCCTTTTCAGCACAGGATAATCTTTGATCATCTCTTGAGTTCTGGACCCGCGGTGCGGGAAGTCCCATGCTTCTTTGTTTGCGTTCACATAGTCTTTGATGTGTTCAATGTTTCTGCCTCTCTCCAGCAGCAACACTTTCAATCCTTTTTCTGTCAGTTCCTTGGCAGCCCAGCCTCCGCTGATGCCCGAGCCCACCACAATTGCGTCAAATGTTTGTTCGGCCATGATTCTTGGTATTTATTGATAGAAATGATTTACACGTCACAAATTTGAATGGCTTTGCGGAGTGATTCCAATTTATTTTGTTGTGCAGGAATGAATTCCTGAGCAACATAATTTTTAAACCCGGTAGCAAGTATCGCGCGCATGATGGCAGGATAAAATAGCTCCTGGCTTTCATCTATTTCATGCCGCCCGGGTACACCGGCTGTATGATAGTGTCCAATGTAGGGATGGTAATTCTGAATGGTGCGAATCACATCTCCCTCATCTATCTGCATGTGATAGATGTCGTACAACAATTTAAAATTAGGAGAACCTATGCGCTTGCATAGCTCCACACCCCAGGGCGTCTTATCACACATGTAATCTTTGTGGTCTATTTTGCTGTTGAGCAACTCCATGTGAATGACTACCCCCTTCTTTTCCGCCAGCGCCATGATCTTTTTAAGTCCGTCTGCACAATTTTGTAACCCTACCACATCAGCCATCCCTTCCCGGTTGCCACTAAAACATATCAGGTTGGTGTAGCCGGCAGCCGCTACCAAATCAATGTGCTCTGTATAATTTTTAATCAACTGCGCATGGTACTGTAGATTGTTCCATCCTTTGGTGAGACTAATCTCAGCGCCATTGCACATGGTTGAAATCAACTGGTGCTGTTTGAGTGTCGCCCAATCTTTTGGACCCACCAGGTCGATTCCTACCAGACCCATTTCCTTTGCTTCAACACAAAGTTGCTCCAGCGGCATGTCACCAAAACACCAGCGACAAACCGAATGCTTGACATTTCCTTTCAATGGCAGCCGGTCTTCGCGAACAGACTGCAAGCCCAGCAAGGGTGTGGCAGCAATGGCTGCAGAACCGGCCAGCATATTTTTGATGAGTTTTCTTCTGTTGTTGGACATAGCGCTGATTTATATACCCGACGTAGCCGTTCTTTTATTTCGCATGTACAAAAACAAAACTGTAAATGCGACAATCAAAACAACCGGTATCAACAACGTCACATTCAAGACCTCCGGACCGGCCAACTTCTTGGCTTCATTTAGTTGTTCTGCTGTAGCCTGTGCAACAGCAGTGCCTTCCGGCAGATGGTTGCCCAAAAGCTTATCATAATATCCTCCCATAAAATAGGTGTACACTGAAACAGCAAACATGCCGGCACCTCCCATCAGGTTTAATCCAACAGCGCCTGTTTCCGGCAGATTTTCAGATACAAATCCCAGCATGGTAGGCCAGAAATAACATACTCCCATTCCAAAAACAACGGCCCCCAGAAAAAGCATGTTTCCCGTATAGTTACCAAGCATGAAGAGTCCTGCTGCAGATAAAATGGCAGATAACAACAATACACCGGTTGGTGAAAACCGATGTACCACCGGACCCGCGAATCCGCGGCCGATGACCATGATACCTGTTTCTATCGTTAACAATAGAATCGCATTATCAGATACATTTTTCAGCAACACATCTATCCACTGACCGGTGAACAATTCTGTGATGGCTGTTCCGAACATCAATACAATCATCACGATAAACAAGGGGTTGAGAAGGGAGCGATACATCTGATCGGTCGTAATGCCGCTGGCCACCCGCTCGGTAACAGGAAAAGAAAGCCGGTTGAATAAAAATCCATACAACAAGGTGGGAATAGCCATGAGTCCAACCTGCACTTGCCAGCCAATACCAGCTTTGTCGAGGAAATACACCAACAAAGTACCAATCACAATTCCTCCGGGAAACCACAGATGAAAATGATTCAGTTTGGTGGTCTTATCATCGGCATAAATGGTTGCCACCAGTGGATTACAGGCGGCTTCCACTGTACCATTCGCGATCCCGATGAGCAGGGTCGAAATGAAGAGGGTCCAATAACCCGTTGCAAAAACCGTCAATAAAATTCCCAGCAGGTGAAAGACAAATGCCAGCAACAAAAGTCGCTTCATGCCAATGATGTCAACAACCATTCCTCCAATAATCACCGCAAGCGGGAAGCCCCAAAAAGCAGTAGAGGCAATGGTTGCAAGTTGTGCATTGTTCAATTCAAATTCTACCCCTAATCGAGATAAAATACCTGCACGAATACCAAAAGAAAGGGAGGTTACCAGCAAGGCCAGACAACTGGCGACAAAAAGCTGATTACGGGAAATTGGGGTTTCCATTTTTTTCATACGGTTGGTGAAAAGAATCGTGGGTTAAATATAATTTATATTTTTATTCCCCGGAGAAATAATCCGGGCAACCTATTTTTACTCTGTTGGAATCATTAAAAAATTTATACTTACCAATTTCACTTTTCTATGCAACGTAAATTAAAGATGGGAATGATTGGCGGCGGACTGGATGCATTCATAGGCGCCATTCACCGCATGGCTGTTGGCATCGACGGCATGATTGAATTGTCTTGTGGCGCACTCAGTGCTCATGCGGAGACAGCCATTGCTTCAGGAAAACATTTGCTGCTGCCCCCCGACCGTATCTATACCGACTACCGGGTAATGATAGAACGTGAAGCGCAGCTACCCGAAGGTGAACGCATGGATTTCGTGACCATTGTCACCCCCAATTTTGTTCATTTCGCTCCAGCCATGATGGCACTCGAACATGGCTTTCATGTAGTAGTTGAAAAACCAATGACCTTCACCCTTGAGGAGGCGAAGCAACTGGAGCAAAAAGCCCACGAAAAAAATTTATTGCTGTGTCTGACACATACCTATTCAGGATATCCGATGGTAAAGCAGGCCCGCGCCATGTTCAGGGAAAGCGTTTTCGGAAAGATCAGAAAAGTTTGGGTGGAATATCCCCAGGGTTGGTTAAGTAAATTATCAGAAAGAGAGGGGAACGCCCAAGCGGCCTGGAGAACCGATCCCGGCAAATCAGGGAAAGCAGGATGTATGGGCGATATCGGAACCCACGCAGCCCACCTGGCCGAATATATTTCCGGATTACAAATTACCCACCTCTGTGCCGACCTCCAGATCATGGTTCCCGGAAGAGCACTCGACGATGACGGCAATGTACTCTTGCGGTTCAACAATGGTGCCACCGGCGTATTGATGGCTTCACAGGTCGCTGCCGGAGAAGAAAATGCCCTGAAGATTCGTGTATATGGCGAGAAGGGAGGTATTGAATGGGCACAACAGGAACCCAATACCCTCATCGTTAAATGGCTCGATCAACCGACGCAACTCTTGCGTGCAGGCGGCAACTTCGGCGACCGACTATCTTCGTTTGCAGTTAAAAATTGTAGAACTCCGGCCGGCCATCCGGAAGGATATCTCGAGGCATTCGCTAATATCTATAAAAATTTTGCGCTAACACTTACAGCCCGCTTGACCGGCACAGAACCCAGCGCAGAAGCAATGGACTTCCCCACAGCTTCAGACGGTGTAAGAGGGATGGCCTTCATCGACCATGTAGTTGCCTCTTCTTCCTCAGAACAAAAATGGACACCCTTCCAGCTATAATCTTTTCATCCGAATCTCTTTCATATGACTACCATCAAAGGACCTGCCATCTTCCTTGCTCAGTTCATGGGTGACGAAGCACCCTTCAATAATCTTTCCAATATCTGCCAATGGGCAGCTTCCCTCGGTTTTGTGGGTGTTCAGATCCCTTCCTGGGATAGCCGCTGTATCAACCTGCAACTCGCTGCAGAGAGTCAAACCTATGCAGATGAAATCAAAGGCATCGTTGCTTCACACGGATTGCAAATCACCGAACTCTCTACCCATTTACAAGGTCAGCTCGTGGCAGTTCATCCAGCATATGATTCACTCTTTGATGGATTTGCCCCGGAAGCTGCGCGCAACAATCCCAAAGCCAGAACTGCCTGGGCCGTTCAGCAACTGAAATATGCAGCACAGGCATCGCGCAATCTGGGCCTGGATGCACACGCCACTTTTAGCGGCGCCCTTCTCTGGCATACCGTTTATCCATGGCCACAAAGACCGGCAGGACTTGTAGATACAGGCTTCACCGAATTGGCCAATCGCTGGCTGCCCATCCTCAACGCCTTTGACGAAGCGGGTGTGGACCTCTGCTATGAAATTCATCCGGGGGAAGACCTGCATGACGGAATAAGCTATGAAATGTTCCTGGAAAAAGTGAACCGGCACCCACGCGCTTGTCTGCTCTACGACCCATCACACTTCGTTCTGCAATGCCTCGACTACCTAAGCTATATAGATCATTATCACGAACGCATCCGCATGTTCCATGTTAAAGATGCCGAATTCAACCCAACCGGGAAACAGGGTGTTTACGGCGGATACCAGGGATGGGTGAACAGAGCCGGGCGCTTCCGTTCACTCGGCGATGGTCAGGTAGATTTCAAATCTATTTTCAGCAAACTGGCCGCCTATGGTTACAAGGGATGGGCTGTTTTGGAATGGGAATGTGCCATCAAGCATCCTGAAGCCGGTGCCGCCGAAGGAGCTCCCTTCATCAAGAACCATATTATTCGCGTAACAGAAAAAGCGTTTGACGACTTTGCAGGAACAGGAGCCGATGAGAAAACGAATCGAAGAATTTTAGGAATTGATTGATACCTTTATGGCGGAACAGAAAAATTGATGCCCGTGAAAAAAATTTGTATCGCACTCAGTGCTTGTGCCCTCTTGATTGCCTGTGGCAACCAGGGTGAAAAGAAAGACAACGCCGCCGCTCCCGGCAATTCAACAACCGCCAGCAACAACAATACCAGCAACCCCGATTACCAAAAGGGATTGGAACTGGTGGCTAAATCAGACTGCCTTACCTGTCACAAAGTGGCCGACAAACTCATCGGTCCGGCTTATCAAGACATTGCCGCTAAGTATGAAGCTACCGACGAAAACATTGAAATGCTCGCGGGCAAGATCATCAAAGGCGGTCAAGGCGTGTGGGGTCAGATACCCATGACTGCACACCCACAATTATCAGAGCAGGACGCCCAACAAATGGTGAAATACATCCTGTTACTGAAAAAAAATCCTTAATTTTTTGCCATGCCCCCAGTTTCCGTTTTCAGTAGCGCTTTCCTGCTACTCATGTTCAGTATCGGACAAATTACATTTCCGGTAAAGAATCACCCGTCTATTCAGGAAAAGGAAAACACCCAACAGTGGCGTTCCCTTTTCAATGGCAAAGACCTGAGTGGCTGGCACACTTTCGGCAAAAACACCGTTAACCCATCCTGGAAAGTCGCTGATGGATGTATTTTTTATGATGCAGCCAGCAAAACGGCTGAAGAAAGAAAGGGGCCCGGCGATCTGGTTACCAATGATGAATTTGAAAACTTTCACCTGGAGCTCGAATGGAAAGTAAGTAAAAACGGGAACAGCGGTATTATTTTCTGGTCCAAAGAAGAGAATGACCGATTCAAAGAATCATGGCATACGGGACCTGAAATGCAGGTGCTGGATAATGACGGCCACCCCGATGGAAAAATTCCGAAGCACCGTGCCGGCAACCTCTACGATTTAATTGCATCCAAAGAGGGAGTTGTAAAACCCTTTGAACAGTGGAACAAAGCAGAGATCATTGCAGATCATGGATTGTTGATTTTCCGACTTAATGATGAAGAAGTGCTGCGCACACGTTATGATGATGAAAATTGGAAGGTGCTGATTGCGGGAAGTAAATTCAAAACCAAAAAAGATTTCGGCACTTTTACCAAAGGCCACATCGTTTTACAAGACCATGGTGACAATGTATGGTACCGCAATATTCGGATTCGCTCACTTTAATTTCTTTATCAGCAGAATCGATTTTGCAGCAGTGAAACTTTCGATCTGATTCTTATATGCAACTTTCCATCCCGGATGACACTTATTTCATGCAGCAGGCACTTGTGCAGGCAAGAATGGCTTTTGAAGCCGATGAAGTGCCCGTGGGAGCTGTTGTAGTTATGCAGAACAGAATCATTGCCCGCGGACACAACCAGGTAGAACAACTCACCGATGCTACCGCACATGCAGAAATGCTCGCTCTCACCAGTGCCTTTCATCTTCTTGGTACCAAATACCTGCCCGATGCAACGCTCTACGTTACACTCGAACCCTGCCTGATGTGTTGCGGAGCACTTTTCTGGGGGAAAATTGGCAGGGTGGTTTACGGTGCTTCCGACCCCAAAAATGGATTCCGCTCCAAAACCAATCCCCACTGGCCATTGCATCCCTCCACCGAACTGCTCGGAGGTGTTCTGGAGGAACCCTGTGCTGCACTCATGACCAGCTTCTTCCGAAATAAACGCTGAGTAAGGTTAGTTTTGTCGAAATCTGGAACAATTCAGCCAACTTATCCCAATAAGTGAAGGAACCCTCCTAATTTTGCACCATCATTTACCTTTAAATCTATTGTATGTCTTTCACCTTAGCTCCTCTTCCCTACGCACATGATGCGCTGGAACCGCATATCGACACCCTGACCATGCAGATCCACCATGGAAAACATCACCAGGCCTATGTTGACAACCTGAATAAAGCCATTGCAGGTACGCCCAACGAAGGAAAGAGCCTGGTTGAATTGGTTGCCGTTGCTGGTAGCATCAGTGCCGCAGTAAGAAACAATGGCGGAGGTCACTGGAACCACACTTTCTTTTGGGAAAGCCTGGCACCAAATGCAGGCGGAAATCCTTCGGGTGCTCTGGCTGATGCCATCACCGCTGCCTTCGGAAGTTTCGATGCTTTCAAAGAAAAACTGGCTGCCGCCGGCATGACCCGTTTTGGAAGTGGATGGGCCTGGCTGATTGTAAAGGAAGGAAAGCTCGAAGTTTGCTCTACCCCCAATCAGGACAATCCGCTGATGGATATCGCTGAAACAAAAGGTGCACCCATTCTGGGCGTGGATGTATGGGAACATGCCTACTATCTCAAATACCAAAACAGAAGAGCTGATTATCTGTCAGCCTTCTGGAACGTTGTTAATTGGAATAAAGTAGCGGAAAGATTCGCTGCTGCTCAATAAATCATTCTATCACCGGACTGCTGAAATTTTCAGCAGTCCTTACTTTTTTTTATGAAACCAATCATTGCCTGCCTAACCCTTCTCATTTTTTTGAGTTCTTGTAGCAATAACCGCCTTGTCATCTTGAGCAAAGGTGCTCCTGAAATCAACGAAAAATCCGGAACCATCACCGGAAAAGACGGTGCAGGTCATGAAGAAACTTCTTTGTCAACAAGTCGCAGTGACTGGAAACTGGAATCCCCTGCCGGCAAGGGAACAGTAGATCTCAAAGAAAAAGGCCTTTATGTGTTGAATGTAAAAAATGACACCATCATCGGCAGCTTCCAGAACTATGTGGCTGCAGAAAATGCCGGTCAAGTGGTGACACAGGAAACAGTCATCAAAAAATTAGATTCCCTGCGGCTATTGGTGGAAGCAAAAAACATTTCAGCAGCCAACAGAAATTTTTATATCCTACCCAACACTGCGGCACTAATCACTACTAACATCGAAGCTGAAATCGTGGGGCCGTATCATAAGATGACATCCGCTTATGCAAAAGATGGAGCGGCACCGGAAGTTTACCGGTTCTACAGCATTCGTGAGATCAGGGAAACCATCGGCAAGCTGGAAGCGCTGACACAGCCGATCAAAAAATAATCATTTCTCCGGAACCGGATCATACCCTTCCCCGCCACCAGGGCGACAACTGCTGATGCGCTTGATCGCCAGCCATCCTCCCTTGAAAAGGCCGTGTCTTTGAAGTGCGGTCACTGTGTACTGAGAGCAGGTAGGCGTGTACCGACATTTCGGACCCATCAAAGGAGAAATACCATATTGATACACCTTCACCAATGCAATGAATGGCAAGACAATGATGTTACCCAATGTTCGGAGTAAGTTCACTATTTCGCTGGAGTTAATACAATATTTCTGTACTCAACCGGACCATGGTCTCCTTGCAAATAAATGGGGCCCGGCTCTCCCTCCTTGCTATCGAGCGCGCCACCGGTTATACCCGGAATGATCTGATCTACGATAATTGCTTTGCCGTTGGCAATAACTGTTACTCTTCTTCCGATGAGCGTGATGTCATACGTCTGCCACTCACCGGGCTTTTTGGCTGCCATTTCATTGGGGGTAAGGAATCCGTAGATACCCCCAAACAAAGTAGAAGAGGGTTCCAGTCCATAATTATCTTCTACCTGCACTTCATACCGACCTCTGAGATATACTCCACTATTACTTCCGGCAGGGTAACGAAATTCTATGTGCAACTTAAAATCAGTGAACTGCGCATCCGTAATGATATTAGAACCCGAACGCGGACTTTTCAGGATGCCATTTTCAGCCACCCATTGTTGTTCCTTACCCGACATGTGCCAGCCATCGAGATTTTTTCCATTGAAGAGTTGAATGGGCTTGCCCCACACTACCGGTGTTGTTCTTTTCAGCAATGGAGCCCGAACACCGGTAAAGGGATATCGTGCACCCCTTGTAGTGGTGATGAACCCGCTCAATTGATCATTCTCCAATGTACCCTCAAAAACCATGGGGTTATTGCTAACATCCCACTGCGTGGGGATGGAAAAACTTACTTTACCATTGTCATATTTGACTTCAGCAATGGGACGTGCACTTCCGCCTTCCGCTACAAAATATCCAACCAAGGTTTTCAGTCCCGATAATTTCACTTCCAGCCAGGAAGGTGCTACCCGATCCATTTGAACTGTTAGGTCCCAGCGCCCGATGATGGGTCGGCTGTCTTTGATTTGTGCTAACAATTCACTCTTCGGGAAGGTCAACAAAAAAGCAACCAATAAAAAGCTCAGGAAGCGACGATACATATTAAAAAGTTTGGTAGAAAGTTAGTGAAATGTGACAACAAATTTCAGGTTTGTGATGAAAACTTCTCTTAAATCGATTGAAGGAAATCAAAATAAGGCCCGATTATTTAATTACATTTACCTAAGTAGTTATTCATACAAATCATCTATATGAAAAAGAATCTATTGGTATGCATGATGGTCATCTTCCCCACTTTGTTATGGGCGCAGAAAAAACAAGATTCACTCTGGAAAGAAAGCTTAAAAAAATCCGCACTGGAACAAGTTCAGTTAAAAGCAAAAAATATTCAGGAGATGGTAGATATGGTATTCAGCTTCGGTGAGCTTGGATTCCAGGAATTTGAAACATCTCGTTACCTGACTGATATTCTGTCCAAAAATGGATTCGAAATACAAAAAGAAATTTCAGGAATTCCCACGGCATGGATGGCAAAATGGGGCTCCGGAAGTCCTGTAATTGCTTTGGGCAGTGACATAGATTGTATCCCCAAGGCCTCGCAAAAACCCGGAGTTGCTTTTAGATCTCCGATTGTTGATGGCGCACCCGGTCATGGAGAGGGGCACAATTCAGGGCAAGCTGTCATAATCTATGCTGCCATAGCAGTAAAGAAAATTATGGAAGAAAATAAGATTCCCGGCACCCTTGTTATTTGGCCGGGTGTTGCGGAAGAGTTGGTGGCAAGCAAGGCCTGGTACATTCGTGATGGCTATTTCAAAAATGTAGATGCCTGCATATTCACCCATGTAAGTAGTGATTTTTCAACTGATTATGGAGACAATGGCGGTAACGGACTGGTAAGTGTAAATTTTGATTTCGAGGGTGATGCAGCCCATGCAGCCGGAGCACCCTGGAGAGGGAAAAGTGCACTCGATGCAGTAGAACTGATGAATGTGGGTTGGAATTTCAAACGGGAACATTTAAAGCCCACACAAAGATCTCACTACGTTATTCGCGATGGCGGCGACCAACCGAATGTTGTTCCATCCAAAGCAAGTGTATGGTATTATTTTAGAGAAAGAACTTATGATGATATATTTAAAAATTATCAATCCGGTATCAAAATAGCGCAAGGCGCAGCTATGATGACCGATACTAAAATGTCATATAATATTCTTGGAACTGCCTGGCCCGGACATTTCAATAAGCCTTTAGCAGAAGCCATGCATAAAAATATTCTGCGGGTGGGTATGCCGGCTTGGTCAGAAGAAGACGAGCAACTGGCACTGGCTGTTCAAAAGCTGTTGGAGGCGCCTGAAAAAGACAACCAGGGAAGGCCCATCAAAGGAATGAGGAAAATAATTGATAGCCTGAAAGGTTCTGTTGCATTCTCCTGGGGAGGAGGATCGGATGATATTGCTGATATTTCCTGGAATGTTCCGACCATAGTTCTCCGCTATCCGGCGAATATTCAGGGAACAAAAGGTCATCATTGGGGGGATGCTATCGCAATGGCTACTCCCATCGCACACAAAGGATGTGTTGCGGGTGCCAAAGCAACAGCACTCACATTGATAGATCTGATGACCACCCCTGCAATCCTAACACAGGCAAAAGATTATTTCACAAATGTTCAGACTAAAAACCAACAATACATTCCATTTATTTCTGCCAAAGATCCGCCACCGGTTTATCTGAATAAGGAGATCATGGACAAGCACCGTGAAAAAATGAAACCCTTCTACTACGACCCAACAAAATACAATAGCTACCTGGAGCAATTGGGTATTCGCTATCCTACTTTGAGTCAACAATAGTAAAATCTTGTCCTTATTCCGGTGTTGCAACCGCAGTAACCGGCTTCTCCAGCAATTCTTTCTTTACAAGATAGATATAAGGATGATGGAAGTGGTGTACAAAAATTTGCTTGTCACTATCCGGAAATCTGCTGTAGTAATCAGCATCGGGTTGCAGAACAACAGTGATTCCCGTTCTTACATAATTAGAGCTATGCACAAAAGCCGGCACCTGCAGACCCTGCAGTTTCTCTTCCACCCGTTTACCCAATAATTTCCCCAAATACTTTTCAAAATTTCTTTGCGCTTTGCGTGTAGGTTTTTCTATACGATTGTACACATACCTCGCTGCCCAGCGGGTCGGAATTTTTTGCTTACTGATCATCTCATCTACTCCTTTAAATGGATTGACATCATTGGCATCTGTCACAGTTTGAACAGTAATGGGTAACTCAGGCACCCAATCGGCCGCATTCACCACATTCATCGCCCAACCACCTGCAGTTGCTGCTTCATAATCGTACGCAAAAAATAAGTTGCCCGGCTTAGGGGCGGCTGTCGAATACGTTTTCATCTGCCAGGCAGCAGGAAGTTCTCCCTTTTTTTGCTGCTGGCGCAGGAAGGCAGTTAACAGATAAGAGATGCCGCCCCCCTGACTGTGGCCTGTGATATATAACTGTCGGTATCCCTTAGCAAAAAGAGAATCAAGCCGGGGACGAATATCTCTGGAGAGATAGGCAGTGCTGATCATCCAGCCCACATGCACGGCAGCCCGCGGATGATCAGCGACCTGGTAATTCACCGTATCAGCACCCGGCAAAACAATGGTGCCCTTGGCAGGTATCATGGCCGCATAAAAATTCACCAGCCAACTATCCGGTTCGGGCACGGTGCCACGAACCGTTATCACAGCAGTGGACTTCCCGTCAGTCCACAATTCCCATTTATTCATTAGTCCTAACTCTGGTGAACTATACGTTCGCTTGAAACGAGTAGGTGAAGCAACGTAATTGCTATCCGTGAAATAACGGGTTCCGCTACCCGTTCTTACCGATACTGATAAGATCTCAGCCAACTCTTCCCTGTTATAGCCGGGAGTTAACGGTTGCGCAAAGCTGCCGTTGATTAAAAAAACAACAAGCAAGCAATAACTACTTGCAGCGGTCAATTTGCTTTTCAAATACTTCATGAATGATAATTGATGGTAATCTGGATGTACCCTTCTATAAAATTAAACTATTTCAATGCGCTATAACTATTAAGTTACTGTGCCACAAGCATTCGGAGGTGCTCGAGTATCCGGTGCATGGCAAGAGTATCCATGGCACAATATTCTTCCAATGCCTTGCGCACTGCCGCAATTTTTTCCGGATTGGTCTCAGATTGAAGACGAAAAAAGGCAGCGCCTGCATTCATACCATTGTTGATGGTCAGCTGGGTGTGGTTATCCTCCGGCGAGATCGCTGCAAGCACAGATTTAAGCGTAAGGGAACTTCCCATGGCTGTATGGTAATAATAGCCTTTGGTAAAAATTTCCAACAGATCTACCAACCGCAGTATCACCGATTGAATGGCAGCTTGTTTTTCGGGGTATTCCCGTATATATTCCAACAACCTGGTTCTTTCAAATACCGCATTGTAAACAACGATTGAACCTTTTTCGCCCATAACTTTCAGCAGATGATCTAGTAAAAGCTGAGAGGATTCATATATGTCGCCGGCAAGATAATGGTGGTGTTCCAGTTCACTCCCCGGCTCTCTTTGAATGTAAACATCATACTGAAAGCATACCGCCCTGAAAGGCCAATGACCATCTTGCAAAGGAATGGGAGAATTCCATGCTTCAAAATCAAAATAATACACCGGGTATTGTACTGCAGCCAAGAAACTATTTATGGCATCCCGCTGGATACTACTCTCCCGAACTACCTGCGATGGAGCGGCTTCACCTGCATGACAATGGGAATAAAAATCACATCGATAGGGTCGGGTGCATTGCGGGCCGGGCACAATACCTTCCGGAGCAATTTTTTCTGTCAGCATGTATTTCAAGGCAACGGATTTTTCTCCGATAGCCGCCTGCCTTGACTGTAATTCTTTGGTGAGGTCTTCTGTTGCGAATAATTCATTTAACTGCAAGGCACCTTTCCTCACATATTGATTGTTGACATAAACAAGGGAAAATGCCGTGAGTGGGAGTCCGGCAGAACTGATTACATAGTATTGAAATGCTGCGTCAAGTTTATAGATGTCTTTTACCTGTGTGCTGCTCTTCACTTCATACGCATACCATTGACCATTTTTTTTAACCAGTATATCCACTGCGCACAGCAATCCTTCAAATTGAAACGCTGCTTCATAGATCACCGATACTCCTGCTGCAATCAACTCGGCAGTTTTCTTAACGGAGAGCGCATACTGGTAGGGTTCCGGTGGTGAAGCATCATGTCCTCCCGGAAACAATTCTCTTGCCAGCATTCCGAGCCGGGTACCGGCATCAAAGATCTGTTGCTGTCCCTCATCTATTGGGTCTTTTAATCCCGGCTGAAATTTATGCAACCAAAGCCGCAAGCTGCATTGCCAGCCATAAAGAAAAGTCGATTTGGAGAGAATATGCTTAGGCGGTAGGTTCATCTGTGGATGGAAGTTCCAAAGAACCCTCCGGAGTTTGTTTGATTAATTTATCTGCAATCTGCTTGTTGGTGGTGGCACCCATTTTTTTCAACTCCTCCGCGCGGGTGATCAGACTTCCCTTGCCGGTATAAAATTGTTTGTAAGCATCATCGAATGTATCGTTGGCTTCCCGCAATTTTTTCTTTACCCCATCCATGTTGTCTAAGAAGCCGCAAAACTTATCATAGAGCGCTCCCGCCTTTTCCGCTATGGTGGTGGCATGCTGGTTTTGTTTTTCTATGCGCCATAAATCTGCGACGATTTTCAGAACCGCCATCAGGTTGGTCGGACACACCAGCATGATGTTCTTATCATAGGCACGCTTCCACAAGGTGTCATCTTTTTTCATGGCTTCCAGAAATGCCGGCTCGATAGGAACAAACATGAGAACATAGTCCAGCGCTTCCGCATAGCGACCATATTTCTTTTTCGAAAGCGAATCTATGTGGCGGTAGATGGAAGTCAGGTGTTCCTGCAATGCTTTTTCCTTTTCATCCGAATCAGCTGCGTTGACATATTTATCCCAGGCCACCAGAGACACTTTGGAATCGATGATCACCCGGCGCTTATCCGGATACTCAATCATCACATCGGGTTGCAAACTGTTGCCCTCATCATCTTTGATCACCTTTCCGGAAGCATCCCGTAAAAATTGTTGTAAAAAATAATTGCGATCCTTGATCAGTCCGCTGTGTTCGAGCAAGGTCTCCAACACCATTTCACCCCAATCACCCATTGTTTTAGAATTGCCTTTAAGCGCAGTTGCCAGGTTATTCGCTTCCTCACTCACCCGCACAGAACTTTGCACGAGCTTCTCAATTTCTTTGGAGAGACTGAACCGCTCATTGGATTCTTTCTGGTAAGCATCCTGTACGGCTTTTTTGAAACCTGTCAGCTCTTGCTGCAGTGGTTGTAATAACTGACCCAGCTTCTCTTCATTCCTTGAAACCAGTTGCTGGGTATTCCCGCTGATCAACCGGGTTGCCAATAATTCTATTTCATTCTTCATGGCATCGCTGATCTGTTGCTGTGCCTTTTTGGCTTCTTCCAGTTGCTGACGGGTAGTATTCAATCTTTCATCCAATAAAAGTCCCTGCTTTTCGGATGCTTCCATACGGGCCCTGACAGAGTCATGGGCTGCTTTCTCTATTTTAAGCAATTCATCTAGCCGAAGAATATTTTCCTCCAGTAACTGTCGGGATGACTTTTGCAACTGAAAAGCAATGAGATAACCAAGCAGCACTCCCACCAAGGCAATAACAACATAGATCAAAGCAGTAGATTCCATAGAATATGTTTAGAGCACAAAAGTAAGGGTTCACTCTGCCACCTATTGATAGACTGACTGCATCTTCTGAATTATTTCCTTGATTTTATCTCTTAAAGATGCCGGCGCCTTTACTTCGACCCCATTCCCGTAACCCAGCAGGGTCATCAATAATTCAGGCGTATCATATACCATCAACTCAATGACTACCCCATTGGGAGTACTTTCTACCACCTGCTGGGAATGATGGAGGGGCTGTGCCAAGATATAGGGGGACTGGGCCTTATCGAATGCCAGCACAATTTTTTCCGGCTGGGCACCGTGAATATGCGTGATTCCAAAAGAATACTGGAAATAATCATCCGGCTGAAAGCCGGGTGCATCGTAAAAAGACTGGGTAGACTTGTGCACATCGGTAATTCTGTCGAGAGAGAAAATCAATACATTTCTCCGAGTAGTGGAGTACCCGACTACATACCAGCGGTTTCTGTAGGCCTTGATCAGATAGGGCGATAAGGTATGCACCTTGGGGGAAGCACCGTAGCGGGCATAGGTTATTTCGAGGGCTCGACGATTGACAATTGCCCGCAGCAAGGGCTCCAGCCACTCGTTGCCACCTGTCTTCACCGGCTCTTCCACCTGTATCAATTGTTTTTCAGATTTCCCCAGCAATTTGCTCACCCGGTAACCTTCAATGAGCCGGTTGATGGCGGACTCGAACTGTTCGAAGATGCGGCTCCCTTTCAATTGCTGCAGCAATGCTGTAGAATAATCGAGGGCAGCAATCTGCTCTTCCGATAAGGGCAATTTCTTGATGGAATATCCCTGCTGCTCATAGCAATAACCCCTTCTGATTTTATCATATTTGATGGGTGCATCATACAAATCGCGCATCTGCGCCAAATCTTTATTCAACATGGAAACAGAAATATCTATCTCCAACTGCCGCATCACATGTCGACGAATCTGTTCGAGATCAGGATAAGGTCTCATGCTGTTGTTGAGGCAGGCATCTATGGCATAATAGCGTAAAAGGGCATTTTTATTGACCGGCATAAAAATTTTTTTGAGACTACCAATAGATTACAGAGTGAGTATCCAGCTTTGCATCATGATCCGGCGGCAGGCATGGGGCAGCAGGGGGGTGTAGCAAGTCGCCGGATCATTTTTCGTCCACTAAAATAGTAAGTTTTTAAGCAGTATTCTTCCGAATGGATGATACTTGTCAAAATACATCTCCGTCCATACCATTGACCACTTTACCAACATAGGTTCTGCCAATCTCTTCCAACAAACTTTCCAGACTGCTTCCGAAAGTCAGTTGATGGGTCAACACCAACAATCCAGGCTTCACCTCCTGAGCAATCCTTGCCAACTGACCGGTAGAAGTATGAAAGGTAGAATGATAGCGCTGCCAGCGGTCCTCTCTTTTTTGTAGCCCGGCTTCAGAAAAAACTTCATGTACCAAAATATCACATCCTCTTGCCATAGCGATCAATGACTCACTGTAGGTGCAATCTCCCGATACTACAATCACTTTGTCTTTGGTGGTAAACCGATAGCCCAACGCATGCCGCCAGTTGCCATGTTTTACTTCGAATGCTTCCACTACACAATTCTCATCGCGGTACACTTCTCCCTTGGTGACTTCTTTG
>Ga0315900_10005996_pt1 | contig 16496 bp, 20 predicted proteins | sample LakEriMetagenome_FD_203521 | JGI IMG/M metagenome (GOLD analysis project Ga0315900, IMG submission 203521) | Freshwater fungal communities from buoy surface, Lake Erie, Ohio, United States - Buoy 12 MA114 | ecosystem: Environmental > Aquatic > Freshwater > Lake > Lake biofilm | place: USA: Lake... | reverse complement strand
ATTTGGGATGATTATCCAGCACCAATGTATAATAGACCATTCTATGAAGCATGTGATGCATTGTTAGGTATTTCTAAACAAACAGTTAATATTAATAAGTTAGTATTAGGTGAAGAAAAAGCTAAGAATAAACTTATTAAATATGTTCCTCATGGTTTAAATCATAATATATTTAAACCTATAGATAAAGACTATCCTAAATACTCTGAGTTCCTTAACTTTAAAAATCAAACATTTAAAGGAAAAGAATATGATTTTGTTTTATTTTTTAACTCAAGAAATATCCGTCGTAAACAAATCCCAGATACACTTTTAGCTTATAAGTATTTTATTGATACATTACCTGAAGAAAAAGCTAAAAAATGTGCTTTTATGCTTCATACCCATATTGTGGATGATAATGGAACAGATTTAGGAGCACTATGTGAATATTTATTTGATAATGATCCTAGATATAATATTATATTTACTCCTCCTGGATTAGGTCCAGAACAGATGAGTTGGTTATATAATATGAGTGATGTTCAAATATTATTAACATCAAATGAAGGATGGGGATTATCACTCACAGAAGCAATTTTAACAGGTAATCCAATTATTGCTAATGTAACTGGTGGAATGCAGGATCAAATGCGTTTTGTTAAGAATGGTAAATGGGTAGATTTTGACGCTGATTTTCCTTCTAACCACAATGGTACTTTAAGAGAACATGGTGAATGGGCATTTCCAGTTTACCCAACTAACAGATCAATTCAAGGATCACCTATTACACCTTATATTTGGGACGATAGATGTACATCAGAAGATGCTGCTACACAAATTAAAGCTGTTTATGACTTATCTAAAGAAGAAAGAAAAGCTAAAGGTATGAAAGGTCGTGAATGGGCTTTAAGTGAAGAAGCAGGATTAACAGGTGAAAAAATGGGTCAAAGAGTTATTAAACATTTAGATACTTTATTTGATACTTGGACACCTAGAGAAAAATTTGAACTTATCAATACTAAAAATATTCAAAAAAGAGTTTTAAATCATAAATTACTTTATTAAAATGAGCGGAAAAAACAGTTGTGTAATCTACGCCCCAGTAGACACTTTATCAGGTTACGGATCTCGTTCTAGAGACACAGTTAAATCAATTATTGAATTAAAAAAAGATGAATGGGATATTAAAATTATTCCTTGTGCTTGGGGAAATACTCCTGTAGGTTTTATAGAGGAAAATCCTGAATGGCAATTTTTAGTTCCATATTTTATTAATGGACAGTTAACTTCTCAACCTGATATTTTTGTTTGGATCACTATACCTACTGAGTTCCAAAAAGTAGGTAAATATAATATTGGAGTAACAGCCGGATTAGAAACAGATCTAGTCCCTGGTGATTGGATTGAAGGATGCAATAAAATGGATTTAGTTTTAGTTTCCTCAGAACATTCTAAAAAAGCATTCTTAGATTCTAAATATCAAAAACAAAATCCTCAAACTAGAGCTGTTGAAGGCACAGTTGAACTAACAACATCAGTTGAAGTTTTATTTGAGGGTATTGATACTAATATTTATAAATTTTTAGAAACACCTAATAAAGAAATTGGAGCTCTAAATGCTATACCTGAGGAATTTTGTTATTTGTTTGTTGGACACTGGTTACAAGGTGATTTAGGTGAAGATAGAAAGAATGTAGGTTTACTTGTAAAAGCGTTTTTTGAAACATTTAAAAATAAGAAAAATAGACCTGCTTTAGTTTTAAAAACTAGTATGGTTGGTCCTTCTTATATGGATAGAGATGAAATTTTAAAACGCATTCAGCAAATTAGAGAAACAGTTAATTCTCAAGACTTACCTAATGTTTACCTATTACATGGCGAATTTACAGATGAAGAAATGAATCAAATTTATAATCATCCTAAAATTAAAGCAATGGTATCTTTAACTAAAGGAGAAGGATTTGGTCGTCCGTTACTTGAATTTACTCAAAGTAAAAAACCAATTATAACAACTAATTGGAGTGGTCATATAGATTTCCTAAAAGATGAATTTACTCCTTTAATTAATGGTACATTAACCAATATCCATCCAAGTGCTGCCAATCAGTGGTTACTTAAAGAATTTAAATGGTTTTCACCAGATTTTAGTCAGGTTGGATTTTATTTAAAAGATATATTTGAAAATTATAAAAACTATATTGATGGAGGAAAGCGTCAAGGATATTATGCTAAAATAAATTTTAGTTTTGAAAAAATGACTGAAAAATTAGCTGAATATTTAAAACATGTTCCTGAATTTCCTAAACAGGTTCAACTTAAACTTCCTAAACTTAAGAAAATTGAACTACCAAAATTACAAAAAATAGAAGAAAATGGATAATTTAATAATTTGTAAACATTGTAAGTCAGATGCTTGCTATGTGACTGAAAATAATTCAACAATTAAAACATACTCTTGTTTTGGATGTGGATTTACAACTAATTCTTTAATGAAAGAAGGAGAAGAATTTTATGAAAAACAAATAGAAGTACTCCCTGAACTTTATAAAGATGTAATGTTTAAAGATAAAGATGGATTAATGTGGATGCCTACTACTATTAATTTACCTCAACAAGGAATGATTTTTTATAATGGTACTTCTAAAGAAAACGCTAAATGGGCAGCTGTGAAAGCAGTTAAAGTAACTGAAGAGGAAAAAGAAAAATATCCAATCAAAGGTAAATCAGGTGAGTACTATGAGTGGAGAATGGATATGACTACAATGAAGGGGTTTGAAATGAAAGAATTTATAGATGCTCTTTCTTATATAGGAGTTCTCCCAGAAGAATAATTTGGTTAAATAAAAAAGATTTTATATATTTAAATTATATGAAAATAAGTTATGCTATAACAGTTTGTAATGAACTAGAAGAAATAAAACGTCTAATACCCTTTCTAAAAGAAAATATAAGACAAGAAGATGAAATAGTTGTCTTACTTGACAAACCAAAAACATCACCTGTATTAATAGATCAACTCTATAAATATTCATCTGCTGATTGGATCATTCTAAAAGAAAGCGTATTCCAAGGACATTTTGCTGATTGGAAGAATGAATTAACTAATTTATGTAGTGGTGATTATATCTTTCAAATTGATGCAGATGAATATCCACATGAAGATCTAATTCAAGATTTACCTGAAATTCTTAAAACTAATCCAACTGTAGAGGTATTTGTTGTTCCAAGAGTAAATACTGTAGAAGGTTTAACTCAAGAACATATTCAAAAATGGAATTGGCGTATTAATGAAAATGGATGGATAAATTATCCTGATTATCAATGGAGAGTTTATAAAAATGTTCCTGAAATAAAATGGAAAAATAAAGTACATGAAGTAATAGAAGGTTATAAAGTAATAGCTCAAATACCTGCTTTTGAAAGTCTATCACTTTATCATCCTAAAACAATTGAAAGACAAGAAAAACAAAATAATTATTATAATACATTATGATTTCACCCATTACTTTTTGTATAGGAACTTCTAATAATTTAAATTATTTAAAATTAGCTATTAAATCTGTTAGAGAATATAGTTATTATAAAGATGCTCCTTTTATTATTTTTGCTGAGAATTGTACTGATGGAACAGATGAATGGTTACTGATTAATAAAGATAAATATAATTTAGAAATTTATATTGAACATAATGATGAAGAAAATAGAAAAGGCATCGGTGTAGGAATGAATTTTTGTGCTGATAAAGTAAAAACAGAATATATAATGTTTTTACACGCTGATTTTATTGTATCTAAAAACTGGGATAAATCAGCTGAGGAAATATTCATTCAAAATCCTGATAAAAAGTTTTGGATATCAAGTTATAGAATCCAACCCAATGTCTTTAAAGAAAATAGCCGCCCAGGGACATTTATAGTTGATAATGAAATTTTTGGAGAGTTTTATCATAATTTTAATATGGATTATTTTCAAGAATTTGCAGCTGAATTTGCTAAATTAAATAAAGATATAATAATAAGAAAAGGAGAAGGAGTTAGTGGTTTAATCAGAAAAAAAGACTGGGATGAAATAGGTGGGAATGATCCATTATTTACACCATTAGCATATGATGATATGGATCTATTTATTAGAATGCAATTAGTTGGGTTTGATTTTCCATTAATAGGATCCTCAGTTGTATATCATTTTGGAAGTAGATCAGACAATGGTCATTTTATGAATGATGAATTAAAAAGAGCTACAAAACAAATTAATTATGATGCTAGATCTAGACAAAGATTTTATGAGAAATGGGGACAATTACCTGAATTTGATTTAAATGGATTTGTAAAACCTATTTATAAATGAGTAATATTTTAATTGTAAAAACTGGGGCAGCGGGAGATGTTTTACGAACAACATTTGTTCTAAATGATTTAAGCCAAAAACATAATATATATTGGATAACAGATCCTTTATGTATTGATTTAATAGATTCTAAATTAGCTAAAGTTTTTACTAATATTTTATCTTTAAAAGATATTTATTTTGATATAGTTTATTCTTTAGAGGAAGACATTGAACTGCTACTTCAAATACAGCATAATTTATCATTTAAATATTTAATAGGATATTATGTATCTGAAAAAAATATAACCTACTCAGGTCCAGATACAGAATGGTTTGATATGAGTTTAAATAGTAAGTATGGTATAAAACAAGCTGATAAATTAAAATTAGAAAATACTAAAACTTTTCAAGAATTAGTAGCTCCTATTTTTAATCTAATATTTACAGGTCAAAAATATAATTCTTTAAAATATGATTTTAAAGATTCTATAATTAAAGGAGATATAGCTATAGCTAAAACAGCCGGAAACAAATGGCCTAATAAAAACTGGGCTTATTATAATGAATTAAAATTAGAATTAGAAAAATTAGGATATATAGTTAATTATTTACCTAATAGATCTTCTATTAAAGAACATATTGCTGATATAGCTTCTCATAAATTAATTATATGTGGTGATAGTTTACCTATGCATATATCAACAGCTTTAAATATTCCAAGTATAGCTTTATTTACATGTACTAGTCCAATTGAGATATATGATTATAATCTTATAACTAAAATTATAAGTTCAAAATTAACCCAATATTATTATCAAAGAGAATTTAATGAGGATTGTACTAAAAGTATACAAATAAATGAAGTATTAAAAAAAATAAAAATATGAAAACAATACAATATAATAAAAAAGAATTAATTATTGGCTCAATAGCAGAGGAAAATTCTGTGATTCAAGAACATATGTCTTTATTAGCAAGTATAAATCTTAGTGAAGTAGAAACAGATGAGTGGTTTTTAAGGTTTAATTCTCAAATCAAAGAGATGAATAATTTTTTAGAACTAACTAAAGATAAAAAAATTTTATTTGATATAGGTTCTCAATTTGGTTTATTTAGTTTTTCATTTTTAGGTAATTCTTTAGATAAACAAGTATTTGCTTTTGATGGAGGAGTTAATCCTTTTTTAACTACAACTCAAATTAAATTAATTAATAAACTAACTAATTTTAATACTTTTAATTTTTTAATTGGAAATAAAAATGAAATAATAAAATGCCACTCTGAAGAACTACAATCATTAGCAATACCAGGAAATGATACACGTTTAATGTTTAGTATTGATATGATGGTAGAATTATTTAATACTATTCCTGATACAATAAAGATTGATATTGAAGGATGTGAGTATCAAGCTTTAGTAGGAGCATATAATACTATAATTAAACATAAACCTATAATTTTTATAGAGATACATCCTAGATTTTTAAATTATTATCAAAATAATATTGAAGAAATAGCTGAATTTGTTAAATTAATTAATTATGATGTGTATGATTTAAATAAAAATAAAGTAGTAAATTATTTAGACATATTAAAATCTGAAAAAACAGATTCAAATCGTACAGTATGGATGCCTAATTTAGATTAAAAATGAATAAAATAGTTTTATATACAAAAAGTTATTCTGGGGATTTAAATCGTCTTAAAGTTTCTATAGAATCTATAAAACAATTTAATAAGGATAATATTCCTTATTATGTATCTGTACCATCTAAAGAAATAGAATTATTTAAAAATAGTATAGATTGTTCTTATATTAATTTAATATCTGATGATGACATATATTATGTAAATACTCAAAATTGGACTACTCAACAAATTGTTAAGAGTAATTTTTGGAAATTAGGTTTATGTGAGAATTATGTTATGTTAGATTCTGATTCTTATTTTATAAAGGACTTTTACACCTCAGACTTTATATATAATGAATCTATTCCTTACACAGTAATACATGAACAGAAAGATCTTTTTGAATGGACATCTAAGAATCATCCTATACTAGGGTTTGAACCATTTAGTGGTTTTGTAAACCAAAGAAAAGAAATAATGAATATATTTGGTAGGGAAGGAAAAATATATGATTTCGGGCCTGGGCCAATAATTTGGAGTAGTAAAGTTTGGAAATCTCTAGAAGATAATTATCTTATACCAAATAATTTAACATTTGAAAATCTAATTCAATCAACACCTAGTGAATTTACATGGTATGGAGAGTATTTGTTAATTTCAAAAGAAATAGATATTATGCCTATTGAACCCTTATTTAAATTTTTTCATTTTGCTCAACAATATATAGATTATAAAAATCAAGGATATTTAGAAGAACATTTTAAACAAAATTATTTCGGAATAGTTATGCAGTCAAATTGGGGAGCCCCCTTAAAATACTAAAATTATGTTAGAAAATAAATTTAACCAACTATGTTTATCACCTAGTGATATAAATGAGCATCTCCCTGTTATAAGAGATTGCGCTAAAGAATGTGAAACAATAATAGAATTAGGCGTCAGAGTTCCTATTTCTACTTTTGCTTTAATGATGGGAAAACCTAAAAAATTAACCTCAGTAGATTTACTTCATCCAAACCATTTTCCTGGAGGAGATTATGAATTAAAATTAGCTTATGAATATGCTAAACAAGAGAATATAGATTTTTCATTTGTATTAAATGATTCTATATCTTATAGTTTTGATAAATGTGATTTATTATTCATAGACACATGGCATACTTATAGACAACTTGTAAGTGAGTTAATAATCCATCAACAAAAAGTAACAAAATATATTATACTTCATGACACTACTACATATGCTGTAGAAGATGAAGCTAATTGGGCTAGATCCCCTGAACCTAATTTTGAAGGAGAAATTAAAAAAGGATTATGGACAGCTGTAGAAGACTTTTTACTCCATTTCCCAGATTGGGAACTACATAAAAGATATACTAATAATAATGGTTTATCAATTTTAAAAAGAAAAAATGGGTAATATATTAGTGACTGGAGGATGTGGATTTATAGGAACTAATCTTGTGAAACAGTTATATAAAGAAAATAATAATATAGTTGTTTTAGATAATTATTTTGCCGGCAAACATGAGAATGAAATTAAAGGAGTGACATATATTAATACTCATACTAAAGATATCTTTAATATAAATCTTCCTTTCAAACCAGATCTAATTTTTCATTTAGGTGAGTATTCTAAAATTACTCCTTCTTATAATGAAATAAATACTGTTTTTGATTTAAATATTTTAGGTAGTTTTTCTATTTTAGAGTATGCTAAAAAATATAATATACCTATTACATATGCTGCCTCATCTACTAGATTAGCTTTAGAAGGTGAAAATCAATCACCATATAGCTTTTTTAAATCAATTATAGTTCAATTAATTAAAAATTATGGAGATTGGTATGGATTAAAATATAGTATATGTTATTTTTATAATGTTTATGGAGAACATCAAGATACTTGTAACAACGGATGGGAAACAGTTATAAGTATTTTTGAAAAACAAATGAAAAAAGGACAATCTCTAACAATAGTAGGAGATGGTTCCCAAAGACGAGATTTTACATATGTTGGTGATATAGTTCAAGGATTAATTCAAGCTTCTAAAAAATTAGAAAATGAAGAATATCAATTGGGATCCGGAGAAGATTTTAGTATATTAGAAGTAGCAAAAATGTTTAGTAATAATATAACTTTTATACCTGAACGTAAAGGAGATAGAAAATATAGTAAAGCCAATATTGATGAGACTTATACTAAATTAGGATGGAGACCAAAAACGAATTTAAAAACTTGGATTGAATTAATAAAATATAAATAATTAATAAAATATAAATAAAAATGAAAAATATTCCTATTGTTATACTAAATAAAGATAGACTAGATCCTCTTAAAAAATTAGTTAATGTATTACAAAATAAAAACTATAATAATATTATTATAGTTGATAATAGATCAACTTATCTTCCTTTATTAAATTGGTATGAGACTTCAAAACTAAATATATTTTACAATAACATCCCAGAAACATTATTTGATACAGGAACATTACATAGATTAGCATATGAAGTAAAACACCACATATTTACAGAAATAGTTAAAGACTACTTTATATTTACTGACTCAGACGTTGTTCCTATAGATGAAATCCCTGACAACTTTGTAGAGGATATGATATATGTACTTAATAAATATAATAAGCATAAAATAGGTTTAGGTCTAAAAATAGATGACCTACCTATAGACCAACCAGCAGCTAAAGATGCAATAAAAACTGAAGCTCCTTATTGGGATAATAAAGTTGAAGACAAAGAGTTTGATTTATATGCTGCTCCTATTGATACTACTTTTGCTGTATATGCTCCTAACAGTACGGCAGGATGGTCAGCAAATTGTCTTAGAATGGGAGGTAAATATATAGCTAGACATATGCCTTGGTATTACGATATTAACAATCTTCCTGAAGATGAATATTTCTATTTAAAACATTTGGAATATAATAAAGGTCCTGTATATTCAATAAGAATAAAAGATACATTTAATATAAAATAAAAAATGGAAAAAGTTTTAGTATGTGGTGGAGCAGGTTATATAGGTGGTATTACTTGTGATATTTTAATTAGAGAAGGATTTGATGTAACAGTATATGATAATTTGTTATATGAAAATAGATATTTAAAAGAAATTCCTTTTATTTATGGAGATATTAGAGATACTGAAAAACTATACAAAATTTCAAAAGATTTTGATATTATTGTATTAATGTCTGCTTTAGTCGGAGATCCAGCTTGCAATATTGATCATAAACTTACTGAAGAAATTAACTATAAAGCTATTAAAGATTTTTGTAAAATTATATCTCCAGATAAACATTTAATTTTTATATCCACATGTTCTGTTTATGGAGCTCAAGAAGGTATGTTAGATGAGAATAGTCCAACAAATCCTTTATCTTCATATGCCGCAACAAAATTAGCCGCTGAAAAACATATTCTTGAAAGAAATAATACTGTGTTTAGGTTAGGTACAGTTTTTGGACTAGGAGATACATACTCTAGAATTAGAATGGATTTAGTAGTAAATGTTTTAACTATGAAAGCTTTAAATGATGGTATAATAAATATAAATGGTGGTGATCAATGGAGACCTATTATTTCTGTAACAGACATTGCTGAATATATTGTAGAGGCATGCCATTATAAATATCCAGGTGTTTTTATATTAGCAAAAGAAAACGTGATAATTCGTGATTTAGGAGAAAGAATTGCTAATATAATTCCTGATGTAAAAATAAATTATACTGAAATTTCATTTCAAGATGCAAGGAATTATAAAGTTGATAATAAAAAATCTTTAGAAACATTTAAATACAAACCAAAAGTTACTGTAGAACAAGAAGTAATTAAAATGATGAAATTATTTCAAGAAAACAGAATTAAAAATCCTGAAGATAAGTTATATCACAATGGAGCTTATTTAAAAAATAAAAAAGAAAAAAATGAATTAATGTAATGAATACTAAGATTTTAAACGGAGGTATTTCTATTGATGATAGAGGTTCAGTTAGATTTGTTAATGATTTTAATTTTGAAAATGTAAAACGATTTTATCATGTTGAAAATCACAGATGTGGTTTTATAAGAGCATGGCATGGGCATTTAAATGAAGGAAAATATGTTTATGTGGCTAACGGATCTGCTTTAATTGGAGTTGTTAATATGAAAACAGAAGAAATTTCTAAATTTGTTTTAAGCAATAAATCCCCAAAAATATTATGGATTCCTCCAGGAAACTATAATGGATTTAAAACTTTAGAAGAAAACACTTCAATAATATTTTTTTCTACATTAACATTAAATGAAAGTTTAAATGATGATATTAGAGAAGAATATAATAAATGGAATATTTGGGAAGAAAATTATAGATAATTTTAAAATTAAAAAATGAAAATATATATTTTAGGTTCAAAAGGAATGTTAGGTAAATATGTAAGCACATATTTAAAAGATTATTTTGATGTTATTAATATTACAAAAAATGATATAGATGCATCTAATATTTCTGAAAATGATTTAGAACAAAAATTAAAAGATCTAAAAATAAAAAATGGTGATGTAATTATAAATTGTATAGGCACAATTAAGCCTATGGTAGATTTATTAGGAGATCTAAATGCTATAAAAGTAAATTCTATTTTTCCAAGAATATTAGCAAATGTGTGTCAAAAACTAAAAATCCAAATGATACACCCAACTACTGATTGTGTTTATACTGGTAATAAAGGTTCTTATAATGAAAATGATACACATGATATTAGTGATATTTATGGTAGAACTAAATCTTTAGGTGAACCTAATAACTGTACTGTTATTAGAACATCAATAATTGGAGAAGAAGTTAATCAAGGAAAATCTTTAGTAGAATGGATTAAGTTAAATAAAAATAAAACAGTTTTTGGTTTTACAAACCATATATGGAATGGTATGACTTGTTTACAATTCGCTAAAGTCTGTAAACAAATTATAGATGAAAATCTTTTTTGGATAGGAATTAAACATTTATATTCAAATAGTTTAAATAAAAAAGAATTAGTAAAATTAATAAGTGATATATATGATTTAAATATTGAAGTCACTCCTAAAGAAACCCCAGCAATATGTGATAGAAGTTTAACTACTATATATATTGAGAATTTAAATAGATTTAATATCCCTACTTTAAAAGATCAAATAATTGAAATGAAAAACTTCTCAGAAAAATTATATAAAAATACTTAAATAATGATACAATTAAATGAATATTTTCAACCTGTAGCTGAAGTAAATAAATTAGGATTTTCTAATACTTCTAATATTAGAATACCTTTAGAGTATTTAAACAATAAACAATTTATATTATTTAGAACTTGTCATTCATATGGAGATTGGGTAATATTATCTGCTATACCTAGATTATTAAAAAAGAAATATCCAGATTGTATAGTAATTATTCCTTCTCCAGAATGTATATCTAAATATTATTCACCAGATCTTTGGTTTAATAAACATAAAAATCCTTTTAATAATGTTATTGAAATATTTGTTAATAATCCATATATTGATGGAATGATTGATGAAATTCCTTTAGGGATTCCTATATATCATGATCATTTTAGAATATATGATGAATTAAATTTAGATGTCCCTCTAGTTCAACAAATGCTAAAATTTTGGAGATTTGAAGACTATGAAATGGAAGACTGCCAACCTGAATTATATTGGAATGAGGATGAAAAACAATTAGGTGATCAAATTATAAAAAATATATTTGATGAAGAAGATTTTGGATTTTTGTATGTAGATAATAATAGTTTACCTCCTAGTTGTAATAGCCTACAACATATATTAGAGAAAGAAATTCTTATTCAAAATGAAATTAATAAACATAATTTACCATGGTTATATTTTTCTGGAGATAGTGATTTTACATACAATATTACTAATAAGATTATAAATGTTAAAGATATAAAAATGTCTTTAAGAGTACAAAATTACATTAAAAGTAAAGCTAAATTAATAATAGGACATCAAGGAGGATATGGAACAGATTGCATGTCAAGATATACACAATGCTATGTTGTACCTTTACACCCTGGAGAACTAAAAGAACACTTCCAGAAAAAAACAATATATTTAACATGATAATAGCTACACTTAATCATAATTTACCAGAACTAACTGATAATTTAATTAATCAATTAAAAAAAGATCCCTTATTTAATCAATGTGAATTAATGGTTATAGATAATGGTTCAACTGAGCCTTTAGCTAAAAATACAACACATAGATTAGAAGAAAATATATTTTTTGGAGGTGGACTTAACGCCGCTATTGAATATTTTTTAAGTACTAACCATGACTATCTTTATTTTTTAAATAATGATTTGATATTTCATGGTCCTAGATTTTTATCCCAATCATTACAAGAAGCAAAGGACTCAGACGCAGCAGTTTATTCTCCTTCAATTATAAATGCTTCTATAGATCAATGTCATTGGAAACAAATGTGGAATTGGGGTAAAGAATTAAGACAAGTAAGATGGGTGGATTTTCAGTGTCCCTTATTAAGAAGAGATATCTTAGAAATAATTAAACAATACCCAAATGAATTAATATATGGTTGGGGAAATGACTTATATACAGGATGTATTACTGATATTCATAAACTAAATACAATAGTTTCAGATAAAAATACTATCTGTCATTTAAATTCTCAAACTTTTAAACAAAATAAAATAAATATAGGTGTAAATGAATTCTGTAAACAAGCAGAAGAAAAAATGTTCAACTACTTTAGGAATTCAGAATTAAATTCATTATATTGGAATTTAAGAAGTTACGGAGAAAATTATACTATATAAAATGAATAAACCAAAAATACTTATTCAGATATTTCCTTTACTTAAAGAAATAGATTTCTTAGAAAGAACATTACTTCTTCTAAAACAAAATTCTCTTTTTATTGATAAAGAAAAATATCATTTAATATTAGATGTAACATTACCTACCTCAGATTACTTAGTAGATTGGGATAAATCTATTTTAAAAAAAGATTATTTTATAAACAGACTTAAAAACTTTGAGAAATATTATTTAGGTTGGTGTGATGAATATTCTTTAAAAATAGATGATAATGTATGTGGGATTTTAGATTGGTTTTTAAATACAACCTCCAGATATTCTGATTTAGATTCTATAATCATAATAGAACCTGATGTGGTGTTTGGGCCTTATACTTTAAACCTATATTTAGAATCAGATTTACAAATCAGAAATGTTTCTTCTAATTATATTATAACTGGAGAATATGTTAAAATGTGGGATACTAGTTGGGATGGTATAGTTAATTCTACATATTTAGATAAACCTTTTAATTTTAGAAATACAAATGATGCTATAACAGATACATATCATTTAAAAAATGATGGTGAAATTAATTTAAAGTCTTTAATATTTAATAATCAAAAATATTTTAAATTTGGAGGAGGATGGTTTACTCTATATTCTAAACCTTTAATAGACACTATAGACTTTCCTAAAGAATTAAAAGGGTATGGTGGGTTTGATAATTATGTTATGGATTTTTGTTATAATAGACCTGATTTAGTTACTCAATATAAGATTGAAAATTTAGTAATAACTGATAAACATAATTACACTGAGTATTATGATGATTATATCTGTTCTATAAATAGAAAACAAGATTTATATGAAACAAATAACAATATTATAAGAAATCATTTTAAAAATAAATTTGGTTTTTAAATTAAATTTTATTATATTTGATGATATGAAAAATATTTATGATATAACAAATGAATTTGAGAAACGTCTAGGAGATTATACTGGTGCTCAATATGTTGTTACTGTTGATAATCAAAGCAATGCTTTATTCTTAGCACTCTACTATGAACATTATGTCAACAAAAGTATAACCTCAGAGCATATTACTATTCCTTCTAGAACTTATCCTTCTGTACCTTGTGAGATTATTCATGCTGGTCTAAAAGTTAAATTCAAACCAGTCAAAGGTAAAACAATTAAAGGAGCATATAATTTAGAAGGATCTAATATCTGGGACTCAGCTTTATCCTTTACTGCAAATATGTACAAGCCAAATACTCATATGTGTATTAGCTTTACAGGACCTTATAAACATTTTAAATTATCTAAAGGTGGAGCTATATTAACTGATAATTTAGAAGCATATCACTGGTTTAGAAGAGCTAGATACTCAGGTAGAAGAGAATGTTCCTACCATGATGATTATTTTGATATGCTTGGATGGAACTTCTATATGATGCCTGAGTTAGCTGCTAGAGGTTTATTATTAATGAACCAATTTTATAACTTAGATGGAACTCCTAAACATAATGAAGATTTAGAATTACCATATCCAGACCTATCTAAATTTGAAATTTATACTAAATGAAAAAAGCTTTAATAGGAGCAGGAGGCCATGCTAGAGAAGTACAATTCCAGATTGGTGATCCTACTATAAAATGCTTTGTAGATGATATATATTGGAAACCAAATTCTGATAATATTTATCCTTTATCTGAGTTTAATCCTACTGTTTATGAGGTATTAGTAGCTGTTGGTAATAGTAAAGATAGATATGATATAGTTAATAAATTACCTGATAATACTAAATACTTCACCTTTATACACCCATCAGCTCAAATACTATCTCCTATATCAATTGGTAAGGGATCTTTTATAGGAGCCAATTGTATATTAACTTGTAATATAACAATAGGTGAACATGCTTTATTAAATAGGGGAAATCATATAGGCCATGATACAATAATAGGAGATTATTTTAGTGCAATGCCTGGTGCTATTGTATCTGGTAATTGTACAATTTATGATTGTGTATATTTAGGGACTAATTCTTCTATTAAAGAAAAAATAACAATACATAGTTTAACCACAGTTGGAATGAATTCTTGTGTTGTAAAACATATAAAAGAACCAGGAACATATGTAGGAATACCAGCTAAAAAAATATAATAAAATGAGAAATTTGATATATAGAATTAATAAATGGTTTGATTTAAACTTAGGATGGTTTTTTGTCAATCCGTATAAACAAGAAGCTTGGCGTGAATATTTAAATAAAAAATATAATAAATGATATCATTTATAATACCTAGTTATAATAATCTACAACATTTAAAAAATGTTTATAAAAGTATTCAAAAACATGCTTCACAAGCTGAAATCATCTTATTAGATGATGGATCAACAGATGATACTTGGGAATGGATACAACAGCAGAGTTGTATTAAATATAGAAGTAATAAAAGAGTAGGTCATACTATTTTATATGATAAAGGTATAGAATTAGCCACAAATAATATTGTCGGTATCCTTCATGCTGATATGATAGTAGGTCCTAACTATATAGAAAATTTATTAAAACATCTTAAACCAGGTAAAGTAGTTTGTGGTACTAGAATTGAACCTCCTCTTCATCCTCCTGGTAAAGAAAAAATAATAATGGATTTTGGACTTGATTTTGATACTTTAAATATTTCTGCTTTTGAAGAATATTGTTTAAAAGCTCAAGATGAATTTAAAGATCAAACTACAAAAGGAATGTTTGCACCTTGGATTTTATATAAAGAAGATTTTCAAGCAATTGGAGGTCATGATCCATTATTTGCTCCATTTCCATACGAAGATTCAGATATATTTCAAAGATGGATTTTAAATGGGTATGAGTTAATTCAAAGTAGAGATGCATTTGTATATCACTTAACTTGCAGAGGACATAGATGGAATGAACAAGTAGGAAAAGATGATGATTATTATAAAATAGTATCACAACGCGCTGCTAGAAATTATTTACGTAAATGGGGGAGTTGGATCAAAAATGATGAATATCAATATCCAATTATTCCTCACAAATATGATATAGGTTTTATAATTAAAAACTGTAATCAACAATTCTTAGAGACATTTGAACCTTGGTGTTCAATAATATATGTTGATTGTGATTATAAAGAATATATTAACAAAGAACAATCTAATACTAGTTATAATTTACAAGAACGAATTAAACCTTATAATAATGAAAAACAAAATCATATTCTAATTAGTTTTGATTCTAGATATTTTACCCAAAATTCATTCAATATAATCCAGCAATTACCAGATATTATAACTGAATCTGGAGAGATAGGTGAGTTTGAATTAGATTGTTTTAGAATTAAGATAGTAGACTTAAAAACTTTTGAAGAAGATTTAATTAGAATTTAAAATTTGGCCTCCTAAATCTTAAGACATATATTTATAAAGAAAGTTAAAAGATGCTAGAACTAACACCTTATTTTTATTATTATGTAAATGATGATAAAAAAGAACCAATAGACAAAGTCATAGCATATAGTGAAGAAAGTGCTATCAGTTATTTTGCTGAGCGAAAACATATAGATGAATCTGTTTTCCTTAGTTTATATGTTATAGAGATATATGGCGAAAACAAATCTAAATAATTTTGGCAAGAAGCTAAAATTTAATAAAAGAAATCCTAAGAAACGTTCTGTTTCTGAAAAGGATATGTTTAT
>Ga0315900_10005995_pt1 | contig 16498 bp, 13 predicted proteins | sample LakEriMetagenome_FD_203521 | JGI IMG/M metagenome (GOLD analysis project Ga0315900, IMG submission 203521) | Freshwater fungal communities from buoy surface, Lake Erie, Ohio, United States - Buoy 12 MA114 | ecosystem: Environmental > Aquatic > Freshwater > Lake > Lake biofilm | place: USA: Lake... | reverse complement strand
CCTGCTCGAATGCGTGGCCGCGGAGATGATCGCCCCCGAGGCGCAGGTCGTGGCCGTGTACAGCGGCTTCGAGGCCGGCACGATCGACTCGGTGAGCCTGTTGCGGCTGGAGGAGCATCTCGGTCAGCTCACGGTCCGCGACCTGCGGAACCTGGAGACGAAGGTGCCGCTGGAGACGCTCAAGCTGGTCGTCGACCTCGCGGTGGAAATCGGCCGCGAGGGTCGTGAGGGGAAGCCCGTGGGCACGCTGTTCGTGGTGGGCGACACCCGCAAGGTGATGCAGTCGAGCCATTCGGCGGGTTTCGACCCGGTGCGGGGCTACGGCCGCGCCGAGCGGCGGCTCACCGATCCCCGGGTGCGCGAAGGGATCAAGGAGATCGCCCAGCTCGACGGAGCCTTCGTGATCGGCTCCGACGGCACCGTGGAGGGAGCGGCCCGGTACATCGATGCCTCGGCGGAGAACGTGTCGGTGGCCAAGGGGCTGGGGGCCCGCCATTGGGCGGCTGCGGCCGTGACGCGGCGGACGAAGAGCGTGGCCGTGGCCGTCAGCGAGACCAGCGGCACCGTGCGCATCTTCCAGAACGGCGAAGTCGTGTTGCGGATCGAGCCGTTCCGCCGGGCCATGAAGTGGAAGGACTTCGAATACGAGCCGCCGGGCGGCGATTAGCCCGGGCTGCTTTCGCGGGCCCGCGGTCGTGCAATCGGTATGCTGGCGCGATCATGGCCGCCAAACCCCCCGCCACCGATGCCACGCCCGACCTGCACGGCAAGACCGTGCTGGCCATCGACACGTTTTCGCGCATCTATCAGCTCTTTCACGCGCTGCCCGAGATGACGGCCCCCGACGGCACGCCCGTGTCGGTGCTGTTCGGCCTGACCCGCGACCTGCTCGACATCGTCGAGAAGAAGAAACCCGACTACCTGGTGTGCGCGATGGACCCCCCGGGGCCCACGTTTCGCCACGAGAAGTTCGCCGACTACAAGGCCAATCGGGCCGAGATGCCTGCCGACCTCGTGCCGCAGATTCCTCTCGTTCGCCGGCTGCTCGAGGCCTTTGGCATTCCCTGCCTGGAGGTGCCGGGGTACGAGGCCGACGACGTGCTGGCCACGATCGCGGTTCGGACGGTCGCGGCCGGGGGCGACTGCACGATCGCCACGTCCGACAAGGATGCCCGGCAGCTGCTCGGTCCGCACGTCACGCTGCTCAACCTGCGCACGAACCAGCCGCTCGGCACCGAGGAGCTGATGGCGGAGTGGTCGATCCGCCCCGATCAGGTGGTCGACTTCCTGTCGCTCGTCGGAGACAGCGTGGACAACGTGCCGGGCGTGCCCGGCATCGGACCCAAGATTGCGTCGGAACTCCTCCAGACGCACGGCACGCTCGATGCGCTGCTGGCGAACATCGATGCGGTTCCCGGAGCCAAGCGCAAGGAAAATCTCCGCGCCCACGGCGACACGGCGCGAGCCGGCCGGGAGCTGATCCGGCTCGACAGCGCCGCTCCAGTGACGATCCCGTGGCGGGAGGCGGCCCTGCACCAGCCCGACCCCGACATCCTCGGCGGGCTCCTCCGCGAGTTCGGCTTCCGCAGCCTTCTCGATCGGGTGGTGAAGGGGGCTCCGGCGGCCCGCGGCGCACAGGCTGCCGGGCCGGCCCGGCAGCCTGCCCGCGCCCGCCCGGCCGCGGCCACGCTCTTCGACATGCACGGCGGCGACGAGGAGCGCGAGTCCCGACCTGCCGCCGGCGAGATCCTCGTGCCGGCCGACGAGGCGACGCTGGCGGCCGCCGTGGTGCGCCTCCGGCACGCCGGCGCGGTCACCGTGTGTGTGGCCCGCAAGCCGGAGGGCACGATCCTCACGCCGCCGCAGGGGCTGGGGCTGGCGGCCGGCGATCTGGTGGTGTGGGCGAACCCGGAGGTCATGTCGGCCAGTACCGCCGTGCGCGACGTGCTCGCCGATCCGGCCGTGCCCAAGCGGGGCCACGACCTCAAGCGGCAGGACGTCGCCCTGCGTTCGATGGGCCTGCGGCTGGGAGGTGCGGCCTTCGACACGATGCTCGCCGCCTACCTTCTCGAGTCGGGCGAGCGCAACCTGGGGTTGGTGGAGACGTTGCGGCGCCACGGCGTCGAGTCCGCGCCGGGTGGGCCCGACGAGGCGGCGGCCATCGAGCGTCCCGCCGACGCGAACCAGGTGGCGGCCCACTGCCGCGCCGTGGCCGAACTGGCGGCGATCCTGCCACCGCTCCTGGCGGCCGCCGGCCTCGACGACCTGTTCGCCCGGGTGGAGATGCCGCTGGCCGTGCTCCTGGCCGACATGGAATTCCGCGGCGTGCGCATCGACTCGGCGGCGCTGGCCACCCTGTCGGCCGACTATGCCGTCCGGCTGGCCGCACTCGAGGCCGAGATTCACGCGCTCGCCGGGCGGCCCTTTGCCATCGCCTCGCCGCTGCAGTTGCGCGCGGTGCTGTTCGATGAACTGGGGCTCCCGGTGGTCAAGCGCACCAAGACGGGCCCCAGCACGGACGCCGAGGTGCTCGAGGAACTGGCGGCCGGGCACCCGTTGCCGGCCAAGCTCCTCGAGCACCGCAAGTACGCCAAACTGAAGAGCACCTACGTCGATGCCCTGCCGGCGCTGGTGGATCCGGCCACGGGCCGCATCCACACCTCGTTCAACCAGACCGTCACGGCCACCGGCCGGCTCAGTTCCAGCGACCCCAACCTGCAGAACATCCCGATCCGCACGGCCGAGGGACAGCAGATCCGCGCCGCCTTCCTTCCCGGTGCGGAAGGCTGGCGGTTCATTTCGGCCGACTACTCGCAGATCGAACTGCGCATCCTCGCGCACCTCTCCGGCGACGCGGCCATGCGGGCCGCCTTCGCCGGGGGCGAGGACATCCACGCGCGGACCGCGGCGGCGGTGTTCGGGGTGCCGCCCGACGGCGTCAGTGCCGCCATGCGCCGCACCGCCAAGGCGGTGAACTTCGGCATCCTCTACGGTCAGACGGCGTTCGGCCTGGCCAAGGGGCTGGGCATCCCGCAGGCCGAGGCGGCCGCCTTCATCGCCGCCTACCTGCGCACGTTCGCCGGTGCGGCGGCGTTCATGGACGACGTCCTCGACCGCTGCCGGCGCGACGGCCACGTGACCACGATCCTCGGTCGGCGCCGGGCCATCAAGGACGTGCGGGACCGGGCCGGGAGACGCACGGCCGCCGGCGTGTTCGCGCTCTCCCTGCCGGAGCGCACGGCCGTCAACACGGTGGTGCAGGGGTCTGCGGCCGATCTCATCAAGCTGGCCATGCTGCGGGTCGACGGCCGCCTGCGCCGGGAAGGGCTGCGGGCGGCGCTCGTGCTGCAGATCCACGACGAACTCCTTCTCGAGTCGCCGCCCGACGAGGTCGAGGCGGCCCGCCGGGCAACTGTCGAGGAGATGCAGGCCGCGCTGACGCTCGACGTGCCGCTCGAGGTGTCGGCCCACGACGGGGCCAACTGGGCCGAATGCCATGCGTAACTGTCCGCGGAAGACGTCACTCCGACCATGTTCCACCCGGCCGAGCGGTGGACTGCTCGGGGCTTTCCCCGAACGCGGGTCGCCGACGTCCGTGGCGGTGACCGTGTGCCGCCTTCCGCCAGGGAGCATCCGGCCGTGACCGCGGGAGTGAGGTCGTGATGATCGTCGTGGGCTTGGTGGGACGGATCGGTTCCGGGAAGTCGACCGTCGCGCGGCTGCTGGCGGCGCATGGGGCAACCGTGGTCGACGCCGACCGGCTCGCCCACGAGGTGCTGGACGAGCCGGAGGTCGTGCAGGACGTCGTGGCCCGGTTCGGTCCCGAGGTTCTCGACGATGCCGGCCGCGTTCGCCGGGCCGCCCTGGCCGCGCGGGTGTTCGGTCCGGCCGACGAGCAGGCCGCCGACCTGCGGGCCCTGGAGGGAATCGTTCACCCCCGGGTGCGGCGGCGGATCGGGGTGATCCTGACCGAGGCCAGGGGTGCTGCAGCACCTCGCGTGGTGGTGCTCGACGTGCCGCTGCTCGTGCAGGCAGGCTGGGACAAGATCTGCGACCGCCTCCTGTACGTGGAGTGTGCCGAGGACGTGCGCCGGGCGCGGCTCGACGCCCGCGGTTGGCCGGCTTCGCAACGCGAAGCCCGCGAGCGGGCTTGGGAACGCGGCTACCTGCCGCCGGCCCCGGAAAAAACCCTTCGCGTGGATGCCTCGGGCGATCCAACGTATACTGCCCGGCACGTCGAGCGGATCTGGAACGTCCTCGTGGGCGGGTAACTGCCCTCGGTCGTTCCGGTTCGGTTGGCGCCCGCCTGGGGCATCCTTTTCCGCCGTCGCAGTGACGTGCTGGCGGTCGCGTGACACGCGGCGTCCGGCCCGTTTCGGTGCCGGTTGCCCATCCATCCGCCATTCCCGGTTCGATCAGTCCGCCGCGTGCGCGGTGCGTTCCCCGTTTCGGGGACGAGACCGTGCCCTGCAATCAGGTGCCTCCATGACGAACCCCGTCCCCGACAACCAGCCCCGCGGCAACGTGGAGCCGATGTCGATCGCCGAGGAGATCGCGGCGGAGGTCAAGGAGGGGATCGACGTCACCGGCCATTACGAGTCGCTGAAGAAGGGCGATGCGTACATCGCCACGCTGCAGAAGCTGACGATGCAGGAACTCGTCGATCTGGCCCGCCAGGAGCAGATCGGTGACGTCGCGGGGGCCAATCGCCAGGACCTGGTGTTCCGCATTCTCAAGGAACGGGTCAAGCTGAACGGCCTGATGTTCGGGGAGGGAACGCTGGAGATCCTGCCCGACGGGTTTGGTTTCCTGCGCAGCCCCGATTACCACTACCTCTCCTGCCCGGACGACATCTACGTGTCGCCCAGCCAGATCCGTCGCTTCGGGCTGCGGAACGGGATGAGCGTGGCCGGCCAGATCCGGCCGCCCAAGGAGAGTGAACGCTACTTCGCCCTGCTCCGCGTGGAGGCGATCAACGGCGAGGATCCGGCCAAGCTCTCCACGCGAGTGTTCTTCGACGAACTCACGCCGCTGCATCCGGACGAGCGCATCGTGCTCGAAACGACTGCCGAGGAGATTTCCACCAGGGTCGTGGACCTGATCGTGCCCATCGGCTTCGGGCAGCGCGGCCTGATCGTCAGCCCGCCACGGGCGGGGAAGACCGTGCTCCTGCAGAAGATGGCCAAGGCGGTGCTGGCCAACTATCCCGAAGCCTACGTGTTCATGCTCCTCATCGACGAGCGGCCCGAAGAGGTCACCGACATGGAGCGGCAGGTGAAGGGGCCGTCGTGCGAGGTGATCAGTTCCACGTTCGACGAGAACGCCAGCCGCCACGTGCAGGTTGCCGACATGGTGATCGAGAAGGCGAAGCGGCTGGTCGAATACGGCCGCGACGTCGTGATCTTTCTCGACTCGATCACGCGGCTGGCGCGGGCCTGGAACTCCGAGGTGCCCAACTCGGGCAAGATCCTCTCCGGCGGCGTCGATTCCCACGCCCTGCAGCGGCCCAAACGGTTCTTCGGCAGCGCCCGCAAGGTGGAGCAGGGGGGCTCGCTGACGATCATCGCCACGGCGCTCGTCGACACCGGCAGCAAGATGGACGACGTGATCTTCGAGGAGTTCAAGGGCACGGGGAACCTGGAGATCGTGCTCGACCGTCGGCTCGTCGACAAGCGGATCTACCCGGCCATCGACATCAACCGCTCCGGCACGCGCCGCGAGGAGATGCTCCTCGAGCCGGAGGAATACCGGCGCATCTGTGTGCTGCGGCGGGTGCTCGGCGAGATGAACCCCACCGATGCCATGGAACTGCTGGTGAACCGTCTCTCCAAGACGAAAACGAACACGGAGTTCCTGATGAGCCTGAAGTCGTAGGCCGACGTGGAGGGATCCCGATGAGCACCGTCCCGTCCCCGCGCACGTTCCGGGGATCACCCGACCGGTTGCCCGCCGGCGCCCGCGTGGCGGTCGTGGTGGCGCGCTGGAACGAGCCGATCACCTCCCGCCTCCTCGAGGCCGCGCTGGCCACGTTCGCTGCGGCGGGCCTGACGGCGGACGCGATCGACGTGGCCTGGGTGCCGGGGTCGTTCGAACTGTCGCTGGCCGCCGACCGGCTGGCCTCCTCCCGCCGGTACGCGGCGGTGCTCTGCCTGGGGGCGATCATCAAGGGTGAGACCTCGCACGACCGCCACATCGCCAACGCCGCGGCCTGCGGGATCGAGTCGGCGGGGCGGACCCGCGGCATTCCGATCCTATTTGGCGTGCTCACCTGCGAGACCCTGGCGCAGGCCATGGTCCGTGCCGGCGGTGCCGCCGCCGACGGCTACGCCGGAAACAAGGGCTCGGAGTGTGCCGCCGCCGCGGTGGAGATGGTGTCGCTGCTGAGCCAACTGGCATCCGCTCCGGAGGCCAGGGCATGAGCCGTCGCAGTCGGGCCCGCGAAGTCGCCCTGCAGTCGCTCTACCAGGCGGACCTCAACCCCGGCATCGACCCGCGGGATCGGGCTCGTTTCCACAAGGGCCGGCTGCGGTCGGCGGAATTAGTCGGCTTCGCCGACGGGCTCGTCGATGGCGTGGTCCGGCACCGCGAGGCCCTCGTGGCGGCGATCGATGCCCGGGCGGAGCATTGGCGGTTTTCCCGCATGGCCGCCACCGACCGTACCGTGCTCTTGATCGCGGCCTTCGAACTGCTGCATACGGACACGCCGGGCCCCGTCGTCGTGGACGAGGCGATCGAACTGTCCCGCCGCTACGGCAGCGAGGCGTCGCCACGGTTCGTGGCGGGCATTCTCGGCCGGATGCTCGCCGATCGGGCCGCCATCGGTCAGCCGGCCCAGGGCTGACGCATCCCGGTGCGGTGCGCACTTCAGGAGAACCAAACACCATGGCACTGTTTCGCTTCGGCCGTCGGGACGAGCCTGCCGTCGCCGCGGATGCCGCAGCCGACGTGAACGCCGCACCTGACGCCGCGGCCGAGCAGCAGGAGGCCGGCGCGACGAAGCCCGGCTTTCTCGACCGGCTCAAGGCCGGCCTCGCCAAGACGGCCCGCCTGCTCAACACCGACGTCCGCGACCTGCTCAAGCGCGAGGGACGCCTCGTCGACGAGGAATTCCTGGAGGAACTCCGCGCGGTCCTCGTGCGCACCGACATGGGGCCGTCCGCCGCCGAGGCGATCGTGGTCGATGTCCGGGAGCGTCTGCGGGCCCGCGTGGTCGACCCCGACGTGGTGCTCGATTCGATCCGCGGGCAGCTCCGGTTGCGTCTGGACAAGACCGCGGCGCCGCTGGCGCTGGCGGCGGCAGGGCCGACCGTGATCCTGGTCACGGGCGTCAATGGCTCGGGCAAGACGACGTCGATCGCCAAGTTGGCCAGGCACTTCACCGGCCGGGGCCGCACGGTCGTGCTGGGGGCTGGCGACACCTTCCGGGCGGCGGCCGTGGAACAGTTGTCGATGTGGGCCGGCCGCGTCGGGGCCGAGCTCGTGCGCGGTGAGACCGGTTCCGATCCGGCCAGCGTGGCGCATCGGGCCGTGGCCCGGGCCGTGGAGGGGGGCTTCGACGTCTGCATCGTCGACACCGCCGGCCGGCTGCAGACGCAGTCAAATCTGATGCAGGAGCTGGGAAAGATCCGCCGCGTGATCGCCAAGCTGGTGCCCGAGGCGCCGCACGAGACGCTCTTGGTGATCGACGCCACGGCGGGGCAGAACGCGCTGTCGCAGGCCAAGGGGTTCAAGGAGGCCGCCGGCTGCACGGGGATCGTGCTGGCCAAACTCGACGGCTCGGCCCGGGGCGGCGTGATCGTGCCCGTGACCGAGCAGTTCGGGCTGCCGGTGAAGTTCGTGGGGCTGGGCGAGTCGGCCGACGACCTGGAGCCGTTCGAGCCGGAAAAGTTTCTCGCCGCCCTGCTCGACGGGGCCTTTCCGGCCGCCGGCTGACCGGCAGGACCACGCAGCCGGCAGGGTTTACCGGAGGGGGTTATCGGCTGGGGCGAACCTTGCGGCCGCGTCAGGCCCGGGCGAATGGCGGACGTCCGCCGCGCCCGATACCTGTAAGCGGGTGGGGAGTTTCGGTGCGTGTCACGGATCGGCGGACCGTGCGCGGTCGTTCCCTGCCTCGAACGCCTTGCGGGCCGCGGTGCGCGGCCGGTCAATCACACCATCGATTGGGAGCACCCGAGACCATGCGTTTCCTGAGTGTCAAATTGCCGAACTGGGTGGCCGCCGGTCTGCTGACCGTCGCCACGATTTCATCCGCCACTGCCCGGGGTCAATCCGGGCTGCCACCGGTGCAGCCCGCCGTGCCCCAAGAGGACGCTTACCAGATGCGGGCCCTGCCGCCGCAGGAGGCTGCCGAGGAGGTCGAGGAGGAGCCGAACCGGTACCTGCAGACCGAATTCCTCGAGAAGCGGGGCATCAAGACCTACGGCTGGATCGACGCCGGCATCGGTGCCAACAACTGGGGCAGTCCGTTCAACGGCCCGATCACGTTCAACGACCGCAACTGGCAGGGCCAGATGAATCAGTTGTATCTCGTCAACGAGCGGGTGATGGATTTGGAGGATGGCGGCTTCGACTGGGGTGGCCGCGTCGACCTGCTCTACGGCACCGACTACATCTACACGACGGCTCGTGGCCTGGACGGCAACCTCTTCAACCAGCCCAACGGCGCTGGTGCGGTCGGGGCTCCGTCGTGGGTGTCCAGCAAGGACTACGGCCTGGCGATGCCGCAGCTCTACGGCGAGGTGGGGGCCGGCAACCACGCCGTGAAATTTGGTCACTTCTACACGATCATCGGGTATGAAGTCGTGCCGGCCATCGGCAACTTCTTCTACACGCACGCCTACACGATGCAGTACGGCGAGCCGTTCACGCACACCGGCATACTCGACACCTGGACGCCGAACGACCAGTTGACGGTATACGCCGGCATCACGAACGGCTGGGACAACTTCAGTGACCCCATCAACAGCGTGATCATCAACAATCCGGGAACGATCGGCGCGACGAGCAACGCCGCCTTCCTGGGTGGTGTGTCGTTCAAGAACAGCGACCAGTCACAGTCGCTGACCACCACGGTGTCGAGCGGCAACGAGCCGGTGTTCGTCAGCGGTGCGCCGCTGAACACATTGGTCGGAAACCGGTCGATCATTAGCACGGTCTATGTCAACGAGTTGAGTGACAAGCTGACATACGTGTTCCAGAACGACAACGGCTGGCAGTTCAACGCCAATCCTGCCTTGTCGAACATCGGGCAGCAGGCGGGTCTGGCGCAGTGGTACGGTATCAACCAGTACGCCTTCTGGAACTTCAGCGACACGCTGATCGGTGGCGTGCGGTTGGAGTGGTTCCGAGACAACAACGGCTACCGGGTGTTCAACCCGATCCGCAACGCCTGGGCGGGAGGCCCGTATGGATCCGGATACCAGGGCAACTTCTGGCAGATGACCTGGGGCCTGAATTGGAAGCCCAACCGCAACTGGATCATCCGTCCGGAACTGCGGTACGACTGGTACTCGCCCGACCAGGCGGGCGGCCCGCTTCCCTTCGGCCGTCAGGTGGGTGGTGCCGGTACTGCCACGGGCGACCAGTATGGCCAGTTGTACGGCGGCTGCGACGCGATCTGGCAGTTCTAGTCCTGCTCCGGCCGTTTCCAGCGGTCAGCCGTTCGAAAGTCACTGAAGCGAGGCCCGCCGGCAACGGCGGGCCTCGCCCTTTTTTGGAACTTCGGCGATCGGGCGACCCGTCTCTGGGACGGGGTGAGACGAACGTGCGGCCTGCCGCACGGGGCGGCCCGAAGTTGGCGGCGGCCCGCCTCGCCGTGCTCGTTGGATGCCCGACTTCTGTCGCAGCGTGTCGTAAGTCCAACGGCGGGCAACCAGGCAGTGAATTCAGGAAAGGTGCGTAACCTGCACAGGACGCACAGTTTTACAGGTTTCGCCTCTACCGCTAGCCTTTCCTACGAGTTTCGGCCCAGTAGCCCTCGCGGAACGGTTCCGCTGTGCCCGATGAGATGGGGACTGGGCGGCACGGAGGCAAGCAGCGATGAGTCTGACAAACCTGGCGGCGCGTGTTCATTTTTTCCGGGGTTCTTTCCGAACCCCCCGCCGGCTGGCCCTGGCTTGGTGCATGGCCGCAGTGGCAGGGCTCGCCGCACACTGCCTGCCAGCCCACGCCGGCGACGGCTGGCTGACCAGTTATGAGGGGGCCCTGGCGGCCGCCGAAGAGACCGGCCGGCCAATTCTGACCATCTTCACGGGCAGCGACTGGTGCCAGCACTGCCTGACCCTGGAGAAGAACGTCCTTCACACCGAGATCTTTCGGGAATGGGCCCGGGAACGCGACGTCCTGCTGATGATCGACCTGCCCAAGCAGGGGATTTCCCAAGAGGAGCGGCATGCCCGCTCGCGGGTCTGCATCAAATACGGGGTGCGGTCATTCCCCAGCACCTTGCTCGTCGCCCCGGACGGCCAGAAAATCGCCGGACATTCGGGCTATCTGGGCCAATCGGCAGCCGCCTGGGTGGCCGCCCTGGACGAGCACCTGCCCGCCGCCGAGATGGCCGCCAAGCCGGCCGCCGGAGAGGGCGACGAGCAAATTCTCTCGTCCTTGGAAAAGGCCGTGGAAACCGCCCGGGACAGCCGCAGGCCGATGCTGATCATGGTTTCGAGACCGGGCGATTCGGCCGCCACAACCCGGGTTGCTTCGTTGATCAACGACCCCGAATTCGAAAGCCTGACCCGCGACCATTTCGTGGTGGCCAGGGTGGCCCCGCGGGACGAGGCCGCCAACCCGTCGGAAGGCGCCCCTGAGCGTCTCCTGGGGGGCGAAAAACTGCCCCCGCAGGGCGTTGGCGTGATCGTCACCGACGACGGTGAGACGCCCTTGTTCACGGAGTCGGGCGCCCAGTCGCCCCAGCGGATCGTGAGCGGCCTGCGGCGGTTTCTCGCCGCCCGCCATGCCCGGAACGCCGAGGTTCGGCGCTGACCTTCCTGCGTCCCGGCCTTCGCGGGGGACTGCAGGCGATGACCGTCATTCCTCGACGGTGCGAAACCGGGCGGCTTCGGCGTTCAGTTCGCCGATGGCCCGGCGGAGCTCGTCGAGCGACGCCCCGAACGCGGCCATCGAGGCCGCCGATTCGCCGGCGTCCGTCCGCAGCGTTTCCATGGCGTTCCGGACCTGCCGGGCCCCCTGAAACTGCGACTCCATCCCTTCGTGCACCTGCTCGAGCGACCGGGTCACCGACTGCACCGGCTCGATGATACGGCCCAGTTTCTCGCTCACCTCGGCCACCTCACCGACGCGGCTGCTGACCTCGTTGCGGAACCGGTCCATCTCCATCGTGCCGCTGGCCACCGCGGCCTGCATGTCCCGCACCATGCGCTCGATGTCCTTGGTGGCCAGCGCCGTCTGGTCGGCAAGCCTGCGGATCTCCTGCGCCACGATGCGGAAGCCGCGGCCCGACTCGCCCGCCTTCTCGGCCTCGATCGTGGCGTTCACCGACAGCAGGTTGGTCTGTTCGGCAACCTTGGCGATCGTGGTCACCACCGACGTGATGCCGCTGGCCCGCTGGCTGATGGTGGCGAGCTTGCGGTTGAAGGCGTTCATCGCCTCGTCGAGCTGTTCCATCGAGGCCGTCATGCTCTCCAGACCGCCGCGGCCCTGGCCGGCCACCGCGGCCGCCTCGCGGGCGATGGCCGTCACGCTGCTGGTGGCCTCCAGAAGCCGTTCTCCGGTGGTGGAGATCTGGGCTACGGCCGCCGAGATTTCCTGGGCTGAGCCGCTGAATCCGCGCACCGCGCGTTCCTGCCGGGCCAGCGCCCGGGCGGCATCGGCCTCGACGCCGGCAATCCGTTCGCCGGCAGACTGGATGCGGCCCACGCTGCCGCCCAGCGACTTGTTCATTCGGTCGCAGGCCCCGAGCAGCCGGCCCACCTCGTCCTGGCCCGCGACGGCCACGCGGTGGCCGAGATTTCCGGTCGCCACCGCTTCGGCGACCGCCATCGCCTCACGAACCGGGTCGACGATCGACCGGGTCAGCCAGAGCGCCGCCAGCACGGCGGGCAGGCCCACCAGCAGGGCCGAACCGGTGGCCGCTGCGAGCGGCCACCACGTCGGCTCGCCGCCCGCGGCTACGGCGATCGCCCGGCGGGCCATGCCCGACTGCACGAGCGTCGTGACCGCGACGGCGGCCAGCACGGGCAACACCGCCGCCAGCAGGATCCGGAATCGAAGCGACATGCGCGGTCTCCGCGGGGCCGGAAGAGCCCCTGCAGGAAACCCTAGTGCGCCGCTGCCTCGCACGCCACTGCCGGGAACATCGTCACGACCGTTGCCACCGGCACCAGCGGCGGGTCGGCGGCGGCCGTTTCCAGGAGCGCCGCCCGACGCGCGGCCGCCGCGGCTCCGCAGCCGGCGATCGGCAGGAACAGGAAGCCGGGAGCGAGCACCCACGGCAGCCAGACGGGCACGCCGCGCTGGACCGGCGGAGCGGGGGACCGTGTGCAAGTGCGGCGGGTGACCATTGCGGCGTCCGAGAGGCGGGGGACGGAGGCGGTCCGTCCCAGTCGCCCGAGGGATAGCCTGCGGCGGGAGCCGGAATCAAGTGCGTTCCCGCCACCGCGCAGCGACCGGACAAGGTGGCCGAGGCGGGGATCGAACCCGCACGGAGATCGCTCTCCACGGGATTTTAAGTCCCGTGCGTCTGCCAGTTTCGCCACTCGGCCAGGCCGCGCGATCCTAGCAGACCGCGAAAAAAGTCCGCAGTGCGGGCCTGCGGCAGCCTGCCGGCCGCTACACTCGGAGGTCCCGCACCACTTCCGCCGAGTCCCAGCGTGCCTGCCGAGATTCCCGAAACTACCGCCGGTCCTGCCCCTGGCCGGACCGCGCTTCCGGGGATCGACGGTTTTCTCGGCTCCCGCGCCTCCCTGGGCATGGACGTCGTGCTGGTCGGCCTGATCGCCCTGCTGCCGGTGCTCGCCTGGAGCGTGGCCCTCGTGCGACGGGGGCGGTATGCGGCCCACAAGCGGCTGCAACTGTTCATCGTGACCGCGCTGGCCGCGGCGATCCTGATCTTCGAGATCGACGTGCGGCTGGTGAGCGACTGGCGGCTCCGGGCACAGGCCAGCCCGCTCTGGCCGACCGGAGTGCTCGTGGCCCTCGGCATCCATCTCGTGTTCGCCGTGTCGACGTTCGTGCTCCTGGTGTGGGTGGTGTGGGAGGCGCTGACGCGGTTTCCCGCGGACCCCGGCCCGGGCAGCCACGGACCGCGGCACCGCCGCATGGCCCGGCTGGCCGCGGCTGACCTCGTGTGCACGGCGATCACAGGCACGATCTTCTACTGGCTGGCCTTCGTGGCCTGACCGCGGTCGCCGCGTCGGGAATCGTCCCCGGCCGCGAACCAGCGGCACAGCCAAAGGCCGCCGAAATAGAGCAGGCACAAGGGGCCGGCCAGGAAGAGGAGGCTGTAGGGGTCGGCCGGCGTGAGCACCGCCGACACCAGCACGATCACGAGCACCGCCACCCGCCACTGTGCGGCATAGGCGGCGACGTCGAAGACGCCGATCCGCTCCAGGAACAGCATCACCAGCGGCAGTTGGAATCCCAGGCCGAAGCCCAGCGGCAGCACGAGCACGAACCCCAGCCACTCGCTGATGCGCGGGTCGGGGTCGAGCCCCAGCCAGGCGTTGAACTGCAGCAGGTAGTCGAGCACGAAATCGAAGACGAAGAAGAAGGCGATGCCCACGCCCGCCAGGAACAGGCCGATGCTGATCGGCAGAAACGTCCACACCCACTTCTTTTCGTGCGGGTAGAGGCCGGCCGCCACGAACGTCCAGAGCTGGTAGAAGATCCAGGGACTGGCCAGCACGATGCCCACGAGCAGCGCCGCCTTCACGTAGATGCCGAACGCCTCCTGGGCGCTGAGCGTGGTGATGCTGACGCGCGAGTCGCGGGAGAGCGGCTGCCAGAGGAGCATGGGCACGAGCGACTGGGCGTCGAAGTCCGCGGCGCCGGCGGGCTCAGCCGCAGTCTGTCCGGGGCGGCCGCCGCCGAGCACGCGCTCAAGCCGGTCGGGGTGCACCTCGCGGAGTTCGAAGGACATGCCGTGCTTCTCGACCGCGTCGCGAATCTCCTCCTGGGAGTAGGGCAGCATGGGACCGTCGGCGGCGCGCGGCTGCCAGGTGGCGGCGGTCTCCAGGGCTCGCTTCGTGTAGTAGTCGCCCAACGCCTTGCGCAGGGGCGCTTCGATCAGATGCACCACGGGCCGGGCCACGAAGAACCCCAGCAGCACGGCCACGGCGAGGCCGGCTGAGGCGCGGATCAGGCAGGTGCGCAGTTCCTCGAGATGCTCGCCGAACGTCATCGTCGAGCTTTGGAACAGGTCGTCGTCGGTGGGGCGGGGCATGGCGGTGATGGGCAGACGGCCGCTGCGGCTGAAACTGCCTTCGACTGTACTTCAAGCGGCTCGTCCCTGCCGCAGCCCTCGTCCGCTCCTAGGCCCCGTACTTGCCGAACCGCTGGGCGTGGGCCATGGCCAGCAGCATGAGGTGCCTGGCCGGGAATATGCCGAAGCCACCCCGCAGGCATTCCCGCTCCGAGAACCCGCCCAGCCCGTCGGGCCGACAGGTGTCGGCCACCAGCAGCGTGGGAACGGGGTGCCAGCTGTGACTCTTGAGCCTGCTGGGGGTGGAGTGGTCGCCGGTGACGACGAGCACGTCCGGCCGCAGGGCCTCGATCCGCGGCAGGGCCGCGTCGAGTTCCTCGATCCGTTTCACCTTCTCGGCGAAGGCGCCGTCCTCGCCGGTGGAGTCGGTGTACTTGAAGTGCAGGAAAAAGAAGTCGTAGTCGTTCCAGCAGCGGGCGAGTTCGTCGATCTGTTCGGAGAGTGTCTGGGCCTGGCCAACGAGGGTCATGCCCACGAGCCGGGCCAGTCCCTTGTACATCGGATACACGGCGACGGCGGCGGCGCGGAGGCCATAGAGTTCCTGGTAGGAGGGCAGGGCGGGCTTGGCGGCGAACCCGCGCAGCACCATGCCGTTGGCCTTCTTCTCGTCGGCGAGGATGGCGCGAGCCTGCCTCACGAACTCCTTGGCCACATCGGCCGTGCGCCGGGCAGCCGCCGTGGTGGGCAGCGGATCGAGCGGGGCCACGCCGGTGGCCTGCGGGTCGGTGTCCGCCACGCCGCCGTCCAGGCCAGGACCGCGGAACACCACGACGAAGCGATGCTCCTTGACCGGCTTCACGAACGTCTCCACGCCGTCGATTCGCACCGACTGGAGCCGCTCCACGACCCGGAAGCTCTCCTCCGAGGGGATGCGGCCGGCGCGGCGGTCGCTGATCAGCCCTCCCGCGTCGAGCGTGCAGAAGTTGCCCCGGGCCGCCACATCCTGGGGCCCGAGTTCGAAGCCGATGCCGGTGGCCTCGAGCGCCCCGCGGCCGATCTTGAAGTGCAGCGGGTCGTAGCCGAAAAGGCCGAGGTGGCCGGGGCCCGAGCCGGGCGTGATGCCGGGCAGCACCGGCACGCTCGAACCGCTCGTGCCCCGCGCCGCCAGCCGATCGAGGTTGGGAGTGGTCGCCGTCTCGAGTTCAGTGCGGCCCCCCGGCTCCATGGGCAGGCCGCCCAGACCGTCGGCCACGAGCATCACGATCTTGGTGGAGTTCTTCTCGGCCAGTTCGCGAACCAGGTCGTGCTCTGTCACGGGTGCTCGGCTCCTCGTGGGGGTGGGCGTGCCGCGGTGCCGCCGTCGTGCCCGGCACGTTGCCCGGCGCAGACCGCGTCGGCTACAGTTCCCGCGCCACTGCGGCATGATCAGCGTACCGCCTTCCCGTGGCGCCGCCACCGCGCCGCCCCGAATCCGCCCCAGGTGCATCCCTGAGCGTCATCCGTCCCAAGCCGCCCCAGGATCCGATCGGCTACGTCCCGGCCCCCACGGTCGACTCCGGGCCGACATCCCGACACGGGTTGGCCGCACTGGCCGTCCAGCTCGAGTCCGCCCGGGCCGACCTGGCCGGCGCGGCGGATGATCGCCGGCAGAGCGATGGGGGGGCAGCACCTGATCGCGGTACAGCGTTCATCGACCTGCCCGACCGGCTCCTCGATGCCTACGGTCGCGACCGATCTTCGAGCGAACTGTTCGCGATCCTCCAGGTGGCGCGGCGCATTCGCGACACCGTCGACCGCGTGATCCTGCTGGGCGAGGCTGGTTCCGTGCTGGGGACGCGGGCGTTGTTCGAGTCGTGCTGCCATCCGTTTCACAACGAACTGCCTCGCGGGGAGCGAGGCGGTCGCCCGCGGCTCTCGTTCGAGGGGTTTTCCCTCGACAACGACTCCGCCCAGGGGCTGCTCGACCTCGTGGCGCCGACCGGTCGGCCGCGTGGTGACGACCTGCTCGATCGCTGGGCGCTGATCGTGGCGGGCGCGGCGACGCGGGAGACGGCGCTGGCGACACGGCTGTTCCTGGCGGCGCTGCCGCCGGGACCGGAAGGCGACCCGCATCGGCCGGCG
>Ga0315900_10005991_pt1 | contig 16505 bp, 16 predicted proteins | sample LakEriMetagenome_FD_203521 | JGI IMG/M metagenome (GOLD analysis project Ga0315900, IMG submission 203521) | Freshwater fungal communities from buoy surface, Lake Erie, Ohio, United States - Buoy 12 MA114 | ecosystem: Environmental > Aquatic > Freshwater > Lake > Lake biofilm | place: USA: Lake... | reverse complement strand
TGACCATTGCGCTCAGCCTTTCAGGTACGGTTGGAAATTATACTGCCAGTGCCCAAATCATCGCGGCAAGGCCTGTTTTTAATACCTCCTACGAAACCAAGCTCATTAATTTTCTGGACAAGGAGTGGGGCTTTAATTATGTGGAAGGTCAGCCCCTTGATTTTCAGCCGGGTACCTTTACATCCAACCTCACCTCTCTGCTGGCTTATTATGCATATATCGTAATCGGCCTTGATTACGACAGTTATTCCAAAGAGGGCGGGAAGAACTACTTCCAGCTTGCCCAGCAGATCGGGCAAAACGCTGCTCAGGGAGGTTTGAAGGGTTGGAATCAGTTTGACGGAACCAACACCCGCTACTTCCTACTCGAAAACATCATGTCGGCTCAGTTTCTGAGTTTCCGGCAGGCCCTGTACGATTACCACAGGAAAGGGCTTGACACCTACACCGAGAAACCCGAAGAAACCCGTACCTACCTGCTGGAGGTGCTGCGAAAACTGAAGGTTGCATTCGAGCAGCGACCCACATCCATTTTTGTCAAAACCTTTATTGATATGAAGGCGCCTGAATTTATCCGGATAATGAAAGAAGCCACCAAACCGGAGCAAAAGCAGGAAGCCTATACACTGCTTCTGGCAATTGATCCTCAGAATACAGATGCCTATTCGGAGCTGACCAAATGATAAAAACCGAAGTCCGCCGCAACCATCCGGCAACCATCCGGTCCTGGTGCATGTACGACTGGGCTAATTCGGTTTACTCTCTGCTCATAACTTCAACCCTTTTTCCGGTATATTTTAACCGGATTGCAAAAAATGCGGCCGGAGGTCCTGAAGTGGATTTTTTCGGGTGGAAGGTACTAAGCCCGGCACTTTTCTCCTTCTCGGTTTCATTTTCTTTTCTGCTTGCCGGTCTGCTGAGTCCGATTCTTTCGGCGTATGCAGACCTCAGCGGTTTTAGGAAACATTTTCTTTTGTTTTTCTGTCTGATGGGCTCGCTGGCCTGCAGTCTGCTCTATTTTTTCACCGGAGACCAGCTTGAACTGGGTATGAGCCTTTTTGTGATGGCTGCACTCGGCTACAGTTCTTCCATCGTTTTTTACAACTCATTCTTGCCGGACATCGCCACTCCTGATCAGTACGAGCGTGTCTCAGCCCGCGGTTTTGCGCTGGGTTATGCTGGCTCGGTTCTGCTGCTCATCCTGATTTTGTCACCGCTTTTTGTCGTACCTGGAGCAGCCGCTTCCATGGACCTGATTTGCCGGCTTGGTTTCGTGATTACTGGAATCTGGTGGATGGGATTTGGATGGCATGCAGTCAGCGGCCTACCTGCTTCTTCCGGTGGGACGGGCATGTTTTTCTCCCTGACCCCGGTGGTGAAACGCCTGAAATCCGCCCTTCAGATCTGCCTCTCTACTGCAGGACTTCCCCGTTTCCTGAGCGGATTTTTCTTTATGAACATGGGCGTACAGACCATCATGTACCTGGCGGCCATTTTCGGAGAGGCTGAATTGAAATTATCTTCAGAGAAGCTGATTGTCACCATCCTGATTCTTCAGCTGGTAGCCATACTCGGTGCCTGGTTTTTTGCCCGTGTTTCACTGCGGCTGCAGCCCTTGACCACCCTGCTGTTCGCCTGCCTCATCTGGTCCGCCATCTGCGTAGCAGCCTACTTTGTCCGCACAGAAGTTCAGTTTTATGCAGTCGCTGCTGCGGTGGGTCTGGTAATGGGCGGAAGCCAGTCGCTGCTGAGAAGCACCTTCACCCATTACCTGCCCGCAAGTGAACAGGGCAAATCGGTGCTGTACGGACTTTACGATTTGCTGGAGAAATTCTCCATTGTACTTGGCACCCTGGTTTTTGGCATGCTGAACCAGCTCAGCGGCAGCATGCGGATTCCGGCTTTGGTTCTGGTTATTTTCTTCCTTGCAGGAGCATGGCTTTTCCATCGCAGGAATGCCTCCTGATTCCGAATTTCAGGCAATTGCTGCCATCAGGCGAAGCACTTCTTCTTTGTCAGCTGTTTCAACATCGCCGGTGATGCAGGCACTGTGAATTTCACTGAGGCCGGGGATTGCGGAGAGGATTCCGGCATTGTGGCTTCGGATGCCGCCGCCTGGCAAAATACCGATGCGTGTACCGTATTTCTTCAATATCCGGGAAATGATGTCAGCGCCCTCAATGGCAGTGTCTGCCTTGCCACTCGTTAAAACCCGGCTGCATCCGCAGGCAATTAATGCTTCAATGGCAGAATCGTAATCAGCTGCCTCATCAATGGCACGGTGAAAGGTGACCGGCTTATTCCCGGCAGCATTCATCAGCATTTCAAGGCCCCGGACATCCACGGTATTTTCTTTCATGCAACCCAGCACAAAGCCGTCGGCTCCGGCATCATCGTACAGCCGGATCAGTTCCCGCATCTGCAGCAATTCGGCTTCGCTGTAAAAAAAGTCCCCGGTACGGGGACGAATCATGACAAAAATTGAAGCACTGAAAATTCTCCTGCTTTCAGCAAACAAGGCCATATCAGGACTGAGGCCACCGGAAGCATAATCCCGGCAAAGTTCGATGCGCTCAAGTCCGCACTTCCGTGCAATTTCCACGGAAGCCGGGTGGAATACAGCGAGTTCAAGCAGCATTCGGAATGCAGTTTGAATGATGCCGGATCAATTTTCCGGCGACTTACTTGGCAAAGCTCACCGCCCGTTTTTCACGGATTACGGTTATCTTGATCTGGCCCGGATACTGCATTTCCTTCTCGATTTTACTGGAAATCTCAAAGGCCAGATTCCCGGCTCTTTCATCGCCCACCTTATCGGCATCCACCATTACGCGGACCTCACGACCGGCCTGAATGGCAAAGCACTGGTTTACGCCATCGAAGGAAAGAGCCAGGTTTTCAAGTTCTCGCAGACGCTTGATGTAGCTGTCCATTACCTCGCGGCGTGCACCCGGTCTGGAACCGGAGATGGCATCGCAGCTCTGGATGATGGGCGAAATCATGGCCGTCATTTCAATTTCATCGTGGTGGGCACCGATGGCATTTACCACATCCGGATGCTCCTTATACTTCTTGGCCAGTTCCATACCGAGGAGTGCGTGGGGCAGTTCCGCCTCTTCCGGCCATACTTTACCAATATCGTGGAGCAGTCCTGCACGCTTGGCCAGCTTGGCATTGAGTCCGAGTTCGGCCGCCATGGTAGCGCAGAGACGGGCAACTTCACGGCTGTGCTGAAGCAGATTTTGACCGTAGGAAGAACGGTATTTCATTCTTCCCACCATTTTGATGAGTTCCGGATTGAGTCCGTGAACACCGAGGTCGATGGCAGTTCGCTCACCGGTTTCCACGATTTCATCCTCAATGTTTTTGCGGGTTTTGGCCACAATTTCCTCAATTCGGGCTGGGTGAATACGGCCGTCCTGTACCAGGCGGTGCAGCGAAAGTCTGGCGATTTCCCGGCGCACAGGGTCGAAACCTGAAATGATGATGGCCTCCGGGGTGTCATCCACAATGAGCTCAACTCCGGTGGCGGCTTCCAGTGCCCGGATATTGCGGCCTTCCCGGCCAATGATTTTTCCTTTGATGTCGTCGCTTTCCAGGTTGAAAACCGATACGCAGTTTTCGACCGCCTGCTCGTGTGCCGTGCGCTGAATGGTGGTAAGAATGATTTTCCGGGCCTCCTTGGTCGCCGTCATCTTGGCTTCTTCCATGATGTCTTTGATGTGGGCCGCAGCCTTGGTTCCGGCCTCGTTCCGCAGGCTTTCAATCAGCTGCTCCCTTGCTTCTTCTACGGAGAGATTCGCTATTCGGGTAAGCTGCTGCTGTTGCTGAATGCGGAGCTTCTCTGCTTCTTCTTTCTTTTTCGCTACAATCTCAAGCTGGGAATCCAGGTTCTGGCGGCTAGCTTCCAGTTCGGCTTCCTTGCGGCTTACCTGTTCCTGAAGCTTTGAAACCTGCTGCTGCTGCTGCTTGAGTTTGTTTTCGTTTTGCACCATCTGATTGCGGCGGCGGTTGGCATCTTCTTCAAACTCACTTTTTTGTTTGATGAAAAACTCTTTTGCTTCCAGCATCTTGTTCTTACGGGCAGCCTCTGCATTGAGTTCGGCTTCTTTTATGATGTTCCCTGCCTTGGCCCTGGCATCATCTTCAAATTTACTCAGTGAGCCTTTAAAAAGGGTTCTTGAAATAAGAAACCCTGCACCGCCACCCACAATCAGGAAGACGATGTACATGATAATTTCCATGGTATATTTTATTTGTTAAGTGGTAACGGGGCAATCCTAATGGCGAAGCCAGTCAGGGAAGAGAAATCCCGGGAAAGCCCATCCGGCAGAAAGACCACCGGAACCATGTCTTTTCAGACACTGAACCTGAAAAATTAAACGCTTAAGCTATCCGAAAGTCGGTCAATTTCATCGCAAACCGATGATACCATTTCTTCTCTTCTTTCGTCCATACTGAGTTTTTCAAAAAAAGCATCAAAGGCTGCCATGGCCAGTAAATCCTGCTTTTCCGATATATGAAAATTGGTCTTGTAGAAAGCCATCGTGTCGTTCAGCTTGCTGGCTGCGAGGAGCACGCGCTCCTCATCGCTGGACTTTACCTTCATCGGGTATTCCTTGCCTGCAATCTGAACTATAACTGAAACTTTATCCAAGTCCTTTGGTATGAATGCGTTAATTTTCCAACTGGGCTATGCAACGGTCAATCTCCTCGACACAGACATCTATCTTTTTGGAGATAGAGGCCACCTTTTCGGCATAGCGTCCGTTTTCATCCGCAATGATAGTGCTTTCGCCCCGTACGGGAAAATTTTTCGCATTCTCTTTAGCCTGATCCAGGCTGGCCCGGAGTTCCCGGTTCTCTTTCTGGTAATACTGAAGGTCTTTTTTAAGCTCCTCTTTATCAGCCAGAAGTCCTGCTACTTTTTCGCTGAGCGAATCAAGTTTTTCCCTGATGCGAATGTCCATTTTTTTGCGTTTCAGGGAGCAAGTTAAAAAAAGGTTCGGGAATGAAGAAAATCAGTCGTCGAGTCCGCTCGAAACAGGATCCCCTGATTTCTGAATTTTAACCGTATCACTTCCGAGCGGGTCGATGGATACTTTTCCGCTGCAGGTGAGGTCAACACTGAGATTCTCCGGCCGTTTGAACGGACCTTTGGTAATACCGAGAACTTTATCGGCATAAACCTTGTCCATATAATAGCTCCATATCGGCATGGCCATCTTCGAACCCTGCCCGTAATTGAAACTTCTGAAGTGGATACTCCGGTCTTCGCCGCCTACCCAGATGCCGGTAACCAGTTGTTTGGTAATTCCGATAAACCAGCCGTCGGAGTAATTGGAAGTAGTGCCTGTTTTTCCACCTACTTCATTTCCTACGAGAGTTTTGCCCAGCCTGTGCAGACCAAGTGCGGTGCCGTTTCTTTCGCGGGTTGCGCCCATGAGCATGTGTACCATCATGAAGGCGGTTTCTTTTGAAATCACTTCTTTTTTCTCCGGATTAAAAGAAGCCATTACATTTCCGTCCTTATCTTCAATCCGCAGTATGTAGTAGGGTTTGGTAAGTGTTCCGCCGGAAACGAAGGTAGAATAGGCGGCTACCATTTCAAATACCGACACATCGCTGGAACCCAGACAAAGTGCCGGCACCGCATCCAGCGGACTTTCTATTCCAAGGAGTCTGGCGAAGGCAACCACTCTTTCCGGACCCAGTTTTTTCATTACCTGTGCGGCTACGGAGTTGATGGACTGTGCCATGGCTTTTCGGAGGGTCATGCGTTCTCCGGAAAATTTTCCGTCTGAATTCTTGGGTGTCCAGTAGCTGTTGGTCTCCGGATTAAAAAAGGTTACCGGGGCATCCACCATTTCGGTGCAGGGGGTAAAGCCGTTTTCTATGGCCGTTGCATACACGATGGGCTTGAAGGATGAGCCCGGCTGCCTTCTTCCCTGGCGTACATGGTCATACTTGAAAAACTTGTAGTTGATTCCGCCTACCCAGGCCTTGATGTGGCCGGTAAAGGGGTCCATGCTCATCATCCCTGAGTGGAGAAAATGCTTAGTATAGGCAATGGAATCCCAGGGAGACATGGTGGTATCAATGCCACCATTCCAGGAGAATACGGTGGTTTTCATAGGCCGGCGGAAAGCAGCGACTGCCGAGTCCATATTCCCGTTGTACTGTTCCAGGTAGGACTGAAAAAGGCTGGTTCTTTTCGCATTCTGAAGAATAAAATCCTTCAGCTCCTTACCTTCTTCATCCACCCATGGATTGCGGCCTTTCCAATAGCGGAAAAATACCTGCTGCTGCCATCGCATATGGCTGTCAAGTGCATGCTCGGCATAGCGCTGCATCCTGGAGTTGATGGTGGTGTATATCCGAAGTCCATCGGAATAAAGATCAATTCCTTTTTCCCGGCAGAATTTCAATAAATCCTTTTTCAGCTCGGCGCGGAAATAAGTTCCATATCCTTCATTATGGTTTTCAACCCGGTAGTTCCGGATATCAACCGGTCTTGCTTTGAGAGATTCAGCCTCAGCCTCGGTGATGAAATCGTATTTTTCCATCTGATCCAGTACGGTATTCCGGCGTTCCAGCGCCCTCTTTGGATTATACACCGGCGAGTAAAGGGTTGGTGCTTTCAGTACCCCGACAAGCATCGCACTCTGCTCCAGACTCAGCCGGTCCGGACTACTATTGAAAAAAGTGCGGGAGGCGGTTTTTATTCCATAGGCATTGGAGCCAAAATGCACCGTGTTGAGGTACATGGTAAGAATTTCCTGCTTGGTGTAGGTTCTTTCCAGCCGGACAGCTGTAATCCATTCTTTGGTTTTAATGATGACGGTGCGAAGGCCGGGAACGGCCGAAAGATGTCCCTGATAAAGTTCACTCCGGGTGGCAAAAAGGTTTTTGGCCAGCTGCTGGGTCAGGGTGGAGGAACCCCTCCGGTCGAAGCGGATGAGGTACCATAGAATGGCAAAGGTTCCCTTGAGGTCGATGCCACTGTGCGACTCAAAGCGGATGTCCTCGGTAGCAAAAAGGGCCTTGAGCAGGTTGGGTGAGAGGTCTTCGAAGCGGGCAGGAGAACGGTTTTCCCGGAAGTATTTTCCCAGAAGCACACCATCTTCTGTATAAACCTCTGATGCCAGTTCGGAGCGTGGATTGGCAAGATTTTCCGTTCCGGGAATTCCTCCGAAAAGGCCGAACAGGTCGATGGATACTGCCAGCGTCCAAAGGGTGAGACCTCCGAACAGGCTGATCAGTGAAATCCAGGCAATTTTGATGAGGGGAGTCCTGTTCATTCTCTTAGACAAAGCAAAAAAATGAATTTATTGCCGAATGCCCGCAAAAAATTCCCCTGCTCAAAATAGTTTTGTGTCAAATTCGTTTTATCACGAGCTGAGGCTTTTTCCTTGAATACTCCTGCTTATCTTCCTGTTCTGGTTCCTGCTCTGGGTTTGCTGGTTCCATTCATCATTCGCTGGATTGAAAACCGCAGCCGTCTGAAGCAGGCCCAGCATTTGCTGCAGGTTATTAAAACGCGGGATGAGATTGATAAATTGATAGAAGAGGCAGAAAAAGAAGCCATCCTGCTGCCGGAAAACGAAGAAGAGCAACTGCGTTATTACCGGCGTGCTCTGGAAAATGAAATCCGGGGTAAGGACAACATCGATATCCGGCTGTATCCAATCCTGATATCCCTTGAAATTATTTTCTTCGCTTCTGCTGCTTTTTCCGGCTTTTTGGGAATTTTTCAAAAACTCATCTATGCGCAGGGAAATGAGACCCTGCCCTTCCTGGAGGGGATTTTTTCCAATCCGGGTATCCGGATTACCTTACTGCTCCTATGCCTGCTGACAGCCCTTTACCCTACCTATCTCTTTTCTCAGAAAATCAGCATGCGGAGCGGCATTAGCCGGAAAACAGAGTTTCGCATTTTCTTTGTTTTCAATGCCTGTTTTTTTGGTCTGCTTATTATGCTCGGACTGCTGCTGTACCTTCTGGACCTGATGCTGCCCTGGTTTTAGTTGGCCGGCAAGAAAAAATCAGCTTACGGAATTCTTCTCTTCACCAGATGATGAAGTATTGGTTTCCGCAACCACATAAAGAGGCCGGTTTTTTACATTGGAACTGATACGGCTAAGGTATTCGCCAATAAAGCCGAGCGATATCAGCTGGATTCCACCGAGAAAAAGCACGCTCACAATCACCGAAGCCCAGCCTGGCTCGGATTCATGAAGAATAAACTTACCATACAATGCATAGACCAGGGCTATGAAAGCAACACCGGAAACCATAAAACCCATCCAGGAGGCCAGCCGCAGCGGGGCATCTGAGAAGGAGGTAATGCCATCCAGCGCAAAGCGGAACATTTTGGCATAGGTATAACCGGTTTTTCCGCCCTGCCTTTCCGAGCGGTCGTATTCCACAAAGGTCTGCCGAAACCCAATCCAGGAAATCTGTCCGCGCAGAAACTTGTTCTGTTCCGGCATAGAACGCAGCACTTCCACCACTTTTCTATCCATGATGCGAAAGTCTCCCGTATCCAGCGGAATATCAATGGAGGCAATGTTGGCCAGCAGACGATAGAACAGCCGGGCGGTCCAGAGTTTGGCCATGCTTTCACCCTCACGTTTGCGGCGTCGGGCATAAACTACCTGGTAGCCATCGTTCATCCGCGCATCCATTTCCGGAATCAGTTCGGGAGGATCCTGCAAATCCGCATCGATGATCACTACCCGTTCTCCCTTGCTGGCATCCAGACCGGCACTTACGGCAATCTGATGGCCGAAATTCCGGCTCAGGTCGATGAAGAGAACCCGGCGGTCTGTGGCGGCAAGTTCTTTTACAAGAAGCAGGGTTTTGTCCCTGCTGCCGTCGTTCACAAAAATCAGTTCGAAATCCGGACTCAGGCCTTCGAGTACCTCCGTCATCCGGCGGTACAGCATGCCGATGTTAGCCTCTTCGTTGAATACCGGTATGATGACAGAATATTTCATTCAGATCAGCCCTCGCCTTTTTCTCCGGTAAACTGATCCTGACTGTGGCGAAACAGCACATTGAAAGTGGTGAGCGATCCGTAAATCCGGGTGATGTACTGCTGCATTTCTACTTTTTCCGAATCCTCCAGAACCTTGTGCGCATTGATTTTCTGCTCCAGTACCCGGAGCCGGTCGCGGAGCATAACAATTTTGTGGAAGAAGGTTTCTACCGGTATTTCCTTTGGTTTGAGATTGCGGTCGGCCGGCTGAAGAATCAGCATGCCTTTTTTCCAGCGCTCACCCATGAGAACGGGTTCACTCAGGTCGGAAAATTCTTCCAGCACTTTTTTGAGGGTATAACGCAGGTCATAGGGATCGATCATGCGCTCCTGAGGCTGAACTTTTTCGAGCCACCGGATATCGGAATCTGCCGGAATTTCAACAATGCCTTTTCCAAAAAAAGCGACCCTCAGGCCATTGGGAGATTCACCCGCAAGGATGCCTTCTCCGTACTGCGGATGTTCAAGACGGCTGCCTGTACCTGCTTCCATTTTCTCAATACTTTGCTGCAAAAATGATAAAGTGCGGACAGCAGTCAAATTTCTTTTACAAACAGGCTGGCCGCAATGGTTTGCTTTTAGCTGAATACAAAGCAAATTTGCAGCCGAATGGCGAGTTCAGAGCTGCATAATTCAGGAGCAGATGAGGAGGAAATGTCTTTTCTTGATCATCTGGAGGCGCTTCGCTGGCACATAATTCGTTCGCTGGCCGCAACGATTCTGCTGATGATTGTGGCCTTCTTTTCTAAAAAACTTCTTTTTCACGATATCATCCTGGCCCCTTCCAGACCCGATTTCTGGACTTACCGCATGCTTTGCCGCCTGAGTGAATACCTTGAACAGCCTTTTCTCTGTGTAAAGGAATTGTCCTTTATCATTCAGAGCCGTACCCTCACGGGGCAGTTCAGCACTCACATCGGTGTCTCGCTTGTGGCCGGTTTTATTGTAGCTTTTCCCTATGTGTTCTGGGAAATCTGGCAGTTTGTAAAACCCGGCCTTTATCCCCGGGAAAGGGCCATGACCCGCGGAGCTGTTTTCTTTGTAAGCCTGCTGTTTTTTCTTGGAATTTCTTTTGGTTACTGGATTCTGGCCCCGCTTTCCATCAACTTCCTCGCGAATTATCAGATTGATCCTGGTATTGCCAATGAAGTTGATCTGATGAGTTACATCGAAACGCTGCTGATGATGGTGCTATCGTGCGGACTCATGTTTCAGTTGCCCATGGTTATTCTTATGCTGGCAAAAGCGGGCATAGCAGGTCCGGGCTTTCTGAGGGCTTACCGCCGCCATGCCATTATTGTTATAGTAATTGTTGCTGCCATCCTCACGCCGAGTCCGGATCTTTTCAGTCTGCTGATTGTGGCTTTTCCGATTTACCTCCTCTATGAACTGAGTATTCTCCTTGCGGCCCGTGCCGAAAGACAAAACGCACTTGAGGGCTAAAACACGATGGAAATGAGCCTGAATCCGATACTTCCATTGCTGGCTTTTCTGGGCTTGAGCCTTGTATTTCTTCTTGTCTTTGTTCTTATCCTGTTTTATGCCGAGCGCAAACTGGCTGCATTTATGCAGGATCGCATCGGCCCCCTGCACACCGGAATAAAAGGAACGCTGCAGCCTTTTGCTGATTTGCTCAAACTGCTGAAGAAAGAAACCATTTTTCCACAGGGTGTTCACCGCGGACTATTCATTCTTGCGCCATTTCTGGTATTTGCACCGGTGCTGGCCGGCTTCTCCTTTTTGCCCCTCTGGCCGGACTTTTTCGATGTTTCGGGAGAAAATGCGGGAATACTCCTGCTTCCGGCGGTAATATCGGTAGAAGCCCTTGGAATTTTGATGGCGGCCTGGGCAAGCCAGAGCCGCTTTCCGGTTCTGGGAGCCGCACGGGCCATTGCCCAGATGGTATCGTATGAGATTCCCCTCGGTCTTGTACTTACCTCCATGGTCTGGATGGCTGGATCTGCCAGTTTCCGTGATTTTGAGATTTTGCAGTCCGCAGCTGGCAGCGGTGGACTTTTTCCGCAGCTGAGAGCCCTTGGCGGGATTTTCAGCTGGAACCTGGTGCAGTTTCCGTTGAGCATTTTTCTTGTACCGGTCTTTTTTATCAGCATACTGGCCGAAAGCAACCGGGCTCCTTTTGATATTCCGGAAGGCGAATCGGAGATCATTGGCGGATTTCACACCGAATACAGTGGGTTTTTGTGGGCCAGCTTTTTTCTGGCTGAGTATGCGATGATGCTGCTCTTATCCCTTGTTTTTTCCTGGCTCTTTCTAGGAGGTCCGAATTCTCCGCTGCCGCTGATTCCGGGTGCCGGATTTCTCAGTCAGGCTTCCTTTTTCTGGCTGGCAGCCAAATGTCTCCTGCTGGGATTTATCATGATCTGGATTCGCTGGACCCTTCCCAGGCTGCGGGCAGACCAGCTCAGCAGCCTTTCCTGGAAATACCTTTCGCCTCTGGCTTTTGCTGTTCTTTGTCTGACGGTGATTTTTCACTGAGTTTTTTTGAGGAGGAAAGTATTTTCTTTGCAGAAAAAAAGGCCTTGAAAAATATTCAGGAACAAATCCGGGAAAGCCTTCTTGAAGGCAGGCAGGTGTTGGAAAATTTTCTTGCGCAGGAAGCTAATCTGGCGGCCGTTGAGGAGGCTGCCCTCATGATGACAGCTGCCCTCCGCAACGGAAAAAAAATCCTGAGTTGTGGAAACGGAGGTTCTCATTGCGATGCCATGCATTTTGCAGAGGAATTGTCTGGTCGGTACCGGGAAAACAGACCGGCCCTGGCGGCAATGGCCATCTCTGATCCCAGCCATATTTCCTGCGTTGGCAACGATTACGGTTTCGACTTTATCTTCAGCCGGATGGTGGAGGCGCTTGGTAATCAAGGCGATGTTCTGCTGGGCATCAGCACCAGCGGAAACAGTAAAAACATCATACAGGCGGTTGATGCTGCCCGGAAAAAAGGCATGCAGGTTGTGCTCCTGAGTGGTAAAGAAGGAGGGAAAATGGCGGGAACGGCCGACGTGGAAATTCGCGTTCCGCATTTTGGCTATGCCGACCGGATTCAGGAAATCCATATTAAAGTCATCCACATCCTGATCCAGCAGATTGAAGCCGGGCTGGGCTTTACTGCAGTTCAGTAAGAGGAAATATTTCGCAGGGAATTCCTTTCAGCAGGTCCCGGCTTCGTTCCTCCCGGGCGTCTGTAATAAAAACCTGCCCCATATTGTCCGATGCGATTCTGCCGAGCAGACTCCGGATTCGCTCTTCATCCAGTTTGTCAAAAATATCGTCCAGCAGCAGGGCCGGTTTTTTTCCGAGCATTCTTTCGAGAAAGCGGTACTGGGCCAGTTTGAATGCCAGAAGAAAAGATTTCTGCTGGCCCTGTGATGCGAATTTCCGCACTGCATTCCCGTTCATGCTGTATTCGTAATCATCACGCTGCAGCCCGGCGGTACTTCTGCCTGCTTCCAGATCCTGCTGCCGGCGGCTATGCAGCAGGGCAGCTGCCGGCATGTCTTTCAGCTGACTTTCATAGCGCATTTCAATTTTTTCTTTTCCGGATGAAATCGTCTGGTATTCCTCTTCCAGGAGGGCCTGCAATTCAGGCAGTCTTGCCTGCCTCATTTCAAACAGCAAGGCAGATTCCTCTGCAACATTTTCGTCCAGAGCATCAAGCAGCTGAGCATCGTATCGCCTGCCTTCTGAGAAATATTTCAGCAGTGCATTGCGCTGACCGAGAAAGTGTTTGAAGCGGCTCAGATGCAGCAGATAATCCGGCATGGCCTGCGAAAAAACATTGTCGATGGCAGAGCGCCGCCAGTCTGCGCTTTCATTCATCTGAAAAGGTTCATCCGGCAAAATGAGCACCAGCGGTAATTTTCCGACATGGTCTGAAATCCGCTCCAGATTTTTTCCGTTCCAGCTTACCTGCTTTTTCTTTTCCCGCTCGCAGAGAATCACCAGTTTCTGTACCCTGGCATCTTCTTCAACTTGGCTTTCCAGGCGGTAAAAAGCTTCATTGAAACGGATGTTCAGCGAATCCTGCCTGTGAAAGGCAGAACGCAGCAGGCTGGTATGGTGAAGGGCATCCAGCAGATTTGTTTTTCCGCTCCCGTTTTTTCCGGTGAAAACCGAAATCCTGCCGCTGAATTCCAGGTACAAGTTTTCATGGCTCTTGAAATTGTGAAGCTTCAGTGAGCGAACAAGCATACCATTGCTTTCAGGATTCTGCGGATTCCTCCGGACTTGCAGGAGGTATGTTGAGGGAAGCCAGCAGCTTGTCAATGCGCTCGGCTTCCAGAAGCGTCTCGTCTGCAAAGAAGCGAAGCTCCGGAATAATCCGTACCTGGTGACGGATTTTCCCAGCCAGCAGGGAGCGGATCTGCTTGCCTTTTTCCCTGATTTCTTCCAGCACAAGCTGGGGTTTTTTGGTAAGGGTAAGACTGAGATACACGGTGGCAATTCCCAGATCCGGACTCACATTGACACCGGAGACGGTGATAAACGATGCGCCGAACATAGACTTGGTATCCTGTTGAAAAATAGCACTGAGTTCTTTTTGCAGGAGCCGGGAAAATTTCTGCTGTCGCTGTGTCATAAAACTTACCGGTTTTGTAAAGATGGTCTCTTCCGGAATGGGAAAGACATTAATCCGGCTACAAAAGTAAACACAAATCACGGGCCGCAGGCAGATTCCGAAAAATCCATTCATTTTTGTCCCCGCATTCATGATTCATTTATTCAAGATAGGTTCAGCAGACAGGCTCTTTCTGCTTTCGGGATTTTTTATTCTGGTGCACCTGCCTTTCTTGTTGTGGAATGACACGCCTTTGATTCAGGAAATTATGAGAATGCACCTGGGAGACAGATTATCCTATGGCTGGCGCCTGTACGCGCAGGCTCTGGATGATACCGCACCTTTTCCTTCTTTGGTATATGCTTCCCTTGCAAAATTTGGTCTGATGCACTTTAAGGTGCAGCGCCTGCTGGCCTCCTTGCTCCTTTGGTTTCAGGCAATCTGGTTTAATAAAATGGCAAGGCGTTACCAGCTGGTATCCGACCGGAATTTCCTGTTTGCCTTCTTTTTTCTGGTTTTTGCCCATGCCGGAGCCGATACGATGAGCCTTTCGCCAGCATTATTTGCTTCAGGTTTCCTGCTTTTTTCCTGCGGTATCCTTTTCCGGATTCTGAAAGACGGGGCAGGTCCGGATGATGCCATGAAAATGGGCCTGTGGTTGGGAATGGCCTTTATTTCCTATCAGCCCAGCCTGATTTTCATCCTGCCTTTTTTTCTCTCCGCCCTCCTGTTCAGCGGCTTTCGTCTTAACCACTACCTGCTTTCTGCAGCTGCTGCACTGCTGCCCGCATTTGCCGTGTACGCCTTCTACAACTTTTTCGGAGGTAAGGCGGATTTTGTTTTCTGCTTTCTGGCTCCTTTCCGCATGCAGCCCTTTGTGAGTCTTCTGAACCTGGAATACCTCTTGATACCGGCTTTGGTAATGACGGCCATTTCCGTTTTTGGATGGGTTTATGCCAATCAGAATTCCAGGGTTAATTTTCACAGGCTGGGATTCAATGTATTCTTCTTTGCAGCAATCGCTGGTCTGATAAGCATTTTCCTCAGCAGTTGCCGAACAGGCGAAGGATTGCTCCTGCTGCTGGCACCCAGTGCCGGCCTTATGGCTCAGTTTACATTGCATTGCCGCAACAGGTTGCTTGCAGAAGGCAGCGGCCAGCTACTGGTATTTCTCTTTATCGGTAGTTTTTACTTTACCAATGGCACTTTTTCTGCAGCTCAGCCAGTATCTGCCGGATTATTTATGGAGGATCCGCCCCTGGGATTCGAGGTGAATTTCAAGGACAGGTCCCTTCTTTTACTGGGCAATGATGTCCGCTATTACCGCTACAATCCCCCGGCTACGCGTTATTTCCGCTTTTACCTGAGCCAGCTGAGCCGTAGAAATTCTGCAACCTATGAAGGCCTGATTCAATGGCATCAGTGTCTGGCAGAAGACCCGCCACAGCTTATTTTCGATCCGTCCGGATTGATTCCGGACCTGGCACTGCATCTTCCCGAGTTCAGGCGTTCTTATCGAAGTACCTTCTATCCAAATTTGTATGAAGCCATTCCGGGCACGACCTTTGGCACAGTGAAAAAATAATACCATTAATTCAAAAGATGATTTCTCAACAACAGGCTACCAATACGATTCTGATGATCCGGCCCTCCGATTTTGAGTTTAATGCAGAAACGGCGGCAGACAATGAATTTCAAAATCGCCCAGAAGGAATGTCGGTTCGGGAAACGGCACTTGAAGAGTTTGGTAATGCCGTTGAGCTCTTGAAAAGCGAAGGCCTTGAGGTGCTTGTGCTTGAAAAGGATTCTGCCTTGCCTGCCATGCCGGATGCCGTGTTTCCCAACAACTGGTTCGCTACGGATTCGGATGGAGGAATCCATCTTTTTCCTATGAAAACCCCGAACCGGCAGGCTGAAGTACTTCAGAAAGATGCCGTTCTGAGTCTTCTGGAAAAAGCCGGCTTTTACTGTGGATCGGTAAAAGACTGGAGGGAAATACTGGGAGATGGTGCTGTGCTGGAAGGGACCGGCAGCCTGATTCTGGATCGTGTGAACAAGCGTTTTTTTGCTGCTGTTTCTGATAGAACACAGGAAGCAGCATGCCTGAAATATGCACAGGAAACAGGCTTCAAGCCGGTTTTGTTTCATACCCGGAGCAGCGGCGGCTGGGCATATTACCATACCAATGTGGTGATGAGCGTCGGTCCTGACCTCATCGTGGCCTGTCTTGACTGCATTCCGGATTCGCAGGAAAGGGAAAGCGTGAAGGCCGAAATTCTTCAGCATCATCATCTTTTGGAAATCAGCATTGAGCAGCTTGAAAAGGGATTTTGCGGCAACCTGCTTCAGGTCATCAGCAACAGGGGAGGAGAGGTTCTCACCGTCCTTTCGGGTACAGCCTTTGCGGCACTCAGTGAAGAGCAGCGCAAGGTTCTTTCCGCTTCCGGAAGACTGGTTCCGGTTCCCATTCCACTCATTGAACAGGTTGGCGGAGGCAGTATCCGCTGTATGATGGCTGAAATATTTTGTCCCCGAAAACAGGGATAGGCTAATTTGCGACCCGAAAAATTTCAATTATGCTTCAGATACAGATTCTAAGGGAAGAAAAGGATAGAGTTGTCAAAGGACTTGAGAAGAAAGGTCTTGCATCAGCCGCATCGCTTGTTGATAAGGCCCTTTCCCTCGATGACCAGAGAAAAGAACTTCAGCATTCACTCAATAAACTTCAGGAAGAAGCAAACCAGCGATCGGCTGAAATCGGTGTTCTGATGAAATCCGGTAAAAAAGATGAAGCAGAAGCCATCAGGACCGGTGTTGCTGGCATCAAGGAACAAATTAAAAACCTGGAGGCCGAATTTCAGCAGGCAGATTCAGCGCTTTTTGAAGCTATGG
>Ga0315900_10005986_pt1 | contig 16518 bp, 17 predicted proteins | sample LakEriMetagenome_FD_203521 | JGI IMG/M metagenome (GOLD analysis project Ga0315900, IMG submission 203521) | Freshwater fungal communities from buoy surface, Lake Erie, Ohio, United States - Buoy 12 MA114 | ecosystem: Environmental > Aquatic > Freshwater > Lake > Lake biofilm | place: USA: Lake... | reverse complement strand
GCAGATCTTTCGCGCTCTCTGTCGGCCCGTTTGATCGCTTTTGCCATCTTTGAAGAGGTTGTCGGGCTTGTTTGGCTCAGGATCGCCGATCGGCGTGCTTTCACCGGTCGCTTCATCAAGGAAGAAGAAGCCGTCATCACCCGCCCAGACGAGTCCGCCCTTTGCACGCGGAACCACGGTGCCAACACGCTGCCCGACATCCCAGACCTTTTCCTCTCCCGTGGCCGGGTTGAACGCGATGATCTTGTGCGCCTCGATATCGACATAAAGCAAACGTCCGTCGTGCCAGATCGGGCCTTCGCCCCAGACGGAAACATGATTGGAGATGGGTTCGGGAGTCATGCGGTCAGCGTGGAGTGGTGGAAAACGGACGTTTGGCCTGGGTGATGAAGGCCTCGGCCAGATAATGCGGAATCAGCGGCTGCGCGGCAAGCGCGGACAGTTCGTCGGCGCTCAATCGGCGAACATTCATCGCCAGACGTTTCGCACATGGCCTGGCCACGCGGACATCCTGCATGCCGAGGGGGGCTTTGGCATCAAACGTGAGCCAAATACCGCCAGATACGCGTTCACGGGCCACTTCAGGCGAAACCGTCTCGATGTCCGGGGCCAGGCGGCCATTTTTGACCTGGGCCAGGTAAAAGCTCTGCCGCCGGGCATCACCTACCACCGAATAATCGGCCGTCGCGTCGATGTCTGGCGCTGTGAGCGACGAGCAGCCGACACACCATACATCGCGTGACAGCGCGACACCTTGCGCAGCGGCGATCGCGATCCGAACGCCCGTGTAAGAGCCCGGGCCGGTGCCGATCACGATTCCAGCCAGTTCATCGCCTGCCGCAGCCAGCGCCTCTCGCAAAGGCGCGAAGACCTGCGCGTTGTGCGAGCGCTCAGATTGAAAAACCGACTCATACAACACTTCATCGCCTCGCACGACGGCGATGCTGCCTTGGGCGGTGGAGAGATCAAGAGCGAGGAGTGATCCAGTCATTTTGCGAGCGGCCCTTCCGTGACACGTCGAGAGCCATCCGGCAAGACTTCGATGTGAAACCAGCGCGTGTTCGGCGGCAAAAGTTCGGGAAACATATCCGCCCACTCGACGATGATGACGCCGGGCTCGGCGAAAAACTCATCCCAGCCGATGCCGAGAACCTCGGCGGCGCTTTCCATGCGGTAGAAGTCAAAATGGAAGACTGGAAGCCGACCATCGAGGTATTCGTGAACGAGCGTGAACGTCGGACTCGTCACATCGGCCTTCGATCCCATGCCCGCCACGATGCCGCGCGTGATCTGCGTCTTGCCAGCCCCCAGATTGCCGCACAGTGCGATCACATCGCCCGCCGCCAGTGTCGGCGCGAGTTTCATGCCCCAGGATTGGGCGTCTTCAGCGGTGCGAAGGGTGATCATGCGTCAGCACTGAGCGCGAAGTGATCCCAGCCCGTGCTTTCGAAATCCGGCGGCCGACCTTCGCCGGGCGGAACGAGCTTGCCGATGACGGTGAGCGGCAGATTTGGGAAAGCTTCACTCCATTTAGCCTTCAACGAACGCAGCGTGCGCGGATTTACCGCGAGGAGCAACTCGTAGTCCTCGCCATCGCCCCAGGCCTGATCGAAGGTGCAGCCGGGATTGCACGGCAGAGAGGCCACATTGACCTGGAAGTGCGTGCCGCTGGCCAAAGCCAGGCGCGGCAGGTCTTTCGCGAGCCCGTCGCTGATGTCCATCATGGCGTGCGGATGCGCGTTTTCTGAGAGCCAGCGACCTTCTTCGAGACGCGGTATGAATTTGAGATGCTTGCCTTTGATCGAACCGCCGAGGCGGCCGGTGACCAGGAGCACATCGCCCGCCTTGCCTTCGCTGCGCGACATCCAGCGCTTCGACGGCACGGTGCCGCTCATGGAAACTGACAGCATGAGCACCAGACCGCGCGAAGTCTCCCCGCCGACAATGTTGATGCCATACTCCTTCGCGATGGCCCGCATGCCGCGATACACCTCGGTGAGGAATTCGACCTCCATGCTCGGCGGAGCCACCAAAGTGATCATGGCGTGCCGCGGCGTGCCGCCCATGGCGGCGAAGTCGCTGACAACGCGTGCGATGGCCTTCCGGCCGATGAGCTTGGGCGGCGTTTCGAGCGTGAAATGCACATCCTGCACCAGCGCGTCGGTTTTCAGCAGCGTGTGCTCGTTTTTCGTGCTGCGGACCACGGCGCAGTCGTCACCGGCACCGGCAATGACATCGCGATCCAGCTTCACACCGCGCATGAGGCGGCGGATGAGCTTGTCTTCTCCGATGTCGGCTAAAGTGGGCATGAAGTGAATGACGAAACCAGAATGGCGAATGACGAATCAATGTCGAAGCCGGAATGATGGAGCCCGCGGCGCAGATTCGATCATTGGGGCTCGGAATTCGACCTTTCGGGCTTCATTCGTCATTCGGAATTGATTCGCTACGCTCCCCTTCGGGCTCCTTTCAGTCGTCTGTCTCACTTCGTTCGGCTCTGGTTTCGTCATTTTTTGACGACCACATTCTGACCATCAAAATGCAAAAGGCGGTTCTTCAGCCCTCGCATCGCCTGTTTCGGGATAAAAACCTCCACATCGCCGATCTGATGCCTGTGCTCGGTGGGTGCGTTCATGCCGCTGATCCACAGAAGCTGCCACCATTCCTGCCCGGCGAGATCGCCCTGGCTGCAACGCACATAGTCGAGGTGCAGGACGTCGCCCGGATGGCCGAAGTGCTCGATGTTGTGCCTCGATTCCAGATAGTCAGCGAAGGCCTGCGAGTAGATCAGGCCGCTGCGGAGTTTATGGAGGACGAGTGCCACGAGGTTAAAAGCGACAAAGCGCGGGACGGGGTGACCGTTCCGCGCTTTGGACAGTGAGAAACAAAGTGCGGATCAGCCGAGGGCCTTGGCGTAGTTCGCGGCGACGGCGGACCAGTTCACGGTGTTCCACCAGGCGGCGATGTAGTCAGGGCGCTTGTTCTGATACTTGAGGTAGTAGGCGTGCTCCCAGACGTCGCAGCCGAGGATCGGTATGCCGGAGCCGTCCATGAGCGGGTTGTCCTGGTTCGGCGTGGAGGTGATGGCCAGTTTGCCGTCTTTAACGACGAGCCAGGCCCAGCCGGAGCCGAAGCGGGTCACACCGGCCTTGGCGAAGGCTTCCTTGAAGGCATCGAAGCTGCCGAAGGCGGCGTTGATCGCGTCACCAAGCGCGCCGGAGGGAGCACCGCCAGCGTTCGGGCCCATGATGTTCCAGAAGAGCGTGTGATTGAAGTGACCACCGCCGTTATTGCGCACCGCGCCCTGGATGTCAGCGGGCACCTTGGAGATGTTTTTGCACAGATCCTCGATGGACAGCGCCTCAAGATCGGCCTTGCCGGCGATGGCGTTGTTGAGGTTCGTCACATACGCGTTGTGATGGCGTCCGTGATGGATCTCCATCGTCGTGGCGTCGATGTGCGGCTCGAGCGCGGTCTTGTCGTAAGGGAGCGGGGGGAGGGTGTGGGCCATGGCTTTGGGGTGGTTAGTGGGTTAAAGCTGTTTTTAGGTAGAGCGGAGACGGAATGGAGCAAGGGCGGAAATGACGAATGACGAACGAAAAACAGGCGCGTCTGGACGCGTTCGATGCCAGAGTCCACCATGAAATCCCGCCGCCTTTTTCGTTTTGCCCTCCTTGGCCTCGTTTTGACCGTTGTGCCGTCCTGCGGGCTCTCGTTTCGCTCGGCATGGAAAAAACCGGCGTCGAATGCCGGCGTCAGCGGCAAATGGGAAGGAACCTGGCTCAGCACTGCCAGCGGGCACACCGGAAAGCTGCGCGCGGTCATCTCCGAGCCTGCGCCGCTGTGCTGCGCTTCGAAACAACAGCCGCAGGCGGTTCCCCACCAGTTCTTCTACCATTGCACCTGGCGCGGCATCCTGAGCGCGGCCTTCAAAACCACCCATCTGGTCGTGAAGAAAAACAACAGCACCCACACCTTCAAAGGTGATCATAAGATGCCGAACTGGGTGGGCGGCCTCTATCACTACGAAGGCACGATCAAGGGCGATGAATTCAACGCCTGCTACGAGAGCGGCCTTGACCGCGGCACTTTCACGATGAAACGCGTGCGCTAAGCAACCATCCTGCCCGGCGCGGTGTTCATTCCGCGCATCGCACGCCCATCGATTCATGAAGTGGTTCTCCAGCTTTCGCGCCCGACTGATCCTGACAGTCTTTCCCGTCGTCGCGGGCATCACCATCGCCACGCTGCTGCTGGCGGAGTGGAAGTTCACGGCGGCTTACCGTCGTTTGTTCGAGGAGCAGTTCGAGTCGCAGATCAGCACATATTCCACAGCGAAAAAGAAGCGCACCGAGGCTCTCTCCTCACGACTCGCGGAGATCGCGAGGCAACCGGAGGTCGTGCAGGCCATTTCGATGAAGGATTTCCCTGCCGCAGGCCAGATTCTACGCCCGCAGCTTGAGGCGCTGGCCACTGAGCGTCTCCAGACCGAGTTGCCGGGCATGAACCGCCCGAATGCCGACGGAGGCGGCACGCGTCCGCAGTTCACATTTGGCCAACGCATACGAGAGGACGACAAGGAGCGCCCCTTTGCAGCGCGGCAGTCCTCCCGTCTGCCTCCCGGCCAGGCACCGTTCATCGCGATCATCGACGCGGATGGGAATTATCTCGCCGCGCCAAAAAAGAACGCCCAGGGCGGCCCAAACGCCCGTCCCATGGCCGAAGCCGGCGAGCAGGGAGAATTGCGTATGCGCGGCGCGAAAATGCAGTGGCTCGGCGGCCGGAAACTGGAGGACGTCCTCAAGGAGCAGGAGGTCGGTTACCTCCGTGTCGAGGGAGACGACAAAGGACGCACGGAACAGGTGCGCGAGGTGTTCATGACGCCACTGCACGATCCTGACAGCGGAAAGTTCCTGGGCGCTTTTTTATTCGGCCTGCCCTTACAGGTTCTGGCCGAGCGACTGCTTTACGAACAAACAAAGAAGTCCGAGTTCGGCGAGATCATGAGCGGTGTTTGGGTGGAGGACGCGCTGGTCAGCTCCACCATCCCGAAGGATCAACGCGACTACATCGCGCAAAAAGTGGCCGAATCGTTGAAGCAGCATGGCAAAGGCCAGCGTGAGGTCACCGTGCCCATCGACGGCGTCCGGCACCAGATCCACTATCGCGTGCTCAATCCTGGCTCCCCCTTCCCTCTCGCCGCGCAGGTGAATCTTTACTCGCTTGAGGCGATGGACCGCGAACTGGGCGAACTGCGGCGGAATGTAGGCGGCCTCGGCTTGGTTGCGTTGGTCATCGCGCTGCTCGTGGTGCTGTGGATTTCACACGGGCTCTCAGGTCCGATCAGCGACATCGTCAGCGGCACGCAACAAATCGAGCAGGGCAACTTCGATGTGCGCGTTCCCGTGCGCAAAAACGACGAGCTCGGCAAGCTGGCCGCTTCCTTCAATGAAATGGCCGCCGGCCTCGCCCTGCAGGAAAAATACCGCAGCGTGCTCAACGCCGTGGCCGACCGCACCGTGGCGGAGCAGTTGATTTCGCAGAGCGGCGCGCTGGGGGGGGAGACGCGGCACGTCACGATGCTGTTCTGCGACATCCGCGGCTTCACGGCCATCACCGAGAACATGCCGCCCGCCGAGGTGATCGATCTGCTCAACGAACACATGACCGCGCTCACCGACGTGGCCTACAAGCACGGTGGCATCGTCGATAAATTTGTCGGCGATTTGATCATGGTGCTATTTGGCGCTCCTGTGAGCACTGGCGCAGATGCGCTGAGTGCCGTGCAGTGCGCGCTGAGCATGCTGCAAGTGCGCAGAACGCTGAACCAGACCTCAAAGCACTCGCTGGAGGTGGGCATCGGTCTTGCCACCGGTCATGTCGTGGCCGGCTGCATGGGCTCGGACCAGCGGTTGAGCTACACGGTGCTCGGACATCGCGTGAACCTGGCCTCTCGGCTGTGCAGCATTGCCCAGGCGGGCGAGATCGTGATGGACGAGGAGACGTACGCGGAGGCCCGGGAGTTGATTCAGGCGGAAGCGATGCCACCCATGCAGCTCAAGGGCATCTCCGAGGCGGTTCATCCGTGGCGGGTGGTGGCCGCGTAATTCCCCGCATGTCCGTCCCGCGCCAGAAACCTGACCTCGTCGCCAAGCTCCGCGATGTCCCGCACACACCGGGCGTCTATGTCATGCGCGACCGCCTGAACCGCGTGATCTACGTCGGCAAGGCGCGCGACCTGCGCAAACGGCTCTCCAACTACTTCACGCCTGCCCGCTCAAAGCTGGCTGATCTCAAGACGCGGGCGCTGATCGCGAGCATCTGGGACTTCGACCTGCATCAGGTTCGCAATGAAACCGAGGCGCTGCTGCTCGAAGGCCAGCTCATCAAGGACTTCCGCCCGCGCTACAACATCAGCTTCCGCGACGACAAGCGCTTCTTCCTCGTCCGCGTCCACTTTGGCGACGCGTTTCCCCGCTTGTCGCTCACGCGGCTCAAGAAGGACGACGGGGCGCGTTACTTCGGCCCCTTCCCCCACGGTGGCGCGCTGAAAACAACACTGAACTGGCTGAACAAACGCTTCGGCCTGCGCGCATGCCGTCCGCTGAAGCCGGACGAGCAGGATTACAAGCACTGCTCCAACGACATCATCAAAAACTGCTCCGCGCCCTGCATCGGCCGTGTTTCGCCGGAGGAATACAAGCAGCGCGTCGAGCAGGCCTGCGAGTTCCTTGATGGCAAAAACAAAGACCTCGTAGCCGCGCTGGAGGATGAGATGAAAAAGGCCGCCGCACGGCTCGACTTCGAGAAAGCAGCCGAGCTTCGTGACATGGTCGAGGACATGCGCAAAACGCTCGTGCCCACGCGCACCTTCGAGCGCGGCGCGCGTGCGAAGGTCGTCAGCACCATCGACCCGATGGCCGATGTGAACGAGTTGCAGGAGCTTTTGCACCTGGAGCAGCCGCCGCTCGTCATGGAGTGCTTCGACATCGCCAACATCGGCACCGCGCATTGTGTGGCTAGCATGGTGCGCTTCAAGAATGGCGTGCCTGACAACGCGAACTACCGCCGCTACCGCATCCGCGCCGTCAGCGGCCAGAACGACTTTGTCAGCATGGCCGAGGTCATCCGCCGTCGTTTCTCGCGCATCTTGCTCGAAGGCAGGGCCACCGCCGGGGATGACGCCGAGTTTTCGCAGGAAGCCCCCGCCGACGCGTTGAAACGCCTCTCCGCGAATCCGAAATTCGTCACGCTGCCGGATTTGGTCATCGTGGATGGCGGCAAAGGCCAGCTCGGCATGGCGGTGGCTGAATTGCAGAAGCTCGGCCTGCACGACCTTCCCATCATCGGCCTCGCGAAGGAGCACGAGGAAGTCTATCGGCCCGGAGAAAGCCAACCGGTCATCATTCCGCACGAACGCGGTGCCTTGAAGCTGCTCCAACGCATCCGCGACGAAGCCCACCGCTGGGCAAACGGCTACCATCAACTGCTGCTGCGTCGCCGCGTGGAGGAAAGCATCCTCGACGACTGCCCCGGCGTCAGCCAGGCCCGCAAAGCCGCGCTTTTGAAAGCCTTCGGCTCCGTCACCCGACTCCGCAAAGCCACCGAGGAGGAGATCGCCGCCGTGGCGGGCATCGGCAAGGCCGTGGCACGGGAGGTGCGGGAGTTCTTGGAGCACCGGAAGTGAGCGCCCGTGCGCCCGCAGGTTCCAAAATGCTTTGAAACTTGTTCATCGACCGATGGAACGACTCATGGTATAGGCCCGGCATGCAAATCCTCGAACAGCTCGGCCTGGGGCTTGGACTGGCGTCGCTCGCGGGCTTGAATCTCTACCTCACGGTGTTTCTCACCGGCATGCTTGTGCGCTTTGATGTGCTGCACCTCGCCGAGAAATATCAAACGATCGAAGTGCTTGGACATGATTGGGTGCTCGCTGCCGCCGGCGTGCTGTATGCCATCGAGTTCATCGCCGACAAGGTGCCTTGGGTGGATTCTCTGTGGGACAGCGTGCATACCATCATCCGTCCGGTCGGCGGCACGATCCTGGCCATGCAGGCCCTGGGCGAAATGCCCGCGCACATGGAGGTGCTCGGTGCCCTGCTAGCGAGTGGCGCGGCCTTGACCACGCACAGCGCGAAGGCCGGAACCCGCCTCCTAGCCAATCACTCGCCGGAGCCCGCCTCGAACATCGCTCTGAGCATCACCGAGGACATCATCGTGGCGGCGGGCACCGTGGTCATGGTGCTGAAGCCCGTCATCGCTCTCTGCATTTTCACTGCGGCCCTGTTCGTGCTCTGGCTCGTGCTGCCGCGCATCTGGCGCGTCGTGCGCCGCTCGTTTGAGATCATCCGTGACAAAGGGCGCGCCTTGTTCCGTCAGGAGGCGCACGCTTAATCGTCGTCCATCACGCCGCCCGCATCATCGAGGGCGTGAGCCTTCAGGTCGTCGAGATCGACCCATTCGAGTGCAGATTCGTGGCTGGCGGAGAGACAGACGGGCGGAGCACATCCGGCGTCGAGAGCTTCCTTCCAGCGGGTGACGCAAAGACACCAGCGGTCGCCGGGTTCCAGGCCGGGGAAATCCCATTCGGGCGCGGGTGTGCTCAGATCATTGCCACGTGCGGCGGAGAAGCGCAGGAATTCGGCGGTGGCTTCGACACAGACGGTGTGCAGGCCGACATCACCGGGACCGGTGCGGCAATAGCCATCGCGATAGAACCCAGTCATGGGTTTGCGACAGCAGCAAGTAAGCGGAGTTCCGAGGACGTTGGTGCGCATGATGATTACTTTCTCCAAGAAGGGCCGACAGGTTCGGCTGCGGGTAGTTTGAAATCCACCGCCAATTCCCTGCTGGCTTCATTATCCTTCATCGTCACGCCATCGGCTGCGCTCTTGATCTCAAATGCCTCGCCAAGGTTGGTTTGAATGTGATTACCACTGATCTCGGTCTCCAGCGGCGGCAAAGTGGCTTTTTTCTCGCCCTGCATGCCGATGAGGATGTTATGCGCGCAGTTCACGAAGGTGTTGTTCGTCACCTTGGCACGTTTGACCTGAAAGTAGCCATTCGGCACGGAATTGGGGATGCCGAGCATGAAACACATCGCGCTGCGCTCGTCATCGCCGGTCAGGCTGTCAAAGAGGTTGCCGGTGACGACGTGATCCTCGCCGATGATACGCACTCCGCCGCTGCCTTTGGCTTGGTTGCCGAAGAAGACATTGTTCTCCACGCGACAGGCGTTGCCGTGGCGCAGCGTCAGCGTGCCAGACACGCCCTTGAAGGTGTTGAAGCGGTAAAGATTGCCGCAGGACTTGTTGGAGATGCACTCGGCCTCCCCGTCGCATTTCTCGAAGAGGTTGTGCTCCACGATACAGGCGGCAGTTTGCATGGAGGTCTTGCTGTCGCCGAGGCGGATCGTCTCGCCGCCGTTCTTGCCCAGCTTCTGCCGTGGCCCAAAGTGGTTGTGGTCGATCTGGTGTTTGCCCTGGTCCTTCGCCTCGTTCGAGAGCCAGACGACCAGCGTGGTGCCCTGCGTCGTCTTGCCGGCGATGTAGCAGTGGTCCACGCGGTTCCGGGCACCGTAGATCGAGACAAATTGGGAGGACTCCTCCGAAGTGAGCTGCGTGTCATTGGTCACCGCGCAGTTCGTGATGCGGCAGTCGCTGGCGAGTTGCTTGGAGTCGAGGCGCAGCTCGATGACCTGCTCACCCGTTGGGTTCTGAAACCACAGGCCATCCACCACAACGTGCGCCCCACCCACCGACAGCCGCGAGTCGCCCGTGAACACCACCCTGCCCGGCGTCTGCGCCTTGATCTTCACCGGCTTCTCCGCCGTGCCTTCCGCATGAATCTTCAGCCGCGCATCGGCCCAAGTGCCGTCTTGTAGAATGATCGTGTCACCAGCCGCGACGGATTTGGCGGCCTCAGCAAATACGGCGGCATCAGCAACGTAGATGTCTTTGGCCGCAATGGGAAGGGAGAAGGTGAGACTCAGGAAAAATAAACGCATTCCACATAGGAGGTGGCAGTCAGCTTGACGGCAAGGCGGTTTTCAGCACACTCCCATCCAAGAATCCCGGTTGGTGAACTGGACGGTTGCATATACCAAACTGGCGCAGAAGGATGCGAAGATGTTTACTTCATTCGCATCTATCACAGAATCGTCATGCAACGCTGCTATCTGCTTGGCTATCCCGCCTGTAGGACGCCGTGGTGATCAAATTCTAAGAGGAAAGTTCTCGTTGGCACGCCGGTGTGGATTCTGCCATGAACTAGTTAGATGTTCAAAATGATATGTCTATTGCAGCAAACCTTCATATTGTGGACTGGATTCGTTTCGAAAGTCATTTCGAGACATCCTCGATCTCAGGTATTCTCGACGCGGATTGGGAAAAACTAACGCATCATGAACGTGCTCAAAAAGCGTCGGACTTTCTAAAATGCCTTTATGAATCGGAGTTTGCAGTTGGGCTGTCTGATATAACAAGATTTCATTCTGATGCCGGCGGGTACGGCCTTTGGTGTGCACTCTGTGAAACCTATTCTGAAATCCGAAGCTACCTTATGGAGGAGGATCGGGAAATTTATGACGAACTGTACCTCCCGTTCATTGGTTCCATCACTGAGAACTTTGGACACTTTGAGGATGTTTTTGAGCTTCCCAACAGATTAAGGCAGCGTCTGAATGCTGGCGGATTGTCCCTCGCTTTCTCACCAGAACGCTGCAAGAAAATGGGAGAACTCTTCTATCACTATTCATTCAGTCGCCTGGTGCACGAAGCGCTTGCATTGCGTTCAATTCCTCCTCCTTTGCCTGGGCGTGCTTCGTATTTCCACGACATGATAGACGGCGTAAGAACAGAATTTGGCAGTCTACATCCGAGATACACAGAAATGACGGAGGGCTGGAGAATTCTTACTCAACAGGCAAGCCATCGTAAATGGGGGCTGGTCGCAATATTCCCGCCTTGACGGCTACAACTTTCACTTGTGCCTGAAAAGATGTGAAAGTGAAGCGTTGATGCTTACAGCGACACGCCCCGCTTCCACGGCAGGAAGTCATCTTGGCCTAGCGCGACGGCCTTCGGCGTGTAGTCGCCGCTGGCGGTGGCGATGACGAGTTCGAGCATTTCCTCGCCCATTTGCTCGACGGTCTTTTCGCCGGTGATGATGGGGCCGGTATCGAAGTCGATGATGTCGGGCATGCGTTGGGCCAAAGCGGTGTTTGTGGAGATTTTGAGCGTGGGGCAGACGGGATTTCCGGTGGGGGTGCCTAGGCCGGTGGTGAAGAGCATCATGTTGCAACCGCCGCCGGCGAGCGCGGTGGTGCTTTCGACGTCGTTGCCGGGGGTGCAGTAGAGCGTGAGGCCGCCGTGCTGGCGGATGGGCTCGGCGTAGTCGAGGACATCGACGATGGGGCTGGTGCCGCCTTTTTTGGCCGCACCGGCGGACTTGATACCGTCGGTGATGAGACCGTCGCGGATGTTGCCGGGGCTGGGATTGGCATCGAAGCCGGAACCGCAGGCCTGAGCGGCACCCTCGTAAGCACGCATGAGGTGGACGAATTTGTCAGCGAGGTCGGCGCTGACGCAGCGGTCGCACAGGCTCTGCTCGACGCCGCAGAGTTCGGGGAACTCGCTCAACACCGGCGCACCGCCGAGCGCGGCGAGGAGATCGGCAGTGTGACCGATGGCGGGATTGGCGGAGATGCCGGAGAAGCCGTCGCTGCCGCCGCATTCGACGGCCATGATGAGATTGCTGAGGGAACAAGGCTCGCGCGTCTGCTCATTCGCACCAGCGAGGCCGAGAAAGGTGTCGCGGATGGCATTCGCCATCATGTCGCGCTCGGATTTGCTCTTCTGCTGCTCGTAGATGAGCAGCGGCTTGTTCATCTGCGGATAAAACGCGGCGAGTTCCTGCTCCAAGAGGCTCACTTGCGCATGTTGGCAACCCAGGCTGAGGACGGTGGCTCCGGCGACATTGGAACTGTTGATGTAGCCTGCCAGCAAGCGGCAAAGCGCCTGCGCATCCTGCCGCGTGCCGCCGCAGCCGAGGCCGTGTTCGAGAAATTTCACGCCGTCGATGTTCTTGAAGACACGAGCGGTGGTGGCGGAGGTTTCCGCCTCGAGCATGGCGGCTTCGATTTGCGCCTTGGACGCGCCTTCTCGCTGCATCTGCACGAGGCGATGCGCAAACTGCTCATACGGCGAGGTTTTGCCGTAGCCGAGGCTGCGGGTGAGCGCCTCGCGCATGAAGGCGAGGTTGCGGTTCTCGCAGAAGACGAGCGGGATGACGATCCAGTAATTCGCGGTGCCCGCAGGGCCGTGGGAGCGCTTGAAGCCGTTGAAGGTGCGGTTCTGCCACTTCGAGACATCGGGCGGTGTCCAGGTGTAGTCGCGCTGCTTGCCGCTGAAGGCTGAGGTAGCGTGGACGACGTTGTGGGTATGAATGAGCGCGCCTTTGGCGATAGGCTGCGTGGCTTTGCCGACGATGACGCCATACATGGTGACGAGATCGCCCACGGCGAAGTCATGCGCGGCGAATTTCTGCTACGCGGGGATCTTTTCGAGCAGCGTGCCGGTGTGACCATTCACGGAGAAGGACGCGCCTGCGTCGAGATCGCGGAGGGCGACGAAAGCGTCGTCGGAAGGATGAACTTGGAGGATGGCGGACATGATTTTCAGTTCTCGGTGCGCTGTTTGCAGCTTTCAGAACAGAGAACAGAGAACAGAGAACCGCGAACTGCAATTTTAACCTTGGCTCCCGGCATGGGAGCGGCTTAGATCGACGATCATGCTCGAAATCAACAATCTCTCCCACGTTGTCCCCGGCAAGACCAAGGAACCTCTCCGCGTGCTGGAGCAGGTCAGCTTCATGGCCCCGGGTGGCCATGTCCTGGCGGTGATCGGGCCCTCCGGCAGCGGCAAGACCACGCTGCTCCGCATCCTTGCCGGCCTGACGGACCCGGAGGCTGGCAGCATCACCCTGCGCAGCCGCGATCTGATCAAACAGCCGCTTTATCCCACTCAGCTCGGCTGGGTGCCCTCCGGCGATGATAGCCTGATCGAACATCTCACCGTGCGGGAAAACCTGATCAGCGCTGCCCTGCTGCGCGGTGCCGGCCGCACGAAGGACGAACTGCTCTCCCGCGTTTCGCATGTGCTGGTGACGGTAGGATTGGAAAACATCGCCACGGAGCGCACCTCGATGCTGGCACTGCCGCAGCGGCGGCGGTTGAAGCTGGGGATGGCCCTGGTGGCCGATCCCGTGATTGTTCTCTGCGATGATTTCACCGTGGGGCTGGATGTGCGCAGCGAGCGCGAGTTTGAGGCGCTGCTGAAGCTCGTCGCCAGCGACCGGCCGGACCGCATCGTTATCCATGCAACAGACGCTTTGGCCAACCTAGCCGCGTATGACACCGTCGTCGTGCTGCATGAAGGCTATGTGGCCTTCCACGGTCCGGCACGGGCCATTCCGCATTACTTCACCGTGCCGACCTACGACGAGGTCTATGCGCGTCTCGCGAAACGCCCCGCGCAGCGCTGGGGGGACTCGTGGATGAAGCACCGCGACTCTTATTATGCCGCCTTCAAGCTCGGCGGTGGCGCGGAAAAACTCTCCGCTGCCGAGGAGGACCCCGGCGACGAGGACCGCACCATCGTGATGAAGCAAAACGAGGTGGAGGAGGAGAAAAAGCCCGCCGAACCCGAGGTGCGGCCGATCATTCCCCTGCCCGGCGCCTTCAGCCAGGCCCAGCATCTGCTGAAACGCCGCTGGTCGCTCCTGCGTCGCACTCCGCGGGAGTGGATCGCGCATGCCGCGCTCCTCGTTGGCGCGCCTGTCATCGTGGCGCTGCTCATGCTGCCGAACAAAAAGCTGCTCAAGGAGGCGGCCGGAGGTGCTGCGGGCGCCGAGGTGCTGTGGCCGGCGAGCCATACCGTCTCAATGATCACCCTGCTGCAAGTGCTGCTGGTCATGTTCATGGGGCTGCGGCTCGGCGCGCGCGAGATCGCCACGCGCCGCGCGGTTTACGAGCGCGAGCGCATCGGCGGTGTGTCAGCCGGAGCCTGGCTGCTGGGATCGCTGCTGTTCATGCTGCCCATCATCCTGGTGCAGGGCTTCTGGATGGAAATGTTCCTCGACATCATCTCCGGCGGCCTGCCGGGCACAGGTCTGGCGAAGCTTCTGCTGCCTGCTCTTTCAGGTGTGGCTTTCGCCTCCCTCTGCCTCGGCATCTCCGCGAACTCGGGATCGCCGGAGCGCGCTCACAGCGTCTCGCTGACGCTGCTGTGCGCGAACGTGCTGCTTTGCGGGGCGCTGCTGGGATTCCCGCAGACACTCGGTCACGTCGTCCACCCCTTCATCACCGCGCACTACGGCTGGTCGGGGATTATCGACTCGCTGCAAAAGACGCCGTTCTTCCATCCCATCGACCAGTTTGTGAAAACGTGGTTCGCAACTCCCAATCTCGCGATGATCATGCTCGGCGTGCATTTCCTCGTCGGCCTGGTGCTGGCGTTCGTGGGCCTCCGCCGCCGTGCGTGAGGATTAAGGAGGATTTATCGATTTGACCGCTCATGCCGCTGAATTTCGTCCGCTTCAAGCACGCCCGTTTCTCCGCACGCTTCCCTGACACGTTTCGTTACTCCCGCTCGCATTACTGGATGGCTCCGGTGGAGGACGAGCCCGGCCTGTGGCGTGTCGGCTTCACCAAATTCGCCACACGCATGCTCGGGGAGCTCGTGGACTGCGACTGGAAGATGAAGGAGGGAGACCTCGTGCGCCCCGGCGACAACATCGGCTGGGTGGAGGGCTTCAAGGCCGCGTCCGACGTGTATTGCGTGATGAACGGTGCCTTCGCCGGAGGCAATCCGGGCCTCAAAGTGGACGCCTGCATCGTGCGCAGCGATCCCTATGAGCAGGGCTGGCTCTACGCCGTGCGCGGCGAGCCCGAGGCCGAATCCCTCGATGTGAACGGCTACATCGAGCTCCTCAGCGGCACCATCCAGCGCATGGCGGAGGAAGGGCATGGCGAGGAAGAAATGACGAATGACGAATGAGGAAGGCCGAAAGCGCCTAGCAGGAGCGTTTTCCTTCGCCAGGCAGCGCCTTTGGCCCCGCAGGCCACCGGCAAGCGACGAATTTGATCGCGCAGACTCAACCGCCAGGGCGTATGAGACACATTCAGCATGACCGGAGTTGCAGCCTCGGTGATCCGGCATTTCCTCATCTTCCCATGTCCTCCTTCCTCCAATTCGACCAAACCGGCAATCCCGCCGAGGTTCTTCAGCTTCGCGAACGCACGCTCACGCCACCGGAAGGGCATGAGGTGCGCGTGCGCATGCGCTACGCGCCGGTGAATCCGGCGGACCTGAATTTCATCGAGGGCACCTACGGCCGCGCCGCGCATCCGCCGTGCATTCCCGGCCACGAGGGCTGTGGCGAAGTCGAGGAGGTCGGCAGCGCGGTCACCTCCTTGGAGAAAGGCGATGTCGTCGCGCCGCTGCTCGGCACCGGCTGCTGGACGCAGCATCTGACCGCGCCGGAGCATCATTTCGCCAAGCTGCCTCCGCAGATCGATCCCGTGCAGGCCAGCATGCTGCGCATCAATCCCGTCACCGCCTGGGCGCTGCTCAAGCATTACGTGAGCCTCGACGAAGGCGCCTGGGTGGTGCAAAACGCCGCGAACTCCGGTGTCGGCCGCGCCGTGATCCAAATCGCGCACCACTTCGGCCTGCGCACGTTGAACTTCGTCCGCCGGCCCGAGCTCATTGATGAATTGAAGGCGCTCGGTGCCGACGCGGTCGTCCTCGACAACGACGAAGGCGTCGCCGAGGCAAAAAAGATCCTCGGAAACGAGCCGGTTCGCCTCGCGGCGAACGCCGTCGGTGGTGACAGCGCCATCCACCTCATGGATGCGCTCAGTTCCGAGGGCGTCATGGTCACTTACGGCGCGATGAGCCGCCGCAGCCTCAAGGTGCCCAACAAGTTCCTCATCTTCAAAAACCTCCAACTTCACGGCCTGTGGATCACGAAATGGTTCGAAAAGGCCAGCACACCCGAGCTTCGCGAGGTGCTCGACCCTCTCACCGCGCTCATTGAAAAAGGCGAACTCGTCACCGCCATCGACCAGATCGTCCCGCTGGCCGATTTCAAACAAGCCATCCTGCGAGCCCAGCAAGGCTCCCGTCACGGAAAAGTCATCCTCGATCTCGCCTGAAGCCGATGCGCGTCCTCCTCACCAACGATGACGGCATCACCGCCCCCGGCCTGCGCGCCCTGGAGGAAGCTGTGACACAACTCGGCTGGCAGCCCGTCGTTGTCGCGCCTGCCGTCGAGCAGAGCATGTGCGGCCACCGCGTCACCACCCATCAGCCGCTCAAGGTCGAGCAGCATGCCGAGCACCGGCACGCCGTGCATGGCACGCCCGCCGACTGCGTCCGCATCGCCTTGTTCGCGCTGGATGTGAAACCCGCCTTCGTGCTCTCCGGCGTGAACGCCGGCGGCAATCTCGGCCAGGAC
>Ga0315900_10005985_pt1 | contig 16518 bp, 14 predicted proteins | sample LakEriMetagenome_FD_203521 | JGI IMG/M metagenome (GOLD analysis project Ga0315900, IMG submission 203521) | Freshwater fungal communities from buoy surface, Lake Erie, Ohio, United States - Buoy 12 MA114 | ecosystem: Environmental > Aquatic > Freshwater > Lake > Lake biofilm | place: USA: Lake... | reverse complement strand
TCTCGCCGATTTCCGGATCGCGGCCTTCAACGGCAGCAAGGGCCGAACCCTTGACGATCGGGATCTCGTCGCCCGGGAAGTTGTAGGACGAGAGCAGGTCGCGCACTTCCATCTCGACGAGCTCGAGCAGCTCGGCGTCGTCGACCATGTCGACCTTGTTGAGGAACACGACCAGCGCCGGCACGCCGACCTGGCGGGCCAGGAGGATGTGCTCGCGCGTCTGCGGCATCGGGCCGTCAGCAGCCGAACACACGAGAATGCCGCCGTCCATCTGCGCAGCGCCCGTGATCATGTTCTTCACATAGTCGGCGTGGCCGGGGCAGTCGACGTGCGCGTAGTGACGGTTGGCCGTCTCATACTCGACGTGCGCCGTGTTGATCGTGATGCCGCGGGCTTTCTCTTCCGGCGCCGCGTCGATGTCGGCATAGGCTTTCGCCGTTGCGCCGCCCGACTTCGCCAGGATGATCGTGATCGCTGCCGTCAGCGTCGTCTTGCCATGGTCAACGTGGCCAATCGTGCCAATGTTGACGTGCGGCTTCGTACGCTCAAACTTTGCCTTGCCCATCGGGCCTCTCCTCTTTCCAGGTCAGCGCCCGGACGCACCGGACGAGGTTTTACCAAACTATTGTCAGGCCACCTGCCTGCTAGCCGCGCCTCTTACCCATGTCGCCCCCGGGATTCAAGCGGGCTTGTGACACTCCCGAGACCTTATTAGCAGGGCCTTGCCGTTAGGGACGGCTGAGCCGATAACGCGCGCGAACCCATTGAAATCACGCGGAGCGCCCTTTTGAGAGACGACCTTACCCCCCATGCTGCCCGCCTCTCCGGCCTGCCGCTTCGCCAGCTCGCCGCCGCCCGTGCCGCCGCAGCGCCTCTCGCTGCTGCAGGCTGGAAGGTGAATCTGGCCCGCCACTATCTCGACGAGGCCGCCGAAAAGGCGCTGTTGAAGCATGGCGAGGATGCCGGACTGGAAGGCGCCGCCAGCGCCCTGTTCGGCGGGGCCATCGTGAACCCGTCTGAAGCCCGCCCTGCCCTTCACTGGGCCCTGCGCGCGCAGGCGCCGCTGACCGGCGAGGCGGAAACTGTTCGCCAGAGCGTGATTCCTGCGCTGAAGTTTGCCGGAGATGTCCGCTCCGGCGCCGTTCGGACCGCGCGCGGGGAGATGTTCAAGGCGGTGCTGCATATCGGAATCGGCGGCTCGGACTTCGGCCCCCGGCTGATTGCCGACGCCTTCGAGGACGCGGCCAGCCCTGCCCTGATACTGCGCTTTGCGGCAAACGTTGACCCGTACGATCTCGACCGGGCGATGGCCACGCTTGACCCGGCCTCGACGCTCGTGATCGGCGTGTCGAAATCCTTCGGCACTGAAGAGACACTCTATAATCTTGCGCGGGCCCGGACCTGGCTCGAAGCCGCACTCGGCGATGCAGCCAGCCAGCACCTCGCGCTGGTGACCGCCAACCCGGCCAAAGCGAAAGCCTGGCTGGGGGGGCGCGAGGCACACACGTTCGACATGCCGCTTTCGGTCGGCGGGCGCTTCTCTTTCTGGTCTGCCGCTTCTCTGGCTTGCATGATCCATCTGGGTCCGGACGTGTTCCGCGAAATCCTCGCCGGCGCGGCGGACATGGACGATCATGCGCGCTCGTCGTCGCTGGCGGACAATGTGCCGATGCGGCTGGCAATGCTCGACTATTGGAATGCCTCGGTGCGCGGTGAGCCGATGCGCGTTCTGCTGGCCTATGCCAACCGGCTTCGTATGCTGCCGACCTACCTGCAGCAGCTCGAAATGGAATCGAATGGCAAGTCGGTCGGCCCGTCAGGCCAGAGCGTTGCGCCGCCAACCGCGCCGGCGATCTGGGGCGGCGAAGGCTCGGTCGGCCAGCATTCCTATCACCAATGGCTGCATCAGGGCTCCCAAGCCGTGCCGTGCGAATTCATCCTCGCCGCCGACCGGGGCCGCGATCCGGAAGGTCTTGCAGCGCTCACCTCGCATGCGCTGGCGCAGGCGGAAGTGCTCGCCAACGGCCGCAGTCTCGACGAGGTGAAGGCGGAAGAGCCTGGCCTTGCGCCTGGCGTAGCCGAGCAGAAAGTGCATGCCGGCGGCCGGGCTTCGACGCTCTTGTCCCACGCGGCCTTCGGTCCGCGCGCATTCGGCGCGTTGGTCGCGCTGTATGAGCACCGAACCTATTTCGCCGGACATCTCTGGGGCCTCAACCCGTTTGACCAATGGGGCGTGGAGCGCGGCAAGACGATGGCGGCGCGGCTTCGCCCGGCCCTGCAGGATCCGGCGAAAGCCGAAGATCCGGTCACGGCGGCGCTGATCCGAATGATTTCCTAGAGCGATGCCGGTTGCGAGACTGCTGCGCGAAGCGACGGTTGGCGAGACGCGCTGGGTAGCGCTCGATAACCTGGACCGGCCGGTCGCTCTGTATCTTGAGCGGGCAAGTGACCGTGGGCGCGCCGTCATCGGCGATCGGATCACGGCGCGTGTGCGCAAGGGCGATGCGGCGATGGGCGGCGTATTCGTGGACCTTGGCGCGAAGGGCGAAGCTTTCCTCAGACTGAAGTCGGGCGAGACGCTGACCGAGGGCGCGAGCGTTGCGGTGGAAGTGGCCGCCGAGGCGCGGCGGGGAAAGCTGGCGCGGGTGCGGATGGCGGACACTCCGTCCACGGACCTTCACGGCCCGGCGCGCTGGGCGGCGCAGCTGACGGGCGGCGGGTTGGCGCCCATCGAGGACAGGCACCCGGGCGACATCGATATCCAGTCGGCCTTCGACGACGCGCAGGCGGAGGGCGTGACACTGGAGGGCGGCGGGCGGCTGCACCTGCAGCGGACCGAAGCGCTGGTGGCGGTGGATATCGACACGGCAGGCCGCTCGTCACGCGGCGGGCGGGCGGCGAACGCGCTTGCGGTCAATCTCGCGGCGGCGGCGGAGCTGGCGCGTCAGATACATCTGCGCGGCTGGGGCGGCCTGGCGGTGCTCGACTGCGTGGCGCCCATCGACAAGACAGCTGGCGGACAAGTGCGCGCGGCATTTCTTGAAGCGTTTCGCGGGATCTCGAGCCGTCAGGTGAAAGCGCTCGACCCGTCGGCATTCGGTTTGATGGAGATTTCGGCGGACTGGGCGCAGGCACCGCTCGGCGACCGGCTGCTTGAGGCCGGCGGCACGCCGTTGCCGGAGACGGTGGCGCTGGACGGTTTGCGGCGGCTGGAAGCGCGGGCGCGGGAGGTGCGGATGGGGCGGCTGGAACTGCGGTTGCCTTCGGCGGCTTATGGCTGGCTGTCGGCGAGCGGTCTTGATGCGCCGGGGCAACTCGCCGAAAAGTATGGCGCACGCCTCGCGGTCCTGCCCGGGGATGCGTACACGGCGGAAGTGAGAGCGGTTCCATGAGCAAGCCAGTGCCTGACAGCCTCCGCCAGCCGAAATGTGCGCGCTGCCGCAAGCATCCGGTGCTCGCCGACTATCGCCCCTTCTGCTCGAAACGGTGTGCGGACGCCGATCTCGGCAGCTGGTTGAACGGCGCCTATGCTATTGCCGGCGGACCGGTCGAGGACGCCGATGATGCGCCAGACAGCGGGAAACCGGCGCCGGATGCAGAAGACTGACACGGCACTGAAATCGGCATGGACAAGGCGGAAGGCCTTCGTTAAGTAGCCGCTTCCCCAAATGGCCCGCCCGGGTAGCTCAGGGGTAGAGCAGCGGATTGAAAATCCGCGTGTCGGTGGTTCGATTCCGCCCCCGGGCACCATTCAGGCTTCCTGCGACGTCCGCGGGCCTCCACCAACATCCATAAAAACAAGGCTTTAGGACGGCGCTTCCAGCGCCTTTGTCCGCCAACGTCCACCCAAAAACGTTGGAAGAAATTTTTTTTGTTGGCATTTTGTTGGCATCGAGACGGCCGGGAACCTCAACGGCTGGAAAAATGCCAACACTTTTTGACGATGCCAACAAAATGCCCCTGACAGACACACGAATCCGCGGCCTCAAACCGGACAGCCGCCCGAAGCGCTACAGTGACGGTTACGGCCTCTATTTGGAGGTAACGCCCGGAGGATCAAAGCTCTGGAAGATGGCCTATCGCTTTGAGAGCAAACAGAAGACTTTGTCGTTCGGCCCCTACCCTGAAATCACCCTTGGCCGGGCCAGAGAGCGGCGGCTGCAGGCCCGGACGATGCTTTTTGAAGGCCTTGACCCCTCGGCTATCAAGAAGGCAGGCGAGGAAGTGCGGCGCGCTGAGATCGAGGATACTTTCGTCCGGATCGCTGATGAGCTCCTCCGGAAGGAGGAGATCGAGGGACTTGCCCCGGCCACGCTCAAAAAGAAACGCTGGCTCGCGCGACTCGCCTGCGAAGATTTAGGCGCCAAGCCTATTCGCGACATCAAGGCACCCCAAATTCTAGCGACCCTTCGAAGGGTCGAGAAGGAAGGAAATTACGAATCAGCACGCCGGCTGCGCGCCCTGATCGGCCAGATCTTTCGCTACGCCATCGCAACGACCCGGGCAGACGGTGATCCGACTGTAGCGCTGAAGGGCGCGCTGATAGCGCCCAAGGTCCAGCACAGGGCCGCCGTGACCGACCGCAAGGGGTTTGCGAAGCTCATCAGGACCGTCTGGACGTATGAGGGCACGATCGAAGCCCAGGCGGCCTTGAAGCTGCTGGCGCTGCTCTATCCCCGCCCTGGCGAGCTGCGTCTTTCCCATTGGAGCGAGTTCGACTTTGACGACCGTATCTGGACCATCCCGGCCGACCGGACAAAAACGCGCAAGCTGCATACAAAGCCCCTGCCCGGGCCCGCCATTGAGATACTCAAGGATCTGAAGCGGTTTACTGGCAAAGGATCGCTCGTCCTGCCTTCGCAGATGTCGGACGGACGCCCCCTCAGCGAAAACACAATGAACTATGCATTGCGCCGGCTCGATATCCAGCCCGACGTGCACACCTGCCACGGGTTCCGGGCGAGCGCTTCAAGCCTCCTCAATGAAAGCGGGAAATGGCACCCGGACGCTATCGAAGCCGAGCTCGCCCATGTCGGCGACGATCATGTCCGTAAGGCCTATCACAGAGCTACATATTGGGACGAACGCGTCCGCATGGCGGAATGGTGGGCGGCAGAAATTATGAAGTTTGCGGCCAAGTAAAAACAAAAACGCCGAGCATATGGGAACCTATTGAGCATCCGGATGATGTGGCATGATCACTCACAGGAAAAACGAAGCGCCCGGAATGAACTTTCTAGTTGGCTGTCAGCGCCAATACTGCGTCAGCGGGTTCGTTCAGATTTGAATGTTGATGGACATAGACCTGCCACGGCCAGCCGCAGCAAGATCAACCCCAACACTGACCTTTTCATTTCAGTATCTTCCCCGGCGACAGATGGCTTGCCGCGGAGACGATTGCATCGGCGTCAATCATGAAGTGCCGGTAGAGATCGCGGATCGTTCCGGTCTGGCCGAAATGCTCCACGCCCAGCGGTGTCACGGCATGGCCTTTGACCCCGCCAATCCAGGCAAGCGTGGCCGGATGTCCGTCTGTCACCGTGATCAGCTGCGCGTGCCGAGGCACGCCCTCCATCAGCCGCTCGATCTGGCTGAGCGCGGTTTTCTTGCCGCGCGCGCGCGCCCGCCGCGCCGCTGTCCAGCCCGAGTTCAGCCGGTCGGCAGAGGTGACAGCCAGAACGCCGATGTCGCGCCGCCCTTCGCCAATCCGGGCGGCTGCCTTGATGGCTTCAGGCGCAATAACGCCCTGATAGGCAATGATCACTTCGGCGTTCGGACCGGGCTTGCGCAGCCAGTAGCCGCCATCAATCACGCCCTGCCGGAACCCGGCGTCCTCGCGGGACCAGACGCGCACCTGCTCAACTGGCCGGGTCGAAAGCCGCAGATAGACCGAGCCGCCGGTCTCATCGCGCAGCCAGGTGCGTTCGTCCGGGTCGCCTTCGCCGTCGCGCTGCAGATAGCCGAAGCTCCAGTCCATGATGATAGACAGCTCATCCAGGAAGGCCGGCTCGAACGAGACAATGCCGTCCTGGCTCATGCCGATCAGCTGCGCGCCGATGGACTGGTGCGCGCCGCCTTCCGGGGCGAGTGTCACGCCGCTCGGCGTGCCTGCGATGATGAAGCGTGCATCCTGGTAGCAGGCATAGTTGAGCGCATCGAGGCCGCGGGCGACGAACGGGTCATAGACCGTTCCAATGGGAATGAGCCGCTCACCGAAGAGGGAATGGGATAGCCCCGCCGCGCCGAGCAGCAGGAACAGGTTCATCTCTGCGATGCCCAGCTCGATATGCTGGCCTTCTGGTGAAAACGCCCATTTCTGCGCGGAAGGGATCTTCTCGTCCCGGAAGGTGTCGGCCACGGTCTCCCGCGCAAACAGGCCGCGCCGGTTCACCCAGCCGCCCAGATTGGTCGACACCGTCACATCCGGAGACGTCGTCAGGATGCGCTGGGCAAGCGCGCTGTCTTCCCGCGCCAGACTGTCGAGAATCTTGCCGAGGCCGGCCTGGGTGGAGAGTGTCTCGTCGTCGAGGAAAACAGGCCCCGGTGAGGCGACCCGCGGGGCGGTAAAGCGGCGTGGCCCCCTGGCAAAGAACGCAACCGATTCCAGAGCGGTGTTGAACGCGACAGGATCCTTCACGGTCGCCAGCGGCGCCCATTCCTCGCCCTGGTTCACGCCCATTGCCTTCTGGAAATCAGCCATCTGCGCCTTGGTCATCAGGCCGGCATGATTGTCCTTGTGCCCGGCAAGCGGGGTTCCCCAGCCCTTGATGGTGTAGGCGAGGAACACCGTCGGGCGCTCGTCATCTGCCCGCGAGAACGCCTCCAGCAATGTCTCAAGACACTGCCCGCCAAGATTGTTCATCAGCTCACTGATCTCAGCGTCTGACCGTTTCCCGATCAGCTCGGACACATCCCCCTGGTCGCCAAGCTCGTCCAGAAGGCGCTTGCGCCAGGCCGCCCCGCCCATATAGGTCAGCGCCGAATAAAGCGAATTGGGGCAATCCTCGATCCATTCTTTCAGGCGCTGCCCGCCGGGCTCTGCAAAGGCGGCTCGCTGCAGCGCCCCGAAACGGAGCACTTCCACCCGCCAGCCAAACGCCTTGAAGATCGCCTCGATCTTCGACCAGAGACCCTCATGTACAACCCCGTCGAGACTCTGGCGGTTATAGTCGATGATCCACCAGGTGTTGCGCAGGTCGTGCTTCCAGCCCTCCTGAAGGCATTCATACACATTGCCCTCGTCGAGCTCTGCGTCGCCCACCAGGGCCACCATTCTGCCGGCCGGGCGCTTGCCGGAGCCTAAATCCGTCCACGGACGAGCAATCAGATAGTCCTGTATGATCGAGGCAAAGGCGGTCTCTGCCACGCCGAGGCCGACAGAGCCGGTGGAGAAATCCACGTCATCAATGTCCTTGGTGCGGGAGGGATAGGACTGCGCCCCGCCATAACCGCGGAAATTCTCCAGCTTTTCGCGCGTCTGGCTGCCCATCAGGTAATGCATTGCATGGAACACCGGCGCCGCATGCGGTTTCACCGCCACGCGATCCTCGGGCCGCAACACATAAAAATAAAGCGCCGTCATGATCGAGACGATGGAGGCGCAACTGGCCTGGTGCCCACCAACCTTCACATCATCATCCGCCTTCTCGCGAAGGTGGTTAGCGTTGTGAACCGTCCAGGCGGCAAGCCAGAGCAGGCGCTGCTCGATTTTTTTAAGGTGAGCAAGGTCGAAAGGAGCACCCGCAGCGCCCGAACGCTTAAACGCATCGAGATCGGCTTTCATCGGTTGAATTCCGCGGCATGGGTGACTGAAACTTTTGGATCACTAGATCTAAGAAGGTGTTGCAGCCGGGAAGAAAACATCCGCCCGTCTGCCTGCGCTTCGCGAGTCCATTTGTGGACCGTTCTTGCACCAATTTCTTCCACGACAGGCATTGATTTGTTGGGCTCAGCTACAGGCATTGACGGATTTTTGCTTACCAGAACGTGCTTTCCGGAGCTGAACCATGGGAAGCGATCGCTGAACAATAGCCAGTATCGAAAAACGTGTCTGACACTGCCCCTCGTCACAAAGACGGCAAGCTCGAGCGAGCATCTCTCAATTTCTATCAGGCAGTCTGCTTTCGATTTGACAAAGCTCCTTATCCGGAACGCATTGAAATCATTCCTGCGGGAGGACGAATACTGGGTGCCTTCGAATTCCACGATTTAGGAGCACGCTTTTCCGATGCGGACACGACAAGAGTTTGTCAACTGAGCTTCCAGCGGTAGCTGGCCACTGCGTGTTCGGGTCTTACCGAAATAGCGTGAGCGATGCGCGCAGCTTCTTGGTCGTTTTCCTCGAGTGCAACATTGCGAAAATCGATGAAGTCGATCCCAAGCCGGATTCTTTCCCCTGCGTTCGCTATCCAAGTTACCATGATCGCTCTCGATAGCCGTGCGAATGAAGTCGGCCTCCTACGCTGCGCAACGCGAGAAACAAGAATGCGAACCCGTCGGCGCAGCCCAAAGTTCGACGGGGCCCTTCGCAGCACCTGTCATGCCGAAACCTTCCGAGCTGCTATGCAGGCTATCTCCAAATGATACTTGGGATCAGCGAGCCTTGCCTCAACGGTGGCGCGGGCCGGCGCTGCGCCTGGTTCGACCCATTTGTCCCAAACCGAATTCATTTCTGTAAAGCTGCCGATATCAGCGAGCCATATGTTGCAGGAAACTATGTAGGCCTTGTCGCTGCCGGCATCGGCGAGGAGCGCATCGATCTGAGCAAGAATAGCTGCAGTTTGCTCTGCTACTGTAGCCCTTTTCGACTTATCGACTTGCCCGGAAATGAAGATTAGGTCGCCGTATACTACCGCTTGACTCATACGCTCCGTTGTCTCGAAACGTCGCATGCTCACCGTCCCTGAAGTTGTTAGCTGATCTTGCTGGATTGGCCTGTCCGACCACCCTCCTGACCAGACCCGCGCAATAAGAGGCCCGGCAAATTGATACGTAACAACTCCGCTGACGCCGTCCGCGCGTCGCTCATGACCAAAAAGAGACTCGTGATCAATTACGAAGGGTGGAGCGACAATACGAGTAGTGATGCGCGCCATTAGGCGCGGATTTGCTTCAAACATCGCACCGTAGCGCGCGCGCACGGCCTCGCGTCCCTCGAACCTCAGAGTGTTGGGAAAATCATAGAATTGCGAGTCTTCGGTGAAGAAGCTGAGGAAGCGATCAAGATCATGGGCGTTGTACGCGGACACCTGGGCATCGACCAACGCGCCTATATCGTGGTCAGCGCTCATGATTGCGTCGCCTTGCTTGTCCCAAACGGATCCTCGTCAAAAGGCCACATCGGTCGCGGAATACGCCTCAAGGGCATTTTACGGATGTCGGAGATGCACACGCCGGGTGAATCAATCGGGATATCCTCGGCGAAGTGTTTCTCGAACATGACGCGATAGTGCTGCGCGGACTTCACGACGATCACTCGCTTTGTCGAGAGATCAACACCGAGATCGGTGAAGAGATCTGGGCCGAATGTTTGGCGCTTATGGTCCGTGACCACAATTTCGAGTCCATCAGCAACGAGCAAAGCCGTCGTACCCATCGGGATTTCTCCGCCGCTCGTGGTTTGCTTGGCATGCGGGTTCACCGCCTTTACGAGCACATCGAGGTCCAACGGTTCACCCGAGAGGGCGCAGGCCTTCCCACCGACGCGCATCGACAGGCGTGCGCCGACGCCCGCCTCTACTGCAAAGCGCGTCGCCAGCGGATCCCACAAAGCGCCCCAGGCAATGTTGCGGACGCCCGCATCAAGGAGGGCACGCACCGCATAGGTTGCGTCGCCTGGCGCGCCACAATCAGGATTGTCAGAGATGTCCGCCAACAGAATCGGAGCATGCTTGGCGGCGAGCACCCGCTCAACAGCTTCCTGCAGCGGCACGGCGCGTGCATGCGCAATGCCGCGCATACTGAATAATTCCATCCCCAAGCGCTCGGCGAGCGCGTCGCCCACGGCGTGAGCATTGTCGGTGATGACTACGATCTTGGCGCCCATAAAAGGTACATCGCCGCGCCTCCAGCTGTGGCACACCGAAATACTAAGCACATCACTCTGCTCCAGCGCCCGCATACGATCGACGAAGCTGCGCATGGGCTCGCGGTTAGTCTGAAACACATCCGCCATCCGGCAATCGAACACCGAGGTTGCAGGCTTCACCTCGCGCCGCGCGATACGCACAAGCAGATCGACCAGTTCGCGGGAGCGCTCGTCGATGTCGGTGTGTGGATTTTCGCGGTAGAACAGAAGCGCGTCAGCGTAGCGCTGCATCTCAGGCGACAAATGACTGTGAGGATCGAAGACAGCCCCGACCGTGACGTTCGGTCCAACAATCTCACGGACGCGCGCGAGGATATCGCCCTCGCAATCGTCATACCCGAACGCCATCATGGCGCCATGCATGGATAACGCAACTATGTCGACCGGCCCCGCAGCACGCAAATCTTCGAGCAATTCATCGCGCAGGCTTTCGTAGACATCTTGGCGTACCAAGCCGCCCGGCGGCGCATGTGCATAAACGCCGTACACAACATCAAGCCCGAGCTCACGCGCCCGCACCGGGATCGCCTCCACGTCCAACGCCGCCCCCCGCGCCGCCTCGAACGATTCTAACCCAATCGGGATCGGCGAAAACGAATTCGTTTCCGTCGCCAATCCTCCAAAGAACAACTTCATCTCGACCTCGATTGTTGCGTTGCGCTGGCTGCCACCAAACCCTGAATAAGACTATGATCGGCGGCGGTGAGCAGAAACTCAGGATGCCATTGCACTCCCAAGAAAAATGAATGTCGACGAACCTCAACTGCTTCGATCAGGCCGTCATCGGAGATAGCAGCAGTGACAGCCTCGGGGCCAGTTTCGACGACCCCCTGCTGGTGCAGACTATTCACGACGATACGCGCATCCTTCACCAATGCGCGCAGCATTGTGTTGGGGAGTATCTCCAGATCATGGGCCAGGCAACTTGCTGGCGGAGCGAGATGTGCGCCCCAGGCTGCTCGCTCCGCAGCGAGGTTCACGACAAGTCTGCCGCCAAGAATCGAGTTCATCACCTGAAAGCCGCCGCAAATGCCAAGCGTCGGCACATCGCGGTCAAGGCAGGCACGCGCGAGCGCGAGCTCAAACAATGCGCGCGTCCGAAAAGCGCCTTCAGCCAGTTCGCGCGGCTCTTCGGCAGAGATCAGGGACAACGGCTCGGGAAACTGATAGCCGCCACCAGCGATAAGCACCCCATCGACGATATCAAGAAATGTGTCGATGGCATCTATGTAGTGCGGCAGGATGACTGGTGCAGCGCCCGCCTCGGCAAGCGCGCGATGGATCTGGCTGTCTGATAGGTAGGCATGGCGTGGCGGAACGGCGTTATCGCGTAGTTCAATGCCCGCGGTGACGCCGATGCGCGGCAGGACGTCGATACCCCGCATCATGATTGGCACGCGCGCACAAAACCGTCGAAGATCAGCTGATCGGCGGGCGTCAAATCAAACTCTGGATGCCATTGGACGCCCAGGCAAAACCGGTATTTCGGCGCTTCGATCGCCTCTACGATACCGTCGTCGGCTGAGGCGCTAACAACGATGCCCGGTCCGACTTCGATAATGCCCTGACTATGAAGACTGTTTACGGCAAAAAGTTTTGAGTCAGTAAGGCGATGGAGCAGTGTACCTTCCAGAACCGTCACATCGTGGCTCAGCTTGTTGAACGGAGGGTCACGATGCCGAGACCAGGCTGGATTGGCTTCGGCTAAGTTGACAACAAGCTTGCCGCCGAGAACCGCGTTTAGGGTCTGGACGCCCCCACATACTGCCAATACGGGCATATCCCGCTTGAGCGCAGCCTGAATTAGCGCCCATTCGAAATCAAGGCGCGCGCGCTTCTCGGCGGGCGCATCTGTAGCGCCCGGATCAATCAATCTATCAGAATCTTGAAACTGATATCCCCCACCGGAAATCACGATCCCGTCGAGCGTATCAAGATAATCCTCAATCGCACCAACGTCATGGACGAGCATAAACGAGAGCGCGCGAGCCTTGTTGAGCGCCACGAAATTCTGAGCATCCAAGAAGTAAAAAGGGCGGGAGGGGTTGCCTTCCCGCCATTCATTGTCGGGGGAAATTCCGATCCGTGGCTTAGCCATCATCTGAACTCCTGTTTGCCGTGGTCGGCGCTAACCTTGGCTTTTGCGCCACCCCGAACATCAACGCGTTCGCGGACCCAACCTCCATCGATACGATCTTCCGCCACATAACTGCCTTTTCTGCGAGGCCAGCATACCACCTTACCATCGCCCGCAAGACACAAAATTTAACCGGCCGGTTGGCTGATGCTTGAAAACCGGGATTTTGTCAACGCCGAGATAAAACTGAGCCACTCCGTTCGGGGTGACCGCTACCGGGATGAAAGCCCTCTCAGATATCAAAGGCAACCTTCAAGGTTTTCGATCTGGGGTACGATTGACATGCAAGACGATAGCCTTGCTCAACTTCATAATCTTCAAGCGCGTGATTAGCGATCATATCCACCAAACCATCCAGGATCCGGCATCGACAAGTTGCGCAGACCCCTGCCTTACAAGAATATGGAGCATCCAGATCATGCATTAGAGCAGTTTCAAGGATAGTCTGGTTCGGGGAGGCTGATACGCGGTGTGCCAGTCCGTCAATCGTCACCGTTAGCTCTGTTTCTCTCTGGCTGTTTCCGTCCTTCAGCAAGGACTTCTTGCCAGGTTGTTTCGAGAATTCGCCGCCAGCAAATAACTCGTACTTAATTTGCTCAGGCTTCAAGCCGAATTCCATCAACACCGATGACACTGTCTCCAACAGTGGCTGAGGGCCACAAACAAAGGCGTGGTCAATCGCGCCCACATCAACCCAGGCCCCAAAAATTGTTGCGCACCTGGCCCGGTCCAGACGACCATTGAAGAGATCGACATCGCCTCCATCTCGACTGAAGATATGCAGTATACTGAATCTGTTCATATAGAGATTTTTGAGTTCATCGAGCTCCTGTCGAAACATGACCGAGCTGATATAGCGATTGCCGAAGACCAGCGTGATGGCAGAATGGGGTTCTTCGAGAAGAATAGTCTTGATCAGACTAAGAACAGGCGTGATGCCGCTGCCGACCGCAACTGCAAGGTAGCGGCGCTCTTTATCGGCCTCAATGGGCGTATTGAACCGCCCCTGAGGTACCATAGCCTCCAACGTGTCACCGATCTTCAGGTTTTCGTTAGCCCAGGTGGAGAATCTCCCCCCATCAACTCGCTTTATTCCAACCCTCAGCAAATGCTCACCCCGGGCTGCACAGATCGAGTAGGACCTTCGCAACTCTTGTCCATCCAAGGTTTTCCGAAACGTCAGATACTGACCTTGCATAAACTGAAATCGTTCCTCTGCACCGGATGAGGGTTGCAGACTCACAACCACAGCATCAGGCGTTTCTCTCCTCATGTTTACTACTTTGAGCGGATAAAATTTGGCCAAACCTGCCTCCTAAAAGGGTTTGAAATAACCGAATGGCTCAAGACAGCTGCGACACTGGTAACTTGCCTTGCAAGGCGTCGAACCAAATTCAGAAACTCGCTCCGTCAAAGAAGATCCGCATTGAGGACAGAGTATGGTTTTGGCAGCAAGCATGCCAGAGCAACCGACCTGATGTGATGGCGGAGCGATGCCGTAGCTGAGAAGCTTCTGTCGTGCCGCCGGCCCTATCCAGTCCGTTGTCCAGGGCGGGCTCAGGACCAGCCTGACTTCAAAACGTGATAAGTTCCTCCGCTTCAGCTCTGCTTCCACGTCGAGGCGAATTGAGGTTGTAGCCGGACATCCGGAATAAGTTGGTGTCAGCTCAACGATCCAAAGATTGCCCTCTTGGTAAATCTCCCGGACGATTCCAAGATCCACAATTGAAACAACTGGTATTTCCGGGTCTGCTACGACTTCAAGCCACCTCTTTATATCAGAGGCCGTAACGCGTTGAGCCTGCGCTCCCGGCGTCACCATTTAGCTCCAGGGTGAGAACGTTGAAGTGCCTGCATTTCAATCAGGATGTAATCCAGGTGCTCCGAGTGTTGACCGCGCTTACCGCCCCTTGGCGTAGACGCTTTGGGGTCGCGAGCGAGGCCCGCATCAGCGAACACGGAAGACCAGGTTTCTGAAGCGACCTCAGCGACAAGTTCCAATGGCATGCCATACCCCTGTTGAGCGGCATTTTGATCTACGACGTCTGGCGTAACCAACTCCGCAGCAAAAGGCCAAAGGCCATCAAGCGCCATCTGCATGCGGCTGTGACTTTCTTCAGTACCGTGAGCCAAGCGAGACACCAGACTCCGAGAGCGTTGAAGGTGATATGCAGCTTCCTTGCTGCTTCTTCCCGCAATCTCCGAAACCGCTTTGTCGGATGATTGCACAAGGGACGCGAGTAACGGAGCATGCCAGGCGTCAAAAATAAACTGACGCATGAGCGTCATACCATAGTCCCCATTGGGCTGCTCAACGAGCAGAACATTCCGAAAAAGCTGGCCGTGGCGATGATAGGCAAAATCGTCAGCCGTCCTTCCCACTCCCTCAAGCGATCCTGCGGCATCAAGCCAAAACCTTGCCTGCCCAATCAGGTCGAGCGCAGTGTTGGTGACGGCGATATCTTCTTCTATGACCGGAGCGTGCCCACACCACCGGCAGAGTTGCTGCCCAAGGATAAGAGCCGAATCCCCGAGACGCAAAAAATATTCAAGCTTATCCGGATACACTACATTTTCCCGATTTCGTCGGGGATGTTGAAAAAGGAAGGATGTCGATAAACCTTGCTGCGCGATGGATCGAACATCGGCCCATTCTCAGATGGCTGGCTGGCCGATACTTCATCAGATCGCACCACCCAGATACTTACACCCTCATTCCGCCGGGTATAAACATCGCGGGCATTATTCATAGCAACCCCTGCATCTGGCGCATGCAAACTTCCTACATGCCGATGGCTTAAGCCGTGTTGTCCACGAATAAAGACTTCCCAAAGCGGCCACTCCTTCATTCCGCAGTGCCTCCACAAGCGCTTTCTTCAGTGGTGCCTCCCGCATGAGCAGCCGCAAGCAAACCTTCTCGAAACCATGCCCCATCATTCCAGGCTTTCAAACGCGCGGCGATACGCTCCCGGTTGCAGGGACCATTCCCGGCAAGAACGGAGGCGAATTCAGCCCAATCGATTGGGCCAAAATTGTAGCGACCCTCTTTATCATCCCATTGCAGATCGTCGTCCGGAATGACAAGGCCAAGATACTCCGCCTGCGGCACTGTTTGATCGACAAATTTCTGCCGCAGCGTATCGTTGGAACTCTGCTTTATGCCCCAGGCCATAGATTGTTCCGAATGTACAGACTGCTCATCTGGCGGACCAAACATCATGAGCGCAGGCCACCACCAACGATCCAATGCGTCCTGAGCCATTTCCCTCTGAAGTTTTGTGCCTTCACATAAGGCACGCATGATATCGAAGCCCTGCCTTTGATGAAAACTTTCTTCCTTGCAAATCCGCACCATTGCGCGACCATAGGGGCCGTAGGAACAGCGCTGCAAGGGGACCTGGTTCATGATCGCAGCTCCGTCGACGAGCCAGCCAATGGCCCCAACATCTGCCCAGCTTAATGTGGGATAATTGAAAATCGAACTGTAGCGAGCTTTGCCACTTAGCAATTGTAGCGTTAGCTCATCGCGCGACGCACCAAGCGTTTCTGCAGCGCAGTAGAGATATAATCCGTGTCCGGCCTCGTCCTGCACCTTGGCGAGAAGGATTAACTTGCGTTCAAGAGTAGGCGCCCGCGTAATCCAGTTTGCTTCAGGCAACTGCCCTACAATTTCTGAGTGCGCATGCTGGGAAATTTGCCTGATGAGCGCCCTCCGGTACCCATCGGGCATCCAGTCGCGCGGCTCTATTCGAATGCCAGCTTCTATTTTTACCTGGAACTCGCGCTCATTCTCTAGGTCGGCCTTTTCCGCTTCGATCTCCTGAGTACGCATTTCAACCTCACAAGCATGGGTCATGGCCATGATTACATTATCCGACCGACCGGTTAATGTAAACTGTGTGTTTTCTCCCCGAGTCGATATCGTCGGATTCATCGGCCAGAGTTAACTTGGCTAGGTTTTCGACAAGATTGCTATTGGCCGAGGCTGTGTAAACGCTCTGACCTGCGGAACTCGGTTAGAAGATTTTGCCTTCCAACAAACAGAATGGCTTCGATCTAATCGAATTGCCCCCCCCACCCCTCGAATGGAGAAACACTGTTTCGCCGAAGAATCGAACCAGCGCGTTTTTACACAGCCTCGGTCAACTTCCGCCAAGGGCCGAAATCACCCCCCCCCCCGCAGAAGATCAATTATTGACCGACTGTCCGTTTGATTGTTTATGCCGTTTCTAGCGATACTATTCTCAACCATCTGAGCAAGCCGGCACAACAAGGGCTAGTCATGAATTTCGAG
>Ga0315900_10005984_pt1 | contig 16518 bp, 34 predicted proteins | sample LakEriMetagenome_FD_203521 | JGI IMG/M metagenome (GOLD analysis project Ga0315900, IMG submission 203521) | Freshwater fungal communities from buoy surface, Lake Erie, Ohio, United States - Buoy 12 MA114 | ecosystem: Environmental > Aquatic > Freshwater > Lake > Lake biofilm | place: USA: Lake... | reverse complement strand
CATCGGTCTCATCACCAGGCCATGTGCCAATGCACTGGTCAAGTGTGTATGTACCTGTCGGTGTCATGACTGGCATGCGTTTAGCAAAGCCAGTTGCCAAGTACACTCGACCCTTGGGACCACGCAGCACAAAGTACCAACGTTTGAATTCAAGTGAGAAGCCAATCATTTGTCGTCAGTTATGTAGAGCAAAGGTAACAAATCAATCAGTAGTCGTCACTCAGATCGAGTAGTTGCCAGAGAGGATCGAGTTGATCAAGATAGCTGCAGAAGCCATCTTCGTCAAGAGGAATCGGTTCCTCTGGATCCAGCTCAATAGTTGCTTGACACAATGCAGGAGCCCATTCTTCAGGCTCGAAGCGAGTTGCCCGATAAAGCAAGCGCATTTCGTCAACAACTGCTGTAACTGTGACATGAGTCTGTGTGAAGTGAGTGTCTTCGATGGCTAAAACTGTCATCAGTCAGGCTCCACGAATGAAACGGTGGTTGAGATGTAACACTTGTAACGAGTCCACATCTTTGCAGTTGTGTACTCATCAACAAAACGATCGCGATCAATAGCGTTGTTGTTAGCACGCTCGACTGCGCAGCGTGCAACATTAATGCGATCAAACAAGCTGAGGTTTGATTCTGTGGTACGCATGGTTGAATTGAGTTGAGGTAGTGGACTAAAACTGGGACTTACACCTAAAGGATGCCCAGGGTTTCAATCAAATTCTATGGTGTCAAGCTTACGTTTTCTGTATTCAGCTTGTCTGTCCCTGGTGAAATACAAAGGTGCAATCTGTGTCTCAAGCGTCTCTAATAAACAAATAGTATTTCGAATACTGTTTGTGTACAAATCAATGTGCTCTTTGTATTTCTCTTTACCTCTGCTAACAAGATCAAGTCGAAGCTGTTTGTAGTTATCAATCTCACCCCTGAGAGTGTAGATAAGATGCCACCATTGGTCCTCTTCAAGATCAAGGGTAACTGTCTTTGATCCAGATGGAAAGTGAGGATTGAGTTCAGGTTTCTTAGCCATAATATTTAGTCGGGCAGGGATTCAAGAGCGCGGCGGATGATGCCAACTCCCTTAAAACCCTCCAAGGCATCGACTGCCTCCAATGCCTGCTTCTTCAAGCTCGGCGGCTTGGGGCGGCGGTCGGCGCGGAGCGATGGGATTAGATCCTGGTGAGTAGCCAGGTTCTGCCAGTGCAACCACTCACAGCAAGCCGCCAGCTCCATGTCAGCTCCCCAACGAGCGGCTTGGGTGGCGACCTCCTGCAGCCGCCGCGTCGACATGCTCACCATCGTGAACATCTCTTCGCCGGTGGTGTATTCCGGTGCGGTGCGCCACTGCTCCACCAACGCAGGTGGCGGGGTAATCGGGTGGTTGTTGTCAGTCATTGAGTTGCTCCAGTGCGTTGCAGATGGTGTGCCAGTGTTGTTGAAGCTCAGCAATAGAGCAGGTTTCGTCTGGTGAGCGCAGCACTGCTGCCGCAAATTTGGCCTGCTCTTTCAAGCTCGGCGGTTTGGGTCGCATAGCTTCTTTTAGCAAGTCACCCACGGGAATAGTTTTTAGGTGTGCTTCATTCAGAGCATGGTGGTCTAGCCACTTCGCGTCTTCTGCTAGTTGCTGATCAGCGCCAGCAGCATAAGCACGTGCAAGAGCCTCGCTCGTACTGATCTCATACCGATCAATGTCCGATTCAAGTTGTTCTATTAAGTCACCCAATATTATGACTGGGCTTTGTTCAATTGTCATCAGTTTTCTCCAGGTTAGATGCAGTTTGTTCGACCCATGCCATTAAGTCGCGAACGCGAACCATTTGACTACCTTCTTCTGGTCCTTCAGCAACACGCCAATGACAATCGGCAGTATCTTTGATTGCGTTGATGATGATAGCACGGATCAGTTGTGCTGCTGTTGCGTGGAATTCGTCGAGCTTGGTGTCAGTCATTGCTTGTGTTGAGTAAATGGAAAATAAATCTGGGACTTACACTGCCTCCTTCTGTGCTGTTTGCACAACGAGTACAGACGCCCAGTCTTTAGATTATCTTAATGTTTGGAATGCTCAAGCCTGTGCCAGGGATACTGACTGATCCTTTGACACCATTGGGATTGGCGTTGACAGTCAATTGGAATGGACCAAGCTTGATCTGTTTACTCACTGACTTGATTCCATGTTCAGTGATGTTCACACCATGAATGGTGCGATCAAAACTAACGAGTGATTTCTTTGTCATGTGATTGATTGTCTTGCGTGTTCACGAATGTTCTTGACTTGTTTGAAATCATCTTGATTCATTTGAGAATAAAGATGTTCAACAATGTTTTCATCGGGGAATAAATACCTGATGATTTCAAGAGCACGATGTCGGTCGTGCTCTGTGATTGTCGTATGTGGATGTGCGATTGCTGCACATACATAACGAAGCATCTTATCTGCGTAAGTCTCTTGTGTCACTTGAGATCCTCCGGCATGAGTGCCATCGCATCATCGTCATCCATATTTGTCATTACAAACTTCTCTCCATTGGGTGCGATAAAGCCCCCAATAAATCCGATGCCATGCTTTTCTGCCGACTCTTTCATCTTGGCTACAAGTTGCATAGCCTCCAGACGCTGGATGTCAATTGAATCAGGAATACGTGGAGTGTTTGAGTTTGTCATTTGAATTGAATTGATTTGTGGTCTAAAGACTGACACAGTCTACGGAACGAGTCAACCCTCTGTCAAGGGTAAGGATACATTAAAAGGTTTAATCAATGGATAGTACGTATGTATATAGAAGTTCCCCCCTGGTTCTCCTCTGGGGGAGTGTGAGGGGGGAATACATGTGTACTAGTCGCCTAGTTGGCTGTTACCGATGCATCTCCTGGTGCTCTTGCCATGCAGCCGTATGCATTTCATAGGCAGTGATGGGCGGTTCACCAGGTTCGTTAGGCGTTGGATCGTAGTCGATCTCATCTTCCAGCATGCCAATTACCTCATCGATAATGTCACGGGTATGTGGATCGAGATGCGCGTCCATCATGTGACGCTTATCTTCGCGAGCACAGATAGCCTTGAGAGCATCAACTACTAGCTGCAGTTGATGGTACTCGTTCTTTGTCCAGTCAATTGCTGGATACTTCTTGGTTTGTTCCATGGTTGAGTTGATGTTGAAGTTGGGTTGAATCCTGGGACTTACACCACACTGATGTGTGTAGATGCCCAGGCTTAAACTGATATCAGCTCTTGGTTTGTACAGATGTTAATCGCTGGTCGCTTTGCTGTTGGCAATAGTCCATTCCTTATGTAGTCAGATAAAAACCTGGGACTTACATCACCTTGTCAGGTGAAAGCCCAGGTGTGTACTGAAGTATTGGCATGTATTGGCACTTTGTGCGTGCCACCTAATACTACAGAAGTGTTATGGAGTCATGGCTCGGTGTTAGGTTCGAGCATGATCCAGCCAGTGTAGTTAGCACTGGTTCGATCAATGCGTACTAAACCATATTGCTCAAGCTTGACCAAGGCATTGAGCCATTGTTCAAGCCTTGAGTTTTGACCGGGACATCTTGGTACGTAGCACGGTGTGTTCTTGTACTTCTTCCTGTGGTTCAGGAAGTACATGTAGATGTTCCGTTGGTTGATGGTCAAGCCAATCGGTGGTGTCACTGTTGTGGTCATTGTTCTGTTCAGCAGTAGTATGGTTTGGTTTCGGGGTAGAGCTTAGCGTAGTCGTTGGAATAATTGATGTCGTACTTGCCGTGCGTTGACGTGAGCCCGAGGTCGGGCTGGTTCCAGACTTCGTACTCTTCTGAGTAGATGAGATACTCCTTGATTGCTTGCTTCTTGGAGAAGACACAGTGCGTAAGACAGGGGTATCCTGATTCGTACCACCATCCTCCTTCTTCAGGTCCTCCGTAATTGAGGATGGCTTCGTGGATGGTGATAGTCGTTGGGTCTTGACCTTCCCACTCAACGTGGGCGTTGTATTGCTGAATTGCGATTCGCGCTTTGTAGGACTTGGGGTAGAAGCGCTTAAGGTCAGAGAGATAAGACATTGGATTGCATCCAGTAAGGTTGTGATCAGGATTGAGATGACGACAATGACAATCAAGATGATGTCAATGTCTTGATGCTTAGGCTTGGTCATCGTAAAACTCCCATTCTTGTGGATCGGTTTCTTGCATGGCTTCGCGTAACTCTTGGTCACGGTCAGCCATTGCGTCGAGGAGATCAGCGTTGCGCTGCTCGTCGATGAAGTTAAGGTCTCTCATGGTTTGAGTTGAAGTGAATGGACGGTAATCTCTGGGACTTACACACCGTACTTACGTCGGTGTTGCCCAGGTTTATCTAGCGCATCAGTCGATTACTAAAGTTGTATGCATAACCACTGTCATGTGCAGGTTCCTTGTACGTAACATGGTTTGCAATACACCAAACCGCTGATTCGCTGAGGTCATAGTCTTTGCCAATAGATAGACAAGTCTCACCATTAGCTTTGCGCATACGTATGTTATTCACTTGATCATCACTAAGGAAGCTGTGATAACGTCCGCGTTTGATCGGATCTACTTCGATGGGTGGACGCCTACGTACACGACGGATAACAATCGTCATGTAACCAGGATTGCAATTGACAATGCTGCCAATTGAATCGTAGCTATACCCTTGACATCTCAGTTGCCAGATCCGATCTTCTTTGACGATAGATACTCGTGTGCGCATTGGTTTGTTCATGAGGATTGAAGAATAGCCTGGGACTTACACCATGTACTTACGTCATGGATGCCCAGGGATCAGAAGGTGTTGGCCACCTTTGTTGCTAAGGAATCAACAAGGGTTGGACCATCTTCTTGGAATGCGAGCATGTATTGTTCACGCTCATCCTCATCCATCAACGCACCTTGGATGTGGTGTGCATGATAAAAGGATAAAGCGTTGACGATTGCATACTTCTCATCAACGTTGATAATGAGGTGATACCGCTTGTTGTCTTCTGTCATGTTGAGTTGAGTTAGTAAGTGGACGGTTGAGCATGGGACTTACACCACTCTTGCGAATGATTCTCAATAGTGGATGCCCAGTGATTTGTAGTTACTTCATATATAAATAGCTACCTTGCCAGTTGGCATCCTGGATGCAGGTTGCAAACGATACGTCGTCAAGCAAGTTGTAGCGTACGTGTTTGGCCGGTGCCTTCCAAGTGGCTGGCTTGTAGACAGAGCCAGATTGCCTGTCAATGAAGGCATGGACGCATGCACCAGTGTTACCACTAAGTGCAGAGCGTTTCGTGTCTCGTTGGATCAGCTTGTAGTACTTCGTACCCTTGACGATGTCAAAGGCAATGCCTCCATCTCCGTACTGCGTAGCATAGTTCGCAAGGAGTTTGTCGATGAGGCAATTGATACGAGCTTCGAGAACTTGGATGTGTTCTTTGAGTTGAGTTGTCATGTCAAGGCTTGAGCGCAGGTTGAGCTTGGGTTGACTGTGGATTGATCTTGGTAAGATCCACACCCAGAAGTGCACTGCCACTGATGGTGGCGAGGAGGAGTGCGAGGAGGGCAATAGCAAATGATCCTAGGCGAGTCTCATAAGTCTCACCATAAGAATCCATTTGCACATAGCCCTTGCCGATGCGGTAAATAGTCTTCATCTCAGATAGTTGCAAGGATGTAGCGGCAAGCAATGTAGTCTTGGTCAGGGAGTGAGACAGGGTTCCCTTGTTCGTGTGAACCGTAGGTATCCACCCACTGACCATCGATCAGTACATCGAGACACTCAAGGAATGCATCGATGTACTCACGTGCTTGTTCTGTTGTTGCTACCCACTGGAGGTAGCAAACATTCTTCTTGCATTCGATGTAATAGTTATCGATCTTGAACAAAGCAATTGCGTTGTCAAGCTCGTCTTTACCGATAGTGATCATCGTGTCGTGTGCGATGGTTTGGTGTCCAGGATATAGAGTCCTGGTGGGAAGGGCCAAAGCCCCTCCGATCAGGAGTCAGTCCTCATGCCTGCGTTCCCAACGAAGCAAATCCCTGTTGAGATCTACCTTACGTTGGAGAACTACGCAGAACGGCATGAGGTCTTGGAACTCACGCATGCCATCCTGCCATTGGAAGAAGATCTCGAGAGCAACTTGACGCTGTTCTTCAAGTTCTTGATCAATGACAGGAGCATCTCTCCTGGCAAGCAGGCGTGCATCTTGCGTGAGTAGATGTTCAACAGCTTTAGGAGTCATCGTCATGATCCTGGTGGTGTCGTGTGGTGTGGTGCAGGAGATACCCTGCAGTAAAGCAAAGGTAGTACAGGAGTACCACCAATGCCTTAGAGCAGGGATCAGTTCATATACTTTGCATTAATGCAGTAGTACGTGTCACCAAGGAAGCTCTTGGTGTAGATCAGGTTATGTCCTGGTTGATTGTGGCACGTGGCTTTGTAGTGCTTGTTGAGAACTTTCTGTGCTCCAACAGAAAGGAGTAAGCCAAGACCAGTGCCGAGAACAATAGCAACACAGGAGTCAGAGAAGTAATTACGTTGGTAGTTGCGTTGCATGTCAGTTACCTTGCTTGGGTTGGATGATGAATGCCATGTCGTTCGGCATGATGAGTGCCGCCGCCCGAGTACGATACTCGTTCAGCTTCTCCGTCATGCCTGCCTTGGTCGGTACCTTGGCATTCTCAACTGCTGCCGCAGTATTGACAAGGATTGACGCAAGGTTCTTACGGATGTTGAATGCAGTCATTGTTGAGTTGAGTTAGTGGAAGCAGAGATAAACTCTGCAGTAAACCCACCGTCGATACGAATTCGTATCAGATGGGAGGGCTTAGAGCAAAGCTCAGAAGATAGTTCCAGCCATTGTGTCGAGATGGAGTTGGCTGATGTGCTGATAGTAATCAGACATGGCAGCCAGTAATTCCTTGGTACCACAAGGGATACCACCCATCAATGTCTGGGAGTAACGGTCGATCCAGTCAGGATCTCCCTTGTAGTCATCCACCTGCACTTGGTAGTGAAGCATGGTTGATTCTCCTCCATGCCAGGTGATGCGTTCGGTTGCACCTTCGTATGGGTAGTAGCAGATCATGGTGTTGAACTGAGTAGATGCCACGGGATTGTGGCAATGCTGAGTAGGGGGATTCGATCCCCCGGCATCACGCCTGGTACTCAGTGTTGCAGACGGCAGTACTCATCGGTCAGTCCCTGATAACCGGGGTACATCCATGAGCGCTTAACGTCTGCTTCCCATCGAGCTTTGAACGGACCTGCAGTTACCTGTTCAACGTATTGAAACTCGGTAACTGCAAAGACTTCCTGAAGGAAGTACTCGCCGTTGCGCTCGATGATGTTGACGGTGTAATCCATCGTATGGTGTTGAGTAGATGCCACGGGATTGTGGCAAGATCTGGCCAGGGGTTTGCACCCTGGCACGCCGCTTAGACGGACTCAGATGTCGTAACCGTTGGTGATGCACCAATCACGATGGATTTGGTCAGCCTCCTTAGGCCAGTCGTGGGTACGACATTGTTCGGCCGTGGCCTTATCAATGAAGTATCCAGCGACTGGACCGGCAAGGATGCCGAGACCAAATGCAGTAACGATGACTGCTGCGAAAACGTTACGGGGTTCGATCACTGTCGTGTCGTGTAGTGTGTGGTGCCCATCTCCACAGGGGGCAATAACTGTGGGAGGGTTTGCACCTCCCAACCCGCTTTAACGGATCAGTTGTTCTCCAGCATCTCGTCCACGTAGGACTTGATGACCTGGAGGTGCTGCGCTCCGAGAGTCTGGCTATGACCATGCTCCAAGAGATCAAGGATCTCAAGCATGATCTTGTCGCCAACCTCTTCACGAGAGAGCAGCTTGGTGGCGTTGATGGTCACGGTGTTCTCCGGTAGCTTGGGCTTACACCACTGAAGTGTGGATGCCAAGGACACCTGGTGACCTACCACCTGAGTTGTCTGCTACGTTTAACGTCCAGCTTGACGGAATAATTGTGGTAACTGTTCTGTAAGACCAACAGCCAGGCGTAGCCTAAATGGGATCGCGCGCGATACGAATTCGTATCAATAGGTATAAATACCTAGAGAAAGGTAGGGATTGAGGGCTGTAGTAAACCCTGGTTGCCCAGGGTAAAGTACAAACGTCAAACCTTGTGGATGGTAATGACCTTCCATCCTTCTTCTGTAGTATGTATGCGCATGCTTAGCTTGTCGCTTCGCATATCACATACAACACTAAACAGATACGCTGGTTGGCATACTTGTCTGACTTCGCTATAAATAAACTCGACTGAGCTAAACTCCTCGATCAATACTGTTGCTTGTTCCACGAGGCTGTGGAAAAGCTCCTGGTTCTGATCGGTCGGTCGCTCGCCGACTTCCTTACGCCAGTTAAACTGGTATGCCTTTGCCTTGGTAGTCATGGTTCCTGTAGATTCGTGTGGTTTGCCTGCGTTATTACGGATGCGCAGCCCCCGATATACTTTCAACCCATCCCACCTTTCTTTTTTTCTATACGCAATTCATCTCGCGTGGGGTGTTGGAGAAGCGTCAGTAAATTTTTTCTCCTTTTTTGGTCCCTATAGGGCCGGTCTTATGTATCAAGGCGTACATAACACCTAAAATGTGTAGCGGTATCAAGGGTTTTGCCCAAAAATACAGACAAAAATGCCGGGGTTTTAGGCCCCGGCTGTGTTAATGCAATTATTTTGTGTTTTAACTGTATAAATCTTTTGCTTTCTTTGCTTTAATCGCAGCTTCAACATGCGATTCTTTATCGGGCTTTTGTTTTGCTAGTTCTTTTCGTGCGCCAATTGTAAAACGCTGCACTGAAATAGGATCTGCCCCAGTTTTTACAAGGTTTTCGGCCTCATCTGCAATTGTGTCTAACGCAGTGATGCGAGCAGCTCTGTCTTTGGGGTTCATCTTGGTACTTACGACCCAATTCCTGTTGTCTTCATACTACTTTACTGCAATCTTTCGCATTTTTATGGCGTAAAATACAAATAACAAGCAAACAATAGGTAATAGTTAGTCCCATGGCCCTGTCTCCCGCCGACTTTGCCGCATACAGCCGTGCTACTGGGACCCCATACCCCGAAGATCCGGAAGAAAGGGCTGAGTTAGCGCCAGATGTCCTTGAATTCCGCCGTAATCAGCTCCGTGCGCCGCAAGAGGAGTCGAATCTACCCGGCATCTTGGGTGCTGTGGCAGCAGGCTTGGGTATTTTGGGTGCTGGTACCTATGGCGTTAGTCGTTTAGGGCGTAAGCAAGCGCCAACGACACAATTTGTTCCTGACGAACAGCTTGTCCAGAAGATTTCAAGAGAGCCTCTAGGTCGTACTCAACCTACTCCTTCAAAAGTTGCTGTTACTCAACCGGAAGCTGCGGTTAAGTCCTCAACAGTTGATCTTTCTAAACTTGTTGAAGTTCCCTTTTCTGACGTAACAACACCTTCTCGTACGCGATCAAGTACAGAAGAGTTTGACGTGCCTCCTGCTGAGGTAAGCGCACAATCTTTTGCCAAAGCAGCAGTTGACGATTTGGTTAATATCCAACAAAGAAATACACCTGTAATTGCAGAGAATGCACTTGACTCCCTGGAGAGCGGCGCTGATCAACTTGACGCCAAACTCGAGTCTGTAGTCCAACGCGATGTAGATTCTGTTCGCTATGACAAACCTATCGTTGCTGTTGAAAAATATACAGGTGTCGTCAACCAATTAACTCCACGTCAACAAAGATTGATGTCAGCCAGTGGTATGGGTCAATATGGCGCACCTAAAACTAATTTAGAAGACCCGATTACTTCTTTAAAGCGTGCGTCGTATGAGTTTGAGATGAATGATTTATCCGATGGAGTACCGGAAAGTCAACAAGCGGCTCTTGGTAATTTCTTGCGTCAACAAGAAGCTCGCAATACTCCTCTCGCAGGTTTTAATTTGTCTGGTGCACGTGGAGATCTTCCTGGTGTTTCTGCAATGTCTACGCAAGAACGTAGGTTATTTGGCAAACAAATTGGCTTGGATCTTCGTCCATCCAAGGCTCAAGAATCTGCCGGTTTCTTCGGTGCAGATGTTGACATGAGTGATTTCGAAGGTCCTGTTCAAGGACCTGCCATGAAACCCTATGTATCACCTCAACGCACTGAGCCCGTAACCCTAACCAGCCTTGATCGCGCAGATCGTATTTCAGCAGCAGCTAATTTTACACCTGGTTCCTATGAACATCAATTACTGTTAAACCCAACAGTGCCTACTGAAAAAATTCGCGGTTTACTTGGCAGTACTTTACGTGTTGATGCTGGACGTGTGGGCACTAACTTAACGCATGAAATCACCCCTGGCGCCAGGGCAAGCATGACTGAGGTACCTGGATGGAAAGATGAACAGGCTGCCCGTCGTGCACAAATGGATCAAGAAGTCGTTTATGACGAATACGCAGGCGATACACCATATATTCAAACAGTGTCTTGGGATGACTATGAAGGTGCTACAGATTTAGGTGAAGGGGAAGGCCCTGGCGGTTTGACGCTTAGCCGTACGTTTGATGAGCGTACTGGCAAGAGCCGTACCGATCTCCCCGGACAGTTCCAACTTGCAGTTGGTGGTTCTCAGTCTCCAAGAGGCATTCGTCCACTTAATCGCACTAATGAAGAGCTTTACACACGTCAAGAACGTATTGATCGTGTGATGCCTACACGTAGTACGGAAGAAGGCGATACTTCTCGTGGCTTTAGGGTTGATGAGTCAACTGGTCGACTGACTTTTGAAGGTGCTTCAGAACGAGACGAGATGGGTCGCCTACGCCCAACCGATCCAACCATGATGGTTGAAGGTGATTACGAAGATAGGCTTGTTACCAAATTAGTAGGCGGTTTCCAAGGCGTAACAGGTGAGCCAGCCAAGATGGTGGCCATGCAACCTACGTCTGCTTATTATGAAAAAGGTGTAGTTGGTAAAGCTGATCCACGTCTTGAAAAAGGTTCGGACGGGAGGCTTTATGTACGCAGTAGTCAATCTCAAATCACAGGTGAAGAGCCTTTAGTTGCCTTTGTTGGCAAGAGAACTACTAAACCAGATGGCACCAAAGGTCCTTACACATTCCTTGAAAAACAAGGAGTGCAACAAGTGCAACTGCCGTTAAGTACCCTTACGGAAATTGTACAAGACGCTAAAGATACCTACCTTAACAATCCTTCTGCCAAAAAAGAATTCCTTGGTAGGAAGCATCCAGAGTTATTAGAACAAGGAATGCAACAAGGGAAACTGTTAAGCGAGATGGGGGATGCCATTTCTTACAACGATTTTCTTATCGAAACTTTAGATAAAGGGTTGCAATCTCGTGGTTACAAACTTCCAGTTTTACAACCCAATAAAAAAGGTTTTTATCCCAAGACCGCGCATGAGTTTCTTAGCAATGTTGGACAAGTAACAAAAGAAAGTCCTGTCTTTGGTTATCCAGCTATGCTTGGGCCAAATGGAGGTGTTATTTATGAAAATACAAAGTATGGCAAGGTACCCAAGGTTGATAAGTCTTCTGAGCCACGTCCTATTCCTGGTCTTTTAGATGTACGTGGTACAGGTGGTGTAGACGCAATGTCTATCGCCGAAGATTACGAGGGTGCCGTTGCGTACCATTCGCCTCGCATTGAAAGTGCTCCTCAGGTTGTACGTCAACTTTCCACCGGCAAATTACTTACTGCCACACAGTCCGCTCAAAGCCCACAAGGTTTAATTTCCACTGGCGAAACTGTGCCCCAGTTATCTCCTATTGCAAGACCTCAATTTACTAATTATCCGAATGTTGCAATGCGTACTGTCAAATTACCAGGTGGTGAAGGCACGTACGTTGCAACTGAATTCCTTCCTCCTATTTCCTATGAAATTAAGGTGGATCCCGAAACAGGTGTCCGCTATCCAACGACTAATATTATTAGCCAAGAGCGCACCGTTGAGCGTGCTCCTCAAGTACCAAACCAATCGACAGCTGCAAGCCTTGGTACAACAGGTCAAAAACTTGTTGACTTGCGTCGTTCGATGGAAACAGCACGCACTGGTTATACGGCACCTTACATTAGCAATGTTGGCGGTGGTTTTATTGCAAACACAAAAAGACCTTTTAGCAGTAACGCTTTTTATGCAGATGGCCCTGTCGGAGGTACGTTGCCTCTTGGGGGCTATGTTCAAACAGGCGAACCATATCTTACCCGTTTTGGTTATTTAAATCCAAACGAACGTGGCGTTGGCGCTTCTCGTAATTTAAACCTGGAGATGGGTCCTAGAGCTACGTCTGCAAGACCTGCTCCTGGACCAGATTCTTCCGGAGCTGGGAACATCTCAACTTATGATATTAACCAAGTAATGAAACAAGCACTGGCACAGGCGGGGCGCCGCCGTGGTTCACGGAAAGGTTGATCATGGCTGAAAAGAAAAAGAAAGACAAGAAGTGGATTCAAGGCATGGAGATGAAGGAAGGCGCCTTCACTGCTAAAGCTAAACGCAAAGGCATTACCACTGCTCAACTGCAGGAAAATGTCCTTTCTAATCCAGATGATTACGACGACAAAACCGTTAAGCAAGCACGCTTACGTCAAACGTTGGTAGGATTGAAAAAGAAAAAAGATAAGAAGTAATGGCAAAAGATCATCGCCTGGCACTAGATCGTTATATTGATTTCACCAAGGATCCCTTCCTGGTAAAACGTAAAGTTGACTTTGATGATTCGTTTTCATCGAAGCCATCCACAGGTAAAGCGCCATGGATGCCAAGCCGTTTTACGGAAGATGACTTGTTGCGTCGTGTACAAACACGTAAGTTACAACTAAACCCAGGCCTTAACTTCGTTGGTAATTCACCAGAAGAATACGAGGTGTTTGCCAATATTGGTCGCTTCACACGTAAAGAAGGTTACAACTTTGAAGAGGGCAGGCCCAATACTGCGTTACGTCCAGAAGATCAGCCAGGGTTTTCTCCTATCTGGGTCGAAGCCTATCGCATCAGCCCAACCGTCAAGCCAGAGAAGCGTGCTTCTAATCCAATGCCACGTGTTAATAACCCAGATCCCAAGGGTTACATGATGGCAGCAGCAGAGCAACGTGCATTGAAAGAAGCAGAAGGTGACAAGTCTGTTGCTCAGTTAATGTCTAGTACGCCAGAAGATAAAGCAGCAATCCTTGAGCGTAACAATGAAGACGTTAATAAGGCTTAAATCAGGCCCTCTATAATAAAAGAAAAAGTAGATAACATGGCGTCTGCGGCTGGGTTTGCACAACTATTAAAGGACGTAGCTAAACCTGCCCTTATGAGCGGCGGCCTTGCTACCGGACTATCTTTACTTAGTGGTGCCACTCCGCTACAAGCACTTGCCTCTGGTGCTGTAGACGTTGGAGCAGACGTCCTTGCTTTAGGTGGTTTGCGTGCGCTTCGGCCTAATGCATATAAACCCATTAGAACAAAAAATTTAGATACAGGAGAAGAAACAGTTACACAAGGCACTCACCGTTTTGAGACACCACTTAACATTGCTGCGTCTATTGGCGCTGGTTATGTAACTTCCCCACTTATCTATGGGACGGGACAACCACAGCAAATTGCACAACAGGTCGAACAACGTGCGTTAGTCAATCACTTGCAAGCACCTCAGCTTTTGTCTGAGGGTACCAACTTCCAAATGGCTGGTTTACCAGACCCACAAGATTTTCAACAGTTGTTAAATCAACGTGGTGGTTGGCAACAGTACTTAAGCCCTGAAGATCAGTTGTTAATTCAACAAACGCTAGGAGGTGCAGCGTGATGGGTTTTCAACAGCTTCTCAATCAAGTAAGTGAGGTAAAGCAAAAGTTAGCTACAGGTGCAAGTAAAAGTGCTGAAGCTAGTCGTCTTGCATATCTCCAGGGGGAACGTAATCCAACGATCCTTAAAGAAGCTCCAGGATTAAAAAACCTCACTCGACAGCAATACCATCAGAACCTGGAAAAATTAGGTGTTTCTTTTAAGGAGACACCCGTTGAGGCAACCGCTGCTTTCGCCACCCGTCTGATGACGGACCTTACCAATGACGGCACACGTGGTATCTATTGGCGTTACAACCACCCACTAGCCATTCTTGAGGCAGGCGCCAAGACTGCCCTTGGAGAGAAAGCATACGAAGCCCTGGGGCCTACAAAGACAGGCCTTATCACCGCCAGTATTGCGGTCCCAGTCACAGCCGTTGCTGGTGCATACAACATCTTGAATCCCGGTGAGATGTTCAGGCCAAAGGGTTTTGCCCAGGCTTATGCAGCGGAAGGATCAGAGGATCGCAGGGAGACAACGCAACCCGTTCCTGAACTGTTTGAACGTTTCTTCCTTGGTCGTACGGGACGTCCCCTTGCTTATGAAGAAGCACAAAAAGATATCCCTTCCTTAACACCTGAACGTTACGGTAATTATCTACGTAACTACTACCAAGACAAAGGATTTCTTGGCATCATTAAAGCAACGCCTGAAAATCTTGAGGGTGTACCAGAGGCTCGGATGCTTGGCTATCCAATCACTATCCCATCTGTTACTGCGGCTGTTGGTGGTATTGCCGGTGCTGCAACTGCAATACGTACTGCTCCCAAATTGGGAGGTTCCTTCAGGCGTGGTTTAGGTGGTGCTGCGTTGGGTACGGGTGCTGGCATTATTGCGGGCAACTTAGCTAATACTGCACTTGCCGCAAAAGCAACAGAACAAAAACTACCGACCGTTGGTCAGTATGAAATAATGCAATGATAGAATTTATTCAATAGAGAACCTCATAAAAGTAATGTTTGCGGATCCCTGGACCACACCATCAATACCTCCTTCTAGTCCGCTGCAGTTTGCCGGTGGTGGTCAACCAGCTCCTCCAGGGCGAGGTGCACAACTACTTGAACGTACCAAAGCAGGTGCAAAGCAGGGTGCAGATGCCGCACAACAATTTCTTGGGCGTTACGGTAAATATGCTTTACCGGCTGGAGCCCTTGCTGTTGGTATTATGCCGGCAGTTAACGAAACACGCCAGGAAATTGAAGCAGGTCGTCCCCTTGGTGCTTTAGGAGCGCTTGCCCCTGCTGCTTTATCTGCAGGCGGTGCGGCCATGCTTGGTCGTACAGGACAAGCAATGATCGGCAAAGGCGGTGTTGTTGGTAGTGCTATTGGACTTGGCCTGATGGGGTTAGGTGCCATTCTCCCTGGCATCACTTCATCGGCCGCTTCTTCAGCTTATCAATCAGCAACAGGCAAGCCCACGAAAGGTAAAGAGGGTGAGTTCAGCACCCAGATGGCGATTAATAAGCAGTTAGCCGAGCTTGGCACCACACAATACCGTGACAACATGGGTGTGTATACCAGTAGCCTTACTGACCTGAGCAAAGCATATTCCGATCAAGAATATCTCAACCTTCAACGCAATATTCCTTTAATCAACAAACTTAAGAACGCAGATCTTGTTCGTCAACAAGCGTTGATGAATACCCAGAACCAAGGTTACATGCAGCAAGGGGTGTTGGCAACAGCAGGCTCATTGGCCCTTGGCGCACAACAAAACGTTGCTCAGCTTACTAATACCGCATTACAAACCAATCCGTATGCGGGCGCGATTATGCAAGCCCCTCAAATTCGTTTCGGGTGATAGCAAATGGCTTCTTTTGCACAAGGACAATCTTTTAGCAGTGGTCCAGTATGGGATCAAATGCGTTTTGGGGGTGAGCAAACACCCGGAACGATGCCTATTGCTGGCAGCTACATGGGCTTTACAGATCAATTAAACACTCTTTTTTCAACCCCTCTTCCTTCTGGGGTTTCAAAGGATGATGCGTTTCTTCTGCGAATGATGCAGGCTCAGGGCCTTACTGCCGCTGAAACAGGACGACAAAATAAAGAAATGATGCAAGAGTTTTTGGCGCATCAGCAACAAGCATCTGAAAGAGCCAACGAAATGGGTAGACGTAATGTAGTTATTGGTTCAGTTGTAGATGCTATTAAGGGCATTCCTGCTGCTTTCTCACAGGGCCAACGTTACACCCCTGAGCAAGTTGCATTTGCAGGCCGTGCCATGGAATTACAGCCCCGTGGCGGCACTAGACCTAACTATTACGGTTTTGTCAGGTAAAATAAAACTATGATAGGAAACACCAGCTCCATTAGTCAATATCTCCCCGATATTTTTGGGGCTGGTGCACCTATGTCAGCCGCTGGTTCGGCGGCAACCACTTCAGCAGCAACAGGAGCAGGATCGATGGCACTAGGACCGTGGATGGCAGCATCTGCAGGCATTCAAGGCTTGACTGGGCTCATCGGCAATGCGATGGGCCAGACGTCTGCAGATAAAGCTCGAGAAGAGGCGAATAAAAATATTGTAAGGGGGCAGGGTTTTGATCTTTATTCCCAGGATCGGGATAAAGCCTATCAAATGGCAGCTCTGCGTGAAGGCAATTATTTCATGCAAAGTCCTATCTCCCAACAGAATCAAGGACAAGACTTTCGGCAGGCATTTATGTTGTCTGGAAAATTTGATCCTTATTTAACTGCAAT
>Ga0315900_10005983_pt1 | contig 16520 bp, 8 predicted proteins | sample LakEriMetagenome_FD_203521 | JGI IMG/M metagenome (GOLD analysis project Ga0315900, IMG submission 203521) | Freshwater fungal communities from buoy surface, Lake Erie, Ohio, United States - Buoy 12 MA114 | ecosystem: Environmental > Aquatic > Freshwater > Lake > Lake biofilm | place: USA: Lake... | reverse complement strand
CGCTCTCGCCTCGCAAATTGCTGCTCGGCCCCCAAGGCCAGGCCCACGGGCTGGGTGTCGGTGATCTCGACGACGATGGAGACCGGGACGTCCTCGTGGGTAACGGCTGGTATGAGCACCCGGGAGGCGAACTCAAAGGCCCGTGGACCTTTCATCAGGATTGGGAGATTCAAGCCAGCATTCCCATGCTGGTGTCTGACCTTGATCGCGATGGCCGCAGTGACATCATCGTCGGGAAAGGGCACGATTTTGGTTTGCAGTGGTGGCGGCAACTCCCGCCCGCAGCCGATGGCCGTCGGCAATGGGAAAAAAAGACGATTGACGATCGCTTCTCCCAGCCACACGCCTTGTTGCTCGTCGACCTGAACGGGGATGGCAGCGCGGAGTTGATTACCGGCAAACGCTGGTACGCTCACAATGGCGGCGATCCGGGCGGACAGGAGCCGCCCTGCCTGTACTACTACGCCTGGGATGGCGCGTCCTTCACTCGCCACGTGATCGATGAAGGGCACATCGGCACGGGATTGCAGATTCGCACTGGCGATTTGAATGGCGACGGCCGAGCGGACATTGCGGTCGCGGGAAAAAGCGGAACGTACCTCGTCCTCTCCCAACCAAGCACCGAGGAAAAAGGCGACGGGAATTAAGGCCTCGGGGAAGTTCCCTGGTCCAGTCGGACCGGACAGCGGCACGGCTCAACAACCGATCGCCCGTCCGACGCGGGGCTCAGCCGAGCTTTGGCTGGCTCAAGCAGTGAGGGCGGGAGGCCGCTGCGCACAGAGACGCAGCCGCTGATGATTCCGCCCGTTTCAGCGGCGGGAGGAGGGAGCGGACTGCAAAAACTCCGCCGGCGTTTGGCCGAAGGCTTCTTGAAAAGCGGCTTCGAAAGCGGACCCTTTTTCCAAGGCCCCCAACAGCTTGCCGAAGCGCTGCCCACTGGCTCGCAACCGGTTCAAAAAGGCGTAGGCGATCAGCCCCGCCTGATCCTCCGGCAGTTTTCCCGAGATGAAGTCGCTCGGTTGACTCATTCTCCCGGCGGCAGCCGTCGCTTCGGCCTCCCACGCCGCCACTTCATCGGCTCGAGAATAAACTTTTGCCGCCAGCGAATAGCCCATCCCGTCCGCAAACCAGCGCGGCCCGTCAACCACCCGGCTCGCCTGCGCCACCGCGGCGATATTCCGTGCCAATTCGGGCTCGAACATCTTCCCATCCTCTGCGGCCCGCAGCAGCATGATCACGTGGGCATCAACCTGATTGAACTGCCAGTGGGATTGGACACTTGCAGGGACTTCATGGCCGAGCACCATGTTGCCATACTCATCCAGGTCATAACGTTCGGTCACGATAAGCACTGAGACTTTTCCTTTAACCAGCGGCTCGTTTCCGCCAGACTTTTGTGCCCGCTTCAGTTCGGTCACCAGCTTTTCGACCCGCTCGGCGTATGCGTCGAGCGTTTCCCGCGGGGCGTCCGCCAGCAGATTGAAGTCTTCGCGTTCGACGACTTCGACCTTGCGGCCGGGATTGAATGTGTTCCATGTCTTGCGGGCACTGGCAAGCCGCTCGCGGGACAACTCGGCATGACTCAAACCGGCGGCGCGGCTGCGGGCGGCGATCAGTCGAATCGGCTGGTTCGGGTCGCCGCCATCGAACGTTGCCCCCTCGGCAATCCATTTGGAAATCAAGGCGATTTTTTCCTGAGCCAGCGGCGGCCGCCCCAGCGGCATCCGATTGCCACCACCCGTACCGAGCAGTTTTTTGATGATCAGGCTGTCGGCCTCCTTTCCTCCCAGAAGAATCGCACCGCTGTCGCCGCCGCGGAGTAATCCGGAAAAGATGCCGAGGTTTAAATTGGCCCGGGGCTGACGCACATCGACGTGACAGCCGGAACAGTTTTCCACCAGGATCGGAGCGATGTCGCGGGAGAAACTCACGGTCTCCTTACCGGTCGCCTTCACCAACTGCGGTCGCTCCATTTCGGGCGGAGCTTCAACCCCTGCCGCCCCGAGGGTTCGCAAGTTTGCGTTTTCATCGGCATCGGACTTGGCTCCCGCGGTGACCCAGTCGCGCAGCAACTTCAGCTCGGCCTCTTCCACCTTTCCGCCACCTTTGGGCATCTCACCCGTGTCGATGACTTGAATCAGGCGGCTCTCAACCGGATCGTTGGCAACCACTTGGCCACTGCTCATCAGCGCCTTGTAAGTGGCCATGCCAAATTGCCCGCGCTGATTGTTGACGTGACAGCCTCCGCATTTGGCGACCAGAATCGGGGCCACGTCTTTCGTGAAACTGATTTCCGCATCTTTTCCGCGGGGCAGGGGAGGGGGTGGCGCGACCGCCTCCCCTTTCTCCTTCAGCAGTTCCTGGGCTTTGACCAGTTTTGCATGCAGCGGTTCCAACTCCTTGAGCAGACCGGGTGAACTCGCTTCCGTGACTTCCCCAAGTTGGTTGACTGCGTCCTGATAGACCTTCGCGCAATCTTCGAATTTTCCGGCGGTGAATAACTTGGCCGCACGCTGGACCTCTTCCTCCACGGTCCGCACCAACTGCCGCTCCTTGCGAGACAGTTTGGTCTCTTGCGCCCCGGCGGGTGCCAACCAGCCAAGTCCGATGCCCCAGCCAACCAACAGCAACAAGCCAATCCGCTGCATCCCTTGCCACTCCCGTCGGTGCGTCCACAAACCTTCCGTCCACAAACCTTCTTTCGCCTTACATCCTCTCATATCCTATCCCCAAGCCCGGGTGGACCCTACTGCGAAATCTCCGCCGGCTGTTGTTTTCCCCTGCGGAAAAGGATGCGCCGCAAACCGTTCGGAGGGGTTATCCATTCCCGAACACGCGCGCCAAAAAGATCATCATCCCGACGAGCACCAGGAAGCAGACCAGCACAATCGCTCCCACGACCAGGTTGGCTTTCAGGGAAGAAGTACGTCCTCGCTTCCGGGTCCGGTTTGACGGCAAGGAAGCCAATTCGCCGACGTCCAGACTCGCCAAACCGGTGTCCAAGGCGGCTTGATCGGTTCCGCCGGGAACGGCCACGTCGGGAACGGCCACGCGAGGACTGGGGGCGAGCTTGGGATTCGCCTTTGCGGGAGCGGGCGACGCCGCCGTCGCGCTGGCTTTACCCGCGGCGGGATCCGCCCCCCCCGCCTTGGGGCTTCTGCTTCCTCCAGCGGGAGCAGCTGGCTTGGTGACGGCGGGAGAGGGGGCGGTGGCCGCGCCGGGTTGCGGCAGTCGGTTGGGCTTGGCTGGTGCCGTCGCCTCGGAACCGGACGGCCGGGGAGCGGGCGCGTGGGTCGCCGATGACAGAGGAGCGGGCTCGCCTTGCCACTTCTCTTTCCGCTGCGGCGTTTTGGCTGCTGACGGCTTGCCCGGCGGGACCAACGGCGGCGGCTGGGGGGGCGAAGCAGCTGGACGCTCCGCGGTCGGGCTGCTTTCGCTTGAGCGCTCCGCACTCGCCGCGATGCCCGAGGCGGCCGGTGCCGTCACCCCGATCTGTTGGCGGCACTTTTCGATTGCCTGAATGACCCGTTCGCAGCTCTGCAGGCGTTCGTCTGGTGATTTCTTCATCATTCGCTGACACAGCGCTTCGACCGGCAACGGACAATCGGGGCGGAGTTCGCGGACCGGCTTCGGCTCGCGGCTTTGGTGCATCGCGATTCGCTGCGCAATTGATCCCTCCGGAAACGGCGGCTGACCGGTCAGCAAATAGTAAAACGTGCAACCGAGACTGTAGAGATCGGCCCGCGGGTCGACATTGTGGCTGTTCAAGGCCTGCTCCGGAGCGAGGTAATCGGCCGTGCCCATTACTTTCTCGTTGTGCAGCAGGGTCAGTGATTCCGGGTCCTCACGAAACAGGGCCAGCCCCAAGTCGAGAAGCTTGACGCTCCCTTCGCTGGTCAGCAGCAGGTTGGCCGGCTTGATATCACGATGCACGATTTGCTTGCTGTGAGCATGAGCCAGACCGGCAGCCGCCTGCTCGAGATACTTCAGGGCGTCCTCGATCGACGCGGGGCCTTCCTGCTGGATCTTTTGATGGAGGTCCACGCCCGGGACATACTCCATCACCATGTAATAGACGTCCTCTTCATTGGCGAGGTCATAGATTCGGACGATGTTCGGGTGGCTCAAACTGGCCGCAGCCCGCCCCTCGCGCAGAAAGCGGTCGAGATAACTTTTGTCGTTGACCCTCGCCCGCGGTAAAACCTTGATCGCCCGACGCTGTCCGGAGAGGGTATGCTCTGCGAGGTAGACGGTGCTCATCCCGCCGGTGCCCAACAAGGAGAGCAACCTGTATTGCCCGACAAAAAAACCTTTGTACTTGCGAGTCAGCAGCTTGTCATAATGCCACTGTGTGATGAGCCCCTCGCCGATCAGAAACTGAGTCAGCTGGTCCAGATGCACCGGCTTGCCCGCAGCCCGCCGCGACAGCTCAGCCAAAGCCTGCTTGAGCTGGTCAGCCGGCACGACTCCGCTCTTTTGGACCAAACCCAAAAAACTCTTGGCACTCAGCTCGCTCATCTCGGCTCACTCTGTTCTGGAGCTTCATCGATCCGGCCGTTCCCGGGCCTGACCCTTCCAAGTTCCATTGGAATGTTCTCTCTGACAATCGCCCTCGCTGGCTCGCGAATTTGCAGGCCAGGCGATACGATTGAGTTGGCTATCTTGAAGCCCCGCCTTCATTCTCGCCAGTGGTGAGTCGATTTTCAAATTTTCAGCCGGAAAACCGCCTGGCGATCGTTTTGCACCCTGTGTGCCGTGGAGCCAACCCAAACAACGATGAAGCCCCATGTGACTGTGATTGGCGGCGGAGCGATTGGACTCAGCCTTGCCTACGAGCTCCTGCGGCGGGGATACCGCGTGCGGTTGCTGGAGCGTTCCGAAATCGGCCGCGAAGCCTCCTGGGCCGGCGCGGGGATTCTGGCCCCAGCCCATCCCGACCACTCCCTGCATCCACTCGATCGGCTGGCGGGACTCGGCAGCCGACTGCATCGCGAGTGGGCGGAGCGGCTCCGCAACGATTACGGACTGGACGTCGGCTACTGGAATTGCGGTGGCTTGTACATCGCCCGCTCGCCAGGGGAGGCCGCAGCGCTTCGCGGGCAAGCTGACTCTTGGGAGGCGGAACACCTTTCATTCCGAAAACTCACGCCGGCGGAATTGACTGCCAAATTCGGCGGTCGACTCGCGACCTCGCCGCGGGTCATCACGGCCCTTTGGACCGACGAGGAAAGCCAGATCCGCAACCCCCATTTCATTCGCAGCCTCGCGGCCGCTGTGATGCGGGAAGGCGGCGAGATTCTTGAACAACTGGGAGAATTAAGGCTGCAGACGAGGGGGAACCGAATCTGGCGGGTGGAGTCGGCGAGCGGATGGGCGGGCGAGTGCGAACTGCTCTGCCTGGCCGCCGGGACATGGACAGGGCAGTTACTGGAGCAACTGGCGATCGCTCTGCCAGTCGAACCGATTCGCGGACAAATGGCTCTTTTCCAGATCGGCCAGCCACTTCCCGCCATTATCAACGAGGGTTCTCGGTACCTCGTTCCTCGAAAAGATGGTCACTTGCTGGTCGGCTCGACCATGGAAGAGGCCGGCTTCGATCGCTCCACTACCGAACTCGAACAGAGCCAACTCGTCGCCTTTGCCCGCAGCCTCGTGCCTGAGTTGGCGGCCCGCGAGCCGATTCGCAGTTGGGCTGGACTTCGTCCCGCCAGTTACGATGGCTTTCCTTACCTCGGCGCGATTCCGGACTGGGATAACCTGTTCGTATCGACGGGACACCTGCGCAGCGGATTGCAACTGGCGCCGGCCAGCGCGGTGCTGCTCGCGGAGCTGATCGCCGGTGGCGGCGACCCTGAATTATTGCGGCTGCTCAGCCCTGCCCGGTTGGGCCGCCACCTCGATGGTTAGCAGGTGAACATCTCCGGCACTCAGCAACCATTCGATTTGCAGCTCGTCGGCTTGGCCCCCCAATCGCGCCCAATCTGCCCGCCACGCCTGCTCCAGGTTGGCGAGCTCCTCCGCTGCACAACGCACGACGACGCAAATCGCCCGACCTCGAAGCATGCTCTGGTCCGCCTGGTCAAGCAACTGCGCGGCGCGAAACGCGCGAGGTTCGATTTGCGTTTTCGGCAGGGAATAGATCCCCCGCAGCGCAAACGTCAGATACTCGTTGAGCCTGTCATCCTTGCCGCCACTTCGCTCCCACAGTTCGTCCTCAATCAGGTTGGGATAAAGCCAGAGCAAACGCTGGTTCAAATCAGGTGAGTCGAGCAGATACTGCCGCACATCGTGCCAGCCTTCGCTGCGCATGCCAAGCACCGCCCTTTCGCGCCACAGCGACACGGCCAGCGGATTTGTGCGAACGATGCGCCAACCGCCGGATTGCGGCACCGGAACCGCGCCAAACGCCAGAAGAAACACGCCCAACGCGGATAACGCCAAACCGCGCTTCCACGGCAACCCGGCGACCTGCAAGCCCAACCCTAATGCGGGAAAGCTCCACACAACTGCCAAGTAGCGCGGCGTTGCGAGCCCGGCCAGTCCACTCCATGAGCACAGCACCGCGACGATCACCGGTCCGAGAAAACAGCCGAGCCAATAGGCGGCTGCCGATGGCTCCGGCTCGCCAGCCAAGTTTACCGCCAGACTCGGTTCGGCAGATCGTGGGGAACGAGCTGGCGATGACAACACCCGCGATGAAGAATTCCATCGAAAGGTACGGAACGCGTACCACCGCCGAACCGAATAGGGAACCAGCCAGGCTCCCAGCACCAACCCCAGGCTAAGTCCAATCAGCTCGGGCCCATCGACTAAGGCCTGCCACAGTTCCCTTCGCTGAACCCAGGTCGATGTCGCCTGGTTCATGACCAAGCCCACCACAGAGCCAACTGCCATTCCCAAGCCATCGAGCGGCTGAGGCGCTCGACGCTGAAAAAACAATAACACAGCGACCGTCAGCGTCAGCAGTATGGCGGTCGGGTGGAGCAACACAATCGCCAAAGCCAGCAGCGGCAGGCTCCAGTCGGGACCGGTCTGCAGCGAACAGAGACGTTGATAACCCCGCCAACTCAACAGCAGTCCACCCAATTGCACTAACGCGTATGGCCGCGCTTCACTCGCGAAAAAAATCAGCTGCGAGTCGATCGCAAGCACCAAGGCCGTCGTCGCCGTCGCGAGAACAGAGCGAGTCAGCCGCCAGGTGACCCAGGCGCCCAATCCCAGCAAACCACAGCCCGCGGCCAATGAGACCGCCCGCAATCCGAATGCCGTCTGCTCCTGACCGCCGGCAACAACGTGATTCAGCCAAAAGTAGAGCGGTGATTGATTGCCGGCGATGGCGCGCGACGCGACTTGCCCCCACCCGTCCGCCAAGACCCAACTGGTGTGCAACTCATCGATCCAGAGCGGATCGTGCGCGGCCATCTGCCAGCGCAACCAGCAACCGATGAGCAGGCAGGCAAGCAGGAGGATCAGGCCGAGCGGATTCTTCATGACCTGATTGTAGTAAGCGGCGGCAGAGCGAGGTTAGGTCACCAGCGGATGCGAGACACCCGGTTGACCAGCGCTGGATGCTTGTTCCGCAGCGGAACTCCCGCCAGCCCGCATCCGAGCCCGCATCAGGGAAAGACCACGCAGACGGTCCTTACGCAGCCTTGCTTCCAGCAAAATTCTGGGCCACGGCCAGACGGCTGATTCCAAATGCATTCAGCGTCGTCTTCGCCCGACGCAATTCAACGGCAGCTTCCGGCCCCCCTTGCTGGACGATCAACAGGGCCGCGCCCAACCGCTCCGGCTGGCTGAGTTCTTCCAGCAGTTGGCTGATCGGACCGAGGTCGATGACCGTCGCATCAAACTGCTCGCTCAAAGGCTGCAACAACTGCCCGAGATAATCGAGCAGGAAAGGTGGCAGCCATTTTCGCACGGCCACTGGCTGGAGCGCAACCACGGCTGAATTGTTGCGGCGGGAAATCGCCATGGCCGCCTGGAGCGGCTCGAAGGCCTCGACTTGCCGGACCCAAGACCCGGCGGCAGTCAACTCAAGTTCCAGCGTCCAGCCTGCTCGCGCCAAATCGGCATCGACCATCAAGACGCGTCGACCTCGCTCGATCAGCAGCCTCGAAATAGTCGCCGCCAGGGTGGTCGCTCCTTGCTGCCGCCGCGCACCGGCCACGAGCATCCGGCCATTGCCCGCTTGCAGCAGTTGATCCGCCGCCGCCAGCAGCGGGTTGGTCAAAGCCGGTTGCTGACAGAGCTGTTCCACGATCCGACTCCAGCGGAAATCGGGATGCACCACCAGCGGCAAACCGCCACCCAGCGATTGGGCGCGTTGTTCTCTGGCGAGGTTGGCGGGATCATGCGCTGATTGGGCCCCTGCGGAATCGGCAGAGTGGGGCTCGCCGCCTGAATTGGCCGCGACCATCCGAGCCTGTAACTCGGCGGACAGATTTCGCGCCGCCCACCGCCGATGCCCCGCAGCCAATCCGGCACCGGTCACGATCGCTTGCGGCGGATCAATTCGGGTTCGCTGGACGGAGAATCCGGTTACTTGCTCCCGTGAACTGGTCGGCCAGTGCTTGGCCGGTGCTTGCTCAGTGATTTGGCCGGGCAACTCCAGCGGCTTGACGTGGGCGGACTTGGCTGGACCTGATGTCTGAGCAAGGTCGCCGCTCGGCTCAAGCGGTTGTTCGTTCGTCCCGGTGCTGTTCGGCTGCTCGCGACGGGAACTGGCGGGAACGGTAGTGGCCTTGGGCCGATTATGACTCTCGACGGAAGTGGTCCAAGCAACCTCCTGCATCGACCAGCCCACAAATCGCTCGACTGGCAGGATTTGAAAATGCGGAGCTGGGGGGGAGCCGTGTGCCGGGTGAGCGATTGCCTGTGCCGGAGTCTCGGCAAGCTCGAACGCTTGCGTCACGTGCTTTGCGGGTGGTTCCATTGCGGAATTTGCCTCGCCGCGCTTCTTCGTGGCCCGATCGCCAGTTGAGACTGGAAAGCGAAACTGGGGATCTGCCAACTCAAAGCTCCCGGTCGCCGTCCCCGAGCCGGCGACAAACGCGGCGGCGTTCGCCGTCAAACCGCTGGAGTTTGCATCGTGTGCGGCAGGCATCTTTCAATTCCTTGTTCAACTCAACGGAGGGGAGACTCGGTAAAGCTCGCTAGCAGACCGGTGGCCCGAGGTTGGAGCGGAGGGTGTCCTTTCTGCTTCAATCGGTAGAACTTGCCAACGCGCTTGAGGCTCATTCGGAAATCGTTCGGCACAGGGGAAAGGTGCAGGAGCAACACAAAGGTGCGGGAGCAACGGGACTTGGGCCGAGGCCAGCTCCGCCAGCCGCGAGTTATGGCAGGAAAGCCCCCTCAATCCCTGAAATGGTTCCGGTTTACCCAAGCCACCCACCTGCTTCACCTCGTTTTCCAGCGGCTGATTCGGTCAGTTTCGCTCGTCAGCCGTCAGCCGTGGCTATCGGCCCCCGGCCTATGTCCTTTAAAATCGGGGTTTGCCTCAGGGAAGCAACCTGGCGCTGGGGCCAAGTCTGGTCATAATTGAGGGTCCAGAGCGGGCTGCCGGTCGAAGGACATCAGCTTCCGGCCCGGTTCCTCAGTCACCGACCGTTTCTCTCATTCCTCTCTCCCCAAGACCGAAGTGTTGAATACGACGCAAACGCGGAACGCGACCGAACTTCTCCACGAGCGGCTGACCGACTCGATCCTGATCCTCGACGGTGCGATGGGCACCAAGGTCCAGGCGCTCCAGCTGACCGAGTCGATGGTTCGGGGGGACCGTTTTCGCAATCACCATAAAGACCTCAAGAACTTTGTCGACATCCTCTGCCTGACCCATCCGGACGCGATCCGCCAGATTCATCGCGAGTACTTGGCTGCGGGCGCGGATATTCTCGAGACGAACACGTTCGGAGCGAGCCCGGTAGGAATGGAAGAGTTCGGCCTGCCTGCCGAGTTGGCACGCGAGATCAATTTTGCGGCGGTGCGGTGTGCGCGGGAGGCGGCGGACGATTTCAATCGCCGCGAACCGGGTCGCCCGCGGTTTGTCGCCGGCTCGATCGGCCCGACGACGAAGCAGACGGCGATCAGCACCAAGGTCGACGAGCCCGCCTTTCGCGGGACAACCTTTGAGATCATGGAGGCTTCGTATTACGAGCAGGTGAAAGCTCTGGTCGAAGCGGGTGTCGACATTCTGATGCCCGAAACGGTGATTGACACGCTCAATCTCAAGGCCTGTTTGTTTGCGATCAGCCGCTACTTCCGGGAGTCGGGGAATGTTGTCCCGGTCATGGCCTCGGGGACATTTGACCGCGGCGGAACGACCTTTGTCTCGGGCCAGTCGGTCGAAGCCTTCTGGAATTCGATTGCGCATTTTCCGCTGCTGAGCGTCGGGGTGAACTGCGCGTTGGGGCCCGAGTTGATGCGGCCGCATGTGCAGGAACTGGCGAAGGTTTCCAACACGTACATCAGCTGCCATCCGAATGCCGGCTTGCCCAATGAAATGGGGCAGTACGACATGACTCCCGCGCGAATGGCCGAACTGCTGACGGAGTTCGCTGCCAACGGTTGGGTGAACATCGTCGGTGGCTGCTGTGGAACCACTCCGGAACACATTCGGGCGATTTCCGAAGCGCTCCGCAGCTACCGGCCGCATGGTCGACTCTCGCTGCCGGCCTGGACGAGGCTCAGCGGCACGCAACCGCTGACCCTCCGTCCCGACTCCAACTTCCTGATGATTGGTGAGCGAACCAATGTCACCGGTTCCCGGGCGTTTGCCAAGCTGATTCGCGAAGATAAGTTTGAAGAGGCGGTGGAGGTTGCCCGCCAGCAGGTGCTTGGTGGAGCCGCCGTGATCGACGTCAACATGGACGACGCCCTGCTCGATGGCGAGGCCGCGATGGAGAAATTCCTTCGCCTGATTGCCGGCGAGAGCGACATCAGCCGCGTCCCCGTGATGATCGACTCGAGCAAGTGGTCGGTGATCGAATCCGGACTGAAGAATGTGCAGGGCAAGGCGATCGTCAATTCGATCAGCCTCAAAGATGGAGAAGAAGAGTTCCTGCGTCGGGCCCGGCTCGTTCGCCAGTATGGTGCGGCAACGGTCGTGATGGCTTTCGATGAGCAGGGCCAGGCGGTTGAAATCGACGACAAGGTCCGCATCTGTCAGCGGGCCTATCGCGTGCTGACGGAAGATGTTGGCTTTCCGCCCGAGGACATTATCTTCGATCCCAACATTCTCACCGTCGCCACCGGGATGGAAGAGCACAACAATTATGCGATCAACTTCATTGAAGCGACACGTCTAATCAAGCAGCACTGTCCCGGGGCGAAGGTTAGCGGTGGCGTGAGCAACATTTCGTTCAGCTTCCGGGGGAACGATGTCGTCCGCGAGGCAATGCACTCGGCTTTTCTTTACCATGCGATCAAAGCCGGCATGGACATGGGAATTGTCAATGCGGGTCAGTTGGGGATTTACGAAGAGATTCCCCGCGACATGCTGACCCATGTCGAGGACGTGCTGTTCAATCGTCGGCCCGACGCGACCGATCGGCTGATCTCGTTCGCCGAATCGGTCAAAGGCAGCGGTGGCAAAAAGAAGACCGAGGATCTGGGCTGGCGCGAGACGTCAGTCGAAGAGCGGCTGAAGTACGCCCTGATCAAGGGAATCGACCGCTTTGTCGAGGAGGATACGGAAGAGGCGCGGAAGAAATACGCTCGCTGCCTGCAGATCATTGAAGGTCCGATGATGGACGGGATGTCGATCATCGGCGACCTGTTCGGGGCCGGAAAAATGTTTCTGCCCCAAGTGGTCAAGAGCGCGCGGGTGATGAAGCGGGCGGTGGCGCACCTGTTGCCTTACATGGAGCAGGAGAAAATCCAGGCCGGGTTTGTCGGCCAGCAATACCGCGGCCGGATCCTCCTCGCGACAGTCAAAGGGGACGTCCACGACATCGGCAAAAACATTGTGGGTGTCGTGCTCGGCTGTAACAACTACGAAATCATCGACCTCGGCGTGATGGTTTCAGCGGAAAAGATCCTCGACACGGCGGTTGAACTGGGAGTCGACGTGATCGGACTCTCGGGCTTGATCACACCCAGCCTCGACGAAATGGTCCACGTTGCCCGGGAGATGCAACGGCGGGGGATGAAGCTGCCGCTGCTGATCGGCGGGGCGACAACCAGCGACAAGCACACGGCGGTGAAAATCGCCCCGGCCTACGACCAACCGGTCGTGCATGTTCTCGATGCCTCGCGGAGTGTCGGTGTGGTAGATCGCCTGATGAGCGACGAGCTGCGGCCGACGATTGTCAAAGAAAATCGCGAACTCCAGGAGCGTTTGGTCAAGTCGTATGAGGACCGGCAGATGATGCTGGTCACCTATGAGGAGGCGTTGAAGAATCGCTTTCCGACAAACTGGTCCGAGGTACGAATTGACAAACCGGGCTTTACAGGCGCGCGGGTGGTGGAGGACCAGTCACTGCAGGAACTGCTCCCCTACATCGACTGGTCGCCGTTTTTCAGCTCCTGGGACTTGCATGGCAAATACCCGAAAATCCTCGAAGACGAAGTAGTCGGTGCGCAGGCGATTGAATTGTTCCGCGACGCCCAGCGGCTGCTGCGTAAAATCGTCAACGAGGGGTTGATCAAGGCCCGCGGTGTCTACGGCTTCTGGCCGGCGAACAGCGTTGGGGACGATGTGATTGTGTACGCCGACGAGCAGCGCTCGCGCGAGCTTTGTCGGTTCTACATGCTGCGGCAGCAGTGGCAGCGGGCCGGGCAGACGCAGTTCCGTTCGCTGGCGGACTACATTGCGCCGCTTGATTCAGGGCGCATTGATTATCTCGGCGCGTTTGCGGTCTCGGCCGGGTTTGGCTGCGATGAGTTGGCGAAGAAGTACGACAAATCGCACGACGACTACAATTCGATCATGACCAAGGCCCTGGCCGATCGCCTGGCGGAGGCGTTCGCCGAGTTTCTCCATTTCCGGGCCCGCTGCGATTGGGGCTATGGCAAGGAAGAGGGATTGTCGACGGATGATTTGATTGCTGAGCGTTATCGGGGAATTCGTCCTGCGGCCGGCTATCCGGCCTGCCCGGATCACACCGAGAAGGGAACGCTCTGGCAACTGCTGGATGCCGAACGGACCACCGGCATCAAGCTGACCGAGTCGTTTGCGATGTGGCCGGGAGCGAGCGTCAGCGGGCTCTATTTTGCGCACCCCGAATCGCGTTACTTTGCGATCAACAAGATTGGCCGCGATCAGTTGGAAATCTATGCCGCCCGCAAGGAGCTCCCGCTGGAAAAAATCGAACGCTGGCTGGCCCCGGTGCTGTAAACCGGGAAACGGGTCAAATCACAATCGACGCTTCGGATGGAGGCAATGCTGCTCAAGCCACGCGGAGCCCGGTTTGCAAAGGGTTACCTCAAGGCCGCCACGGTATCTCGTACGGACTGGATGGGAAGAGGGCATGAAATTGATAACGCCAGACCAGCCAGATCGCGGCGGGTAAAAGCAATGCGATCGAACTCAGGTTGACCACGAAGGCAAGCCATGAGAATCGGTAGCCTGCTGGCCGGTTTGAGTGAGCCGGTAACGCAAACGCCATCTGGGAGGTTGCCTGTCTGGCGATCCGAACAGCCATAACGAGCAGGCAGCCAGCTTCGGGATAGTTGATCAAGGACAACGGCAACTTAGAAATCAGAATGGTTGCGGGTGGACATAGGTTCAACCACCAGTAGCGGTCACGCAGCGTCGCGCTCAAGGCGCACAAAGCCAGACCAGCCACGATCCACGGCCAACCGGAAAACGAACCCAACCGCCGAAGCAGGTGACCAATCCGAAATCGCCCCCACCAGGCGACTGGAACGACGAGTGCACTGGCGAGGAATTGCAAACTTCCAATCAGGTCGCGATCCGGCCGTGAGTTCCAGACTCCCGTCAGGAGATCAAGCAGTGAAATTCCCGCCATCAAAAAGACAATGCTCCGAACAAGCAATGAGTCCGGAAGCAACTCCCGTTCCACGCCTTGCATGATCGGCTCGTCAAGCGGTTCCCGTCGGTAAGCCGCATACCCGGCCGCCACTCCACAGAACAGCAAATACCAGGTACCAGTAAAGACCAATTGCCCGTGTAAACGTTCCGGCCAATCCCCGCGAAAGGCGAGGAGCTGCGAGCAAACTCGAACCAATCCCCAAGCAACCCCTGAAAGGCCGACTGCCAGAAGCAACAAGCTCACTTGGCAACACCGATGTCGGTCGTTGGGCAGTGACCGATACGTCAGAAAGCTGCCCGCCGCAACCAACCAGGCAATCAACTCATGGCTCCCCTCAACGCTTCGGTCGACTGCCAACAATTTTTCCATTCCCGAGACGACGCCCAACTGGTCAATGGGAACGGTCGCTGGCCCAAGCCAAGAAACCCTTTGATTCAGAACAGCGATGACGAGACTTGAAAAAAAAGTTCCCGGAACAAGGATCAGCGCTCCGACTGACACTCCCGTCGCCACCCAACCCAAACCTTGCATCGCCGTCCGGAACCAATCTCGTCTGACCTGATATCTCGGCGCAAGTGGCAAGGTTCCAGCGAGCACCCCCAGCAAAATTTCAGTCTCAACTGCGATCATCGGCAAGTCGGGACCTGTCGAGTGCAGGATCCAGACGATTAAGGGCATAAACCGGGAGAGTCGATAGAACCAGCGAAAACCGGCCGGGTCGTGAACCGCTTGAACCCGCTCATAGTGCCGGAGATCAAACAGGGCAGAGGCGGTCACTCCACCCAGCAACAAATGCAAGATCTCAGACACAAGCTCCTGCGGATCGCTCCAAAACGCAGCCCCAAGGGCGATGACAAAAGTCAGCCCAAACAAACTTCCGAGCCCGAAGCGTCGCAGGGGAATCTTGCGAAGGTATCCGAGAACTTTAAGGAGCAAGCCCCTGATCTGCTGACTGCGGCTCAACTCGAACAGCATCGCTGCCACAATTCCAAACTGCAACAGTCGCCCAACCATCTGCAGTACAGCCTGCGAGTCAATCCATAAACCTGCCCCCAAAGCAACCAGAAAGGCCAGACCGAAGAGGCTCGGCGTCCCAAATTTCGGTTGAAAAAAACGTGAGAACATTCGTTCGATTCGCGGCGGAATGAATCTGTTAGCAGAAACCAAGAAGAGCCAAAGCGACGAACACACCTGTTTAAGAATGCAAAGAGCGACCATGACGCCAACCGGCAGACGGCCGGGTTCGTTCAATTTACCCCCGGGAAGGGCGGTCTGCACGGAACCTTTGGTCAGGCCATGTTCCTGCCCGCGATTGGAACCAATCGGCCCCCCTCATCAGCTCAGGGAAGTCAGGCCGCGGCTGCTAGCTCCCCGCAAGGTTTGCCTAACTTTTGCAGGCGGCAGGGGCGCGTGAAATTGCTGGTGGGGTCGGGACTTGGGTAGCGATTTTGGTGGATATTCCTTGAATGCCCGTTGCAGCGGTTGCCGATGCTGAACCTGCAGAAGTCGTGCACCGACGCCCTGTGAGGCGCCCGCTGTGCCAACCATTCATTCCTGGGAGGGAAAACCCCATGATTCGTCGCGTCCTGGCAACCGCCGTTGTTGCCGCAGTCCTGCTGGTCGCCGGTTCCGGCTCCGCAGAAGCCCAGCAAAACGGCTATGGAGCCGTCTGGGGTGGCCAACAGTCGATGAACAATCTCGACCGTTTCTACCACTACCCATACGTTTATTACCCCCACAATTTCTACAGCAACAACTACTATCGCAGCTCGGATTCGCTGTACCACCGCTATCCGGCCGAAATGCGAGTCCCGGTGTACAACCGCGACTGGTACAACTATTACCCGACCCCCCGCCGTTACCACTGGGGTCATCACTTCATCACTGATGTGTTCTAAAGTTGAGGGACGGAGCGTCTGGTCGCTCGGCCACAATCAACTGGCGAATCATTTTCTCCCAGCCGCCTGAATCCCTCAGGCGGTTTTTTTATGCGCCTGAAGAGACCGGAATCAACCGCCTATGAAAAATCGAGGTAGTCAAGTCCGCCAAAGATGGGTCTTGCTGTCGTCCAACGAGTCGGAAGAAGGAAGAAGGGCTCTCACGGAGACACGGAGGCACAGAGGAAGAAAGGAAGGAGGGAGCAGGGGAGGAATTTCGAGGAGGTGAATTCGGCTGTCTGAGGCTTAGCGCAACTCAAATGCGTGCGAAACACTGAATTGATTCGAGCAGCAAAAAGGGCAGGCGGATTTCCAACCGACAAAAGCCGTGCCGCTTGCTGCCATTGACATCTACTGGCTCTTCCCCCGTGCCTCCGTGTCTCCGTGAGAGTCCTCTTAGCGTCCCGAAAAGTTGCACTAACCTGCTGCGCCTTGGGAAAGTCGAATGGCTGCTGGGCGTCAAAGAAGGAAGAAGGGCTCTCACGGAGACACGGAGGCACAGAGGAAGAAAGGAAGGAGGGAGCAGGGGAGGAATTTCGAGGAGGTGAATTCGGCTGTCTGAGGCTTAGCGCAACTCAAATGCGTGCGA
>Ga0315900_10005982_pt1 | contig 16520 bp, 15 predicted proteins | sample LakEriMetagenome_FD_203521 | JGI IMG/M metagenome (GOLD analysis project Ga0315900, IMG submission 203521) | Freshwater fungal communities from buoy surface, Lake Erie, Ohio, United States - Buoy 12 MA114 | ecosystem: Environmental > Aquatic > Freshwater > Lake > Lake biofilm | place: USA: Lake... | reverse complement strand
GCTTGAAGGTTACAGCACTATGCCGCTTCTTTCTTCTTGTTGTTGACATCCCCAAAGATAACTAATCCTAACAAAAAAAAAAACCGCCTCACAAGGTTACTTGTGAGACGGCCTCTTTTTATAAATATAATTCTTCCTAATATCCTATCCTCAAATTCAAATCCAATTGTAAAGGAGTACTCTCCTGGGTCGTCTTCCGAAGCCAAAAAACCAAATCAAAATTCACCCGCTCCTCCTTAAAAAACTGCTTTGAATCTGATAACGATGGAATTAATCCCATTGTGTTTCCCGGATCCACCGGCGCAGGGTCGCGATAAGCAATCTCCAGATAGTTCGTCGGATCATCCTTAAATACCCTTAACGATACCCTATCCACAAAATCTAAGTTAGCATCTCCAAAAAGACCTGCCAGGTTCCCTTTAGTTGTAATTACCCGAAGTACCTCATCAGGAGAAATACTCGCCTGACTCAACGCATCCGCGTACCGCGTAGGAATATTGTAAAGGTAAAAGTGATGCACATCAAACACCCCAATTCCCGCCGGAATCTCCAAGGTCTGCCGAAAAGCCAAGTCTATCCCCCTACCCAAGTCCTCATCTTTGTGACAAGCAGAAGAAATACTCAACGAAATAAAAAGGAATACAGCTCCAACAATTCGAAAAATACGCATTTATCAAAATTTGATTGTTTAACAATAACAACTTCAAAATGGGAAAAAGAATGTGATGCCCAGCCTTTACAGCCAAACAAAAACGCCTTGAACACTAAAAAAGTATACTAGACTACCTTCCCCTCAATAAGAATATTTAACAAGTTAATGCTGAACAACCAGCCCCATTAAGGACTCGAACATGCCCCTGCCATCTGTGTTAGCTAAATCCGCCTCAGAAGCACGCTCGGGATGGGGCATCATCCCGAATACATTGCGCTCTTTGTTGCATATACCCGCAATCCCACGGGCTGCACCATTAGGATTGGCCGCCTCCGTTACCTCTCCCTGCTCATTACAATACCGAAACAATACTTGATCGTTCGCTTCTAATGCATTAAGCGTAGCTTCATCGGCATAATATCGACCCTCCGCATGCGCAATCGGAATTTTTAATGCCCGACTGGTATCCAAACCAGCTGTTATGGCAGACTGGGTAGTCTCTGTCTTAAGCCAAATATTTTTACAAATGAACTTTTGATTCGAATTACGCAATAAAGCCCCTGGCAATAAGCCTGCCTCACACAAAATCTGGAAACCATTACAGATTCCCCACACGTATCCACCCTCCTGAGCAAACACTTTTACGGCCTGCATGATCGGAGAAAATTGGGCAATCGCACCGGAACGGACATAATCACCGTAGGAAAACCCACCAGGAACAATCACACAATCCTGTTTTGTAAAGCCCTCCGGCAAATGAGTATCCTTGTGCCAAACCTTCACCACGTCTGCCCCCATTACAGTACCCAAAACGTGTACCATATCATCATCACAATTGGAGCCCGGAAATACAATAACTGCAAATTTCATATCGAATTTAAATTTCTAAGGTCAAAGGTAAGTAAGAATACAGAATTATTCGGAGATTAAACCAATCCAAACCACTCCATCCCAATTTTCAAAAACTCCGTGGTACAGTCGGTAAAAATCGCTATTATTCTGGTTATTTATCATAATAAACAGCTTGTAAAAACAAACCTGAGGGCGGAGCCGTGTATTTTGCCGGCGTTCTGGATGGCTGTGTCAACAATATCTCTACTTCGGCAGGAGTCATATTCCCTCTGCCCACTTCCACCAAAATTCCCACCATTCGCCGGACCATTTTCCATAGAAAGTGAGAACCACTAATGGTAATAAAAATCCGGTCCTCACTTTCTGCAACATCTACCCGATGAAGATCTACCAAGGTGGACTGCCCCGGCTCAGACATATCTCCAAAAGATTTGAAATCATGAAAGCCCACCAATAAAGAAGCAGCTACCTTCATCTGCTGCACATTCAATGGATCCCGTACCCACCAAACATGTTTCTTCGCAAAAGCATTCCGGCGTTTTGAAATTTCATACACATATACCCGCTCCTTCGCATCAAAACGAGCATGAAACTTTGGATGCGCACGCTCCACCCCCAAAATATTAATATCATGAGGAAGCTCCGCGTTGAGCTTTATCAAAATCTGATCCGGTCGCAACCGACGATCATCTACAATTTCTAAATGCGCCACCTGGCCGCGTGCATGCACGCCCGCATCCGTACGGCCAGAACCATATAACTCAACTGGCGGCTGCCCAAAAACGGTAGTAACCGCCGTTATCAATTCCCCCTGAATGGAGCGCTCCTTTTTTTGCAGCTGCCAACCAGCATACCTGGAGCCATCGTACTCAATCAATAATTTGTATCGCATAACAATTGTCACAAAGGTAGTACCTTTACCGCCATAGTATGCACTCCAATTCACTTGCAGATTATCGCCTTTTCTGTAAAACTGCTCCAACAGATTTTCCAGTATTTATGCAGGACTGGTACCTGGATGCTATCTGCTCAGATGGCTCCTGGGATGCAATCGTTCTAAAAGAATCCGATAAGATAGTCGGCGTTTGGCCCTTTTTTCTCAAAAAAAAGCTGTGGTGGACATACATAGCCATGCCACTGCTAGGAAAAATGATGGGACCCTACCTGATACCCACCTGTAGAAGTCTATCCAAACAAATGCACCTGCTTGAGAAAATGATGGAACAACTACCTCCTGACCTGGCGGCCTTCCAACAAGATTTCAACTACACTCAAACGAATTGGCTCCCTTTTTTTTGGAAGGGATATCAGCAAACTACCCGTTACTCCTACTGCCTGGATTTAAAACAACCAGAAACAACCCTCTGGAAAAATATTTCCAATTCCTATCGAAAAAAAATCTCAAAAGCATCTGAAAAACTAAAGGTATGCTCTAACCTACCCGTAGAACAGCTCCATCGTCTTTGTAAACTCAGTTTTACCCGACAAGGAATTGAATTTCCACTCTCAATTGATAGACTCCGTGCGATCCACGATGTATTTATAAACCATCAAGCCGGACGCTGCTTCTTTGCCTCCGATCCAATATCCGGTGCCATCCACTCGGCCGCGTTTCTGGTTTGGGATCAACAGACGGCATACTACCTAATGGCTGGAGATGACCCTCAATTTAGAGCTTCTGGCTCTGCAGTTTTACTACAATGGAAAGCCATTCAATTTACTCAACATGAATTAAAATTACCCATATTTGACTTTGAAGGGAGCATGATTAAAGCGGTAGAACAAGGTAAACGCGATTTTGGAGCTAGCCAACAAGCCTATTTCAGAATCCGAAAAGAATGGTCCCTCCTCTGGAAATGGGGAAAAATACTCTGGAGAAACTAAACGGGCTATATTACCAAATTCCTTTATTTTGTTCTACTGAAAATGATCCGAAATCCTTTACTTATTACGCTCCTCCTCCTTTCCGCTTTTGCCTACACGCAACCTCCCCAATCTCTTAAATTGGACTCCCTAGATGCTGCTAGGATTAAATACATCGGTCAATTTCAAGCGCTCGCTGTAGCCGAAATGTATAAAAGCGGAATTCCTGCCAGTATAACACTGGCACAAGGCATTTTAGAAACCTCTGCCGGCTCTAGCTACCTAGCCAACCACATTAATAACCATTTTGGATTGAAGTGCGGTACCTCCTGGGAGGGCAACTCACATCTACAGTTTGATGACGATCATAACGCGGAAGGCGTACTGATCCCATCCTGCTTCCGAGCTTATCCCACCGCCGAACAAGGATTTGCAGATCGTAGTCTTTTCCTATCTGACCCTCGAAAATACAATCGATATGGACAGTTGTTCTATTTGCACCCACTCGATTATTTTAGCTGGGCACAAGGCCTTCAAGCAGCTGGATACTCCTCCAATAATCGCTATGCAAACCGGCTAATTGATTACATTGAACGGTATCGCTTATATGAATTAGACCAAAAGGCATGGCAAAATCGGACCAATATCCCCATTTCAAAAAGGAGCACACTAAATAATGGTACAAAAATGGTACTGGTGATGGAAGGTGAAACCATCGAAGAACTTGCAAGAAAAGCCGGCTTAAGCACTTCCCAGCTTATTCAATTCAACGATGGCTATTGGAAGCCAGATAGCCGCCCTCCGCATGGAACCCGAATCTACCTAGAAGAAAAACCAACCGAATGGACGCTTTCCGAATGGTCGTATTTCTATGCAGATAATAGCCAACCCATTTTCGAGCTCGCCCAACTATTAGGTATAAAAACCTCAAGCCTAAGAAGTATGAATGGTATCGGTTCAAACCAGGAACCCCTTTTCCCCGCCAAAATCAGAATTAAAGGGGGAAATATGGCCGGAGAAAGTATACCTGTCTCCTCAAAAAAAATTCATCCCATCGCTAGAGCCACCAAAACCAGTCGAGTACCTGCACCCCAACCGCCTATGAGCTGGCGCAATGCACAAGTCCTCGCACAACTACTCCAATCTAATGACAACAAACACCCCAGTTTAAGCCCGCCCAATCGAATTCATCAGGTCAAAACAGGGGATACCCTTCAAGCCATCTCTAGAAAATATGGAATCGCAGTCCAAGAAATCAAAAAGCTAAATAATCTTACTGAAGATCATATCCAAATTGGACAATTACTTCGCATCTAAAACGGAATACTATAGGAGTGGATTGAACTCATCTGAACCAAAATATTACGGCATAATGACGCTATTTTCCTACCTTTGCTGCTAATTTTACGGCCAAAACAAAAAGATGTGAAATGTATTTTCACTGAAGAAAATCCTTCCACATGTTTCTTGCTATTTGCCTAACCATATAAAGTAATTCTCAGCTATGACTCAAGCCAAACCGTATGATGCCGCTCAGGACTTCATGCCCATCAATGGCACCGATTATGTTGAACTCTATGTCAGCAACGCCAAACAAGCAGCCCACTACTACAAGTCTGCCTTCGGGTTTCAATCGCTCGCTTATGCCGGCCTTGAAACCGGTTTAAAAGATCGGGAATCGTATGTAGTGATTCAAGATAAAATTCGATTGGTGCTTACCTCCCCTCTAAAAAGCGGCACCGATATAGGTCGACACATCGACCAACACGGGGATGGTGTCAAAGTGATTGCGCTTTGGGTAGACGACGCAGTTGCAGCTTATACAGCTGCTATGGAACGGGGAGCAACCAGCTACTTCGAACCCTACACCGAGTCCGACGAAAAGGGTAAAGTAGTCCGCTCAGGCATCTACACCTATGGAGAAGTAGTACACATCTTTGTTGAGCGTAAAGAATACAATGGGGTATTTCTACCAGGTTTCCGGGCATGGTCAACTCCAGATTACAATCCAGAACCCGTTGGCTTAATGTATGTTGACCATATGGTGGGTAATGTTGAACTCGGACAAATGAACCATTGGGTAGAATTTTACGAAAAAGTAATGGGATTCACTCAAATCCTATCCTTTGACGATAAAGATATTTCCACCGAGTATACCGCGTTGATGAGTAAGGTAATGAGCAATGGAAATGGCCGAATCAAATTCCCCATCAATGAGCCTGCCGCCGGTAAAAAGAAATCGCAAGTCGAAGAGTACCTGGATTTTTATGAAGGCGCTGGAGTACAACACATCGCAGTAGCCACTAATAATATCCTCGAAACTGTAACTGCATTGCGCAGCCGGGGCGTAGAATTTCTACAAGTCCCTAGCTCTTACTACGATACCTTGTTAGAACGTGTTGGAACGATCGATGAAGATATTGAAGCACTTCGCCCGCTAGGAATCCTGGTAGATCGGGATGATGAAGGTTATTTGCTACAAATATTCACGCGCACCGTCCAGGCACGTCCAACCATGTTCTTTGAAATTATTCAAAGAAAGGGGGCTCGCTCCTTTGGAAAAGGTAACTTCAAAGCCCTGTTCGAGGCGCTAGAGCGCGAACAAGAGCTGCGGGGAACCCTCTAAGGTTCAACGAGCTGGTTGATCATTGCAGAATTTAAAATAGAGAAATAGCGCTTTTTCAACGTTTCGAAAAGCGCTATTTTCTATTTTAATCATAAATCGCACATACCTTTGATTGTATTGCACAACACCCAACATGTTTCAACTAGGAGTTTAAACTTAGCAAACGTATTCGTTCGCTCTTCAAAAATGCTTACTATGACTGGATTTCAACGGCTGATCCTTCCCTTTCTGCTCCTTATGTCCTTCAACACTACCCAAGCACAGTACCAACCTGTTAAAAAAAACCTGGTCACAGGAACCTGGGAGTTTCGTCAAGCCCATACCGAAACCTGGAGGGAAATACAAATTCCATCAAGCGTCCATACAGCCTTATTACAACACAAACTAATTGAAGATCCTTACTACCGAGATAATGAGGTAAAAGTACAGTGGATCGAAAAAGAAGATTGGGAGTATCAAACTACCTTCGATGTAGATGAAACTACACTTCAGAAAAAACATATAGAATTAATTTTCCGTGGCATAGATACCTATGCCCACATCTACCTCAACGACAGCCTGATTGCAGAAACTGAAAATATGTTTCGAGAATGGAGAGTAGATGTCAAATCCCTTCTCCAACCCACCGGTAACAAACTGCACATTTATTTCGAAAGCCCTTTAAATAAAACAAAATCAGACTGGGAATCCCTCGGATACCAACTGCCCGGAGGACAACGAGTCATGACCCGTAAAGCACAGTTTCATTATGGTTGGGACTGGGGGCCTCGACTAGTAGGAGCTGGCATCCTAGCGCACCCGCAAATAGAAGCTTGGGATGACTTTATTCTGGAGGATGTCTATTTCACCACCATAGAACTTAACGAAGAAAAGGCAAGAGTGGTGGGCCGATTCCGCTACAGAAGTGATGAAACCTTTAAAGGCGATGTTATCGGTAGAAATGGAAAAACCAAGGTGGTAGAGGGTAGAACCTTCTATGCCGGTGTAAACGAAGACTCCATCTGGTTTGACATAAAAGATCCTAAACTATGGTGGTGCGTCGGAATGGGCGAACCTCACCTCTACGATTTTGGACTTGAAATAAAGAAAGGCGTACGATCAATTGAACGACATGAGGCTAGGGTGGGCCTCCGTAAAATTGAACTGATTACTGAAGCGGATGAAAAAGGCAAAACCTTTTATTTCCGGCTAAATGGAAAACCCGTTTTTGCAAGAGGGGCCAATTATATCCCCCAAGATATGTTTCAGGATCGAGTAACGGGCGCACATTACCGCAAACTAATCGACGATGTACTGGCCTCCAATATGAATATGCTCCGTGTATGGGGAGGTGGCATTTACGAGGAAGAAACTTTTTACCAGCTCTGCGATGCAAAAGGCATACTTGTCTGGCAAGATTTCATGTATGCATGCGCGATGTACCCTGGCGGGAAACACCTTAAAAATATGGCGGCAGAAGCCCTTTACCAAATTCACCGTTTACGAAAACACCCCTGCATTGCGCTCTGGTGCGGTAACAATGAAAATGATGAGGCCTGGCATAACTGGGGTTGGCAAATGCAATTTACTCAAGCCCAACGTGATCAACTCTGGAGAGATTACAAAACCCTTTTTAGGGATATTTTAGGTACTTACGTCCTCAATGAAGCGGCAGGAGTGCCGTATTGGGAAAGCTCCCCGAGCTTCGGAAGAGCGAATGCCAAATCCAACACCGAAGGTGATAGCCATTATTGGGGTGTCTGGCACGATGAGGAACCCTTCTCTGTTTTTAACAAAAAAGTACCACGCTTCATGAGTGAATTTGGCTTCCAGTCTTTCCCTGAATGGCGAACCATCACCTCTTTCACTGAAGCTGCTGACCGCGAACTTGAAAGCAAAGTGATGTTGCAGCATCAGAAACATCCTCGCGGAAACGCTTTGATTGCTGAATATATGCGTCGAGATTATAACACCCCAAGCACCTTCGAAGACTTTGTTTATGTGTCCCAATTACTCCAAGCAGAAGGAATGCGAATTGGACTGGAAGCACACCGTCGAAACAAACCTTACTGCATGGGCACACTCTATTGGCAACTCAATGATGTATGGCCAGTTGCATCCTGGTCTGGTCGCGATTATTTTGGCCGTTGGAAAGCCCTCCAATACTATATAAAAGAGGCCTTTAGCCCGATTGCTGCACTGCCCATTCTCGAAAATGACATCCTTAGCCTGGTGGGTGTTAATGACCTTGCTCAAGACACTTTGCTGAATATCCGAGTGAATGCTCTAAACTTCGAAGGAAAATCACTCAGCGATGTAACCCGGCAATCCGTACTCCTTCCAAACGATTCCAGCCGCACCATCTGGCAAGGAGATATCAGAACAATTCTAGGGAAAACTAAGCCGGAAAATGCCGTCATTGTGATCCAACTACTGGACACAAGTGGCCATCAGCTGTATAGAAGATTATTCTATCCCGCACCTCCCAAAAAATTACGGCTCTCTAAGCCTACTATTCAACTTCAGGTAGAACAAGTAAATAATGGCTACCTACTCCAGCTGCAATCTAAAACCTTGGCAAAAAACGTGCAAATTCAAACAGATGCCAATGGCACGCTCTCCGATAACTATTTTGACCTGCTACCTGACGAACCTAAAAAGGTACTGTTCAAAACCGATACCATCTTGGATAGCCCAACAGAAGCCTTTAAATTAAAAACGTTAGCTGAAACCTGGAAATAATTTGCAGTTAAACAAATTAGCAAGGCCGATAGCTGCGCGAGCAACCGCTATCGGCCTTACTATTAAAAAAAGCCCTGTACCTCACCTAACAGACCTACTTCTTCCGTTTAGGTTTAGTAAGTGCTTCCAACTTTTCCAGCTCATCCACGATCGCCTTTAATTTATCTGGACGATCATTATGCAACAAAAGAGTTTCTTGGTAATCCCCCTTCGGTATAGTCAGCAGATCTATTGATTTTCCAATAAAGGTCTCGATAGACTCTAAAAGAGGCTTTTCCTCCTGACTACAAAAAGAAATCGCCCTACCTTTCTGAAGCCCGCGGCCCGTTCTCCCCACCCGGTGCACATAGTTCTCTGGAACATCTGGCAGATCATAGTTGACTACTACATCCACATTCGGAATGTCAATTCCCCTTGCGCTCACATCTGTAGCAATTAAGACCCGAACGCTTCCCTCTCTGAACTGCTGCATCACCGCAAAGCGGTCTTTTTGTTCTTTATCACCGTGAATCGTTACACTCTCTACCGCCGCCCGCTCTAAGGCTTTCGCTACTCGCTCCGCTCGCACTTTCGTCCGGACAAACACCAACACTTTACTCTCAGGGTTTTCTTCAATTAGACGCGCTAAAAAGAACCGTTTATCGTCCATTGCAATAAAAGCAACCGCATGATTAACATTTTTTGAAACGGGGTCTTTTGGAGAGATTTGAATCCGAATAGCGGCACCTTTTACCAGTGAATAGGCTATTTTTTTAATTTTTTCATTGATCGTAGCTGAAAAAAACAGGGTTTGCCGCTGCTTCGGCATTAACCGCACTACGTCCTGGATATCCTTGATGAAGCCTAAGTCAAGCATGTGATCAGCCTCATCCAACACCAAGATTTGAACCTTGTCCAATTTAATATACCCTTGGCTGGCTAAATCAAACATCCGACCGGGGGTCGTTACTAAGATATCAATCCCTTTCTCCAAACGGGCAATTTGAGGGTCTTGTTCTACCCCTCCAAAAACACAAAAAGTCTTCACCTTCGTACCTCGGCTTAACCGTTCAAAGGTATCGGCAATTTGCTGTGCAAGCTCCCGCGTGGGCTCCATCACGAGACACTTAATTCCTTCACTTCGACCACTCCTTTTTTGTTCCTGAATTTTGTGAACAATAGGAATTGCAAAAGCCGCAGTCTTTCCTGTCCCTGTTTGAGCAATGGCCAACACATCTTCTCCTTTCAGTATAGGCGTAATAGACTTGAATTGGATGTCAGTAGGGCGCTTCAAACCCATTTCAGCCAAATTATCCTTAATCTCAGGGGTGATGCGATAATCGTCAAATTTCATATTCCCACAAAGATACAAAAAGGAACACGTGGTTCTAGCGCCCGCTTTTTAATAACCGAAAATCAACCGCACTAAAGCCCTTTACGTTAAAGTGTTCAATTAACAGTTCGTGACGACCTTCTAGGCGAACTGTTAACCGATCTGTCTCAGCCTCTCGTTGAACCCAACGATCTAAAATAAGACGCCCATCTAGGTACAATCGTACCCCGTCATCGGCCGTCAATGAAAATACATACTCCCCTGCCTCTTGTTGTATGGTGGCTTTACTGACTGTCACAAAACGCTCATCCAACATCTCTCGAAAAGGCTTCCCCCACCAGGCCAGCCACAACGGGCTAACTTGTTGGGTTCTAAACGGAGGATTCTTAAGAAGCACTTGGAGTGCGTCAGGATGCAGCCTCGGGTCCGTTAAATCCTCATACGGGTAATAGTCAACTGTCCAGTTAATCTGGGGTGCAAAAAAATCAAAACTAAATAAATATGGCTTCCCTGGGGGGATTTTCTCCCCAAACTCAGTAGTAATTGTCTCAGGTCCGACATATTCCAACTGTAACCAGGCATTCGGCTGACCAGGAAGGAGCTCTAGGAGCAGCACTGATGGAACCACCCCATTTTGGGCGAAAATTGACTTTACCCCCTTCATCTCCTTCAATTTCCAGTCACCAGTGGGACCTAACAAGGTGAGTGACAAAAAAGAACCAACTACCGTATCGAGCATCACATACGGACGCTTAAAATCATAAGGCCCCCATTCTCCCATCAAAATAAATTTTCGACCCCTCGGTAAATAGGACGGTAAGGCAGCAGAAATACCTCCCTCCAAACTATCAGGCTCCTTTAATTCCTCAACAGGCACTTCCAAAGGCTGATAAGGATGCTCTGGTGCTCCTAAATGGGTTGTATTCAAATTTTTTTGTCGATCAATATCCGGGATTTTCAACGCTCGTGAAAGCTGAGAAGGGGTGCCGTAAAGATTGTTTCTAATAAATGATAGACTATCATTCGGTTGATCAACCTTAAGCAACTCCTCAAAGCCAAAAAATAAATTTTCACCATTAACCGACATCGACTGTGAGTTACTAATGTTCAGTGGCTGGCGAACACCTAAAAAAACATTTCGATCAATTAACCCGTTCCTACTCCGACAGTCTCTCTTCTCAGCATAACCCCAGTTTGGAGGCACCTGTTTATTTGCCCAAAACCGAATCCCAACACTATCGCCTTGAAATAAATTTTGCCGAACCACATTATCCTGACCATGTTCAATCGCAATGCCCGTTTGACAGCCCGCAAGGTAATTACCGGAGAAAACAGACTGGTAACTATACCCGCCCCAAATCCCGTAAGTACATTCTTGAATTATATTTCCTCGAACCTCATTTTTGGAAAAGGTCAATTCTACACCATTCGTCGGGGCATAACTGAAATCATTCCCAAAAATTAAATTGTCATTACAGCCTCCGGCACCGGTATCCATAGTGCTTTGCCCTGCCCAAAGAAAAAAGCCATCCCCAGAGTGCGTGGCCGAATTGAATGCAAAAAGATTGTTATTACTTTGTTCATAAACCAATATACCAGCAGAATCCTGACCACGTTGATAAAACTGGTGCGAATAGCCCCGTACATTCCAGTCTAGCCGATTATGCATAATGCGGTTACCGCTACTCCTGTACATTCCAATACCTAATCCGGAATTAAACTGAAAGGTATTATTCCATATCAACGCATCCTTGCACCCAGATAAAAGAAGTGCATTTTGATTCCCAGTTACTTTACATTGTTTCACCTCCGGAGCAGTACAATTTTTCAAGTAAATACCGGATCCATATCGCAACCACTCATCCTGCTCATTTTGATGATAACTAAGCCAGTCGGAAAAGGCCTCTCGCTCTCTTCCAGAATGAAGCCTTGGCCTATAATTATAAGAAAAATCACAATTTATTAATCGCAAATGCTCTACTCCATCTGCTAAAAGCCCCACCTTAAATCCTCGCACTCGTGCATTGCGAATCGTAATATTTCGCCCTTTGACTGCAATACCCACCCCATAAAATTGATCGGGAGATCGCATATTAGAAGCGCCCATTAATTGTGCCTGTTGAAAATCAATTTCTATGTTTTCACCCTCAATCATAATAACTGGAGTGCAAATAATTTCAGGCCCAAAAGGCTCTTTAAAAATATCCTCCCGTTCTCCCATCAACAAATAATTTGAGGGAACTATCCTTGAAGTCTTTGTCAATACCAGCCCTTTGCCGAGATGAACCGCCTCCGTCTGACCCAAAACCACTTGGACGAAAGCTGTAAGAAATACTGATACGACCCATAACCTCCGACTACTAACTGGAGCTACTTGCTGATGCATACGGCTTAATTTCCTTTTCAACTTTTAGTGATTAATTACGTCAAAAGGCTAACTGACTTCCTCTAGATGGTCCGTCAAGCGTTGAACCACTTTTAGTTGACTGAAAAACGTTCGAGCTATTACCCTGGCTACCGTGTATACAGGAATTCCAACGATCATTCCAACTACCCCTCCAACCTCTGCAGCCATTAGAGTGACAATAAAAATTTCCAGGGGATGGGCTTTTACGCTTTTGGAGAATATCAGGGTTGATAAGAACAGATTATCAATAGCCTGAACCGTTAAAAAAGCAACTGCGACTTTTACCAACTGCCATCCCAATTGATCTAACTCAAGTAGTAACCCAGAGGATAACGTAATAAACCATCCCAATACCAATCCAATGATAGGACCAACATAAGGAATCACGTTTAGCATCCCCCCGGCAACCCCAATAAGCAAAGCATTGGGAATGCCAAAGAGCCAGAGGGCAATCGTTGTCATCAAGGAAAAGGCTGCCAATTGTATCAATAACCCTTTAAAATAGGCCGTCAGAGCTTCGCTCGACTCTTCCATAGCGAACAACACCTTCGGCTCATAGTGATTAGGAACGAGTGAATGCACTATTTGCGCAAAGAGACCCTTTTCTTCTAAAAAAAAGTACAGAATAAAACTAACCGTAGCAAATCCAACCACCACATTACCGGCTGTAGAAAAAATAGCCCCTACCAGATCACTCACAAAAGAAGGTTTAAACCAAGAAAGAAACGCCTCTTGCAACTTGGAAGACAACGATTCATCCGACGTTAAGATCCCTAAACGATGTCCCTCCTGATCTAATCTGGAAAAAGGCACCTGTAATTTTGCCCCTAGAGCATCGTAGTCAATCAATGCAAAATTATTGGCCTGTTGAATTAAAGTAGGGACAAAAAGAAAAAGCAAGCCAATTAAAATGCCATAAAAAGAAAAAATAGTTAGTAACGCAGCGCCTGAGGTGCCAATTTGGTATTTGCCAATACGGACTCGCTCTGTAAAAAAACGCATAATAGGCTGCCCTAACAAAGAACACACCCAAGCAATCAATAAAAAGGCAACCACCTGGCTAAAGTACCATACCAAAAGAGCTAAAACAAGCCCCCCAAGCAAATACAGCCAATTTTTATTCCAAAAAGCCATCAGATTCTAGTAAGTGAAATCATTATTTACAGATTGCAAACCTACGGTTTCCAACCTGTATCAACTCAGTAATTGATCTAAATTTACCTCATGATGCCAATATTCTTAACCAACGTTCCCCACTTTTTCAGCTGGCTCGCTACCAATAAAAAAACAATCAAGTAGGTTCGAACCCAGTTGCCCTTTTCACCATAAAAACCTACCTATATTTGCACCCTAATGAAAGATTCATACCGCCATAAAGGCATGAGGAGACGGCTCGTTAATCAATTGCGCGAAAAAGGTGTAACGGACGAGGCCATTTTAGCTGCAATTGGAGCTATTCCAAGGCATTTTTTCCTGGATAAAGCGTTCGAAGAGCATGCATATGAGGATAAGCCATTTCCAATAGGTCATGAACAAACCATATCACAACCGTACACCGTAGCCTATCAAACCAATCTACTTCATCTTAAACCAGGTGATAAAGTCCTTGAAATTGGCACCGGATCGGGGTATCAAGCTGCTATTCTCGCAGCCCTAGGTGCCGCTGTCTATACCGTTGAGCGTCAAGAAGGGTTATTCCTTAAAGCAAAGGAGCTACTAAAAAAAATGGGATTAACCACCATCCACTGCTTTTATAGCGATGGAACACTTGGATTAGTAGAGCATGCCCCATTTGATAAAATTTTGGTAACGGCTGGAGCAAGGGAGGTGCCAAAATCCCTGCTGGAGCAATTAGCAATCGGTGGAATACTGGTTATTCCTGTAGGCGACACAAATGGACAATATATGATGCGTATTCAACGCAAAGACAAGTATCAATTTGAGACTGAAACCCTAGACGCCTTCAAGTTTGTCCCTTTTTTAGGAGGAGTGGCATCACAATCCTAACGAGACCAGACTTGAACTCCTTTTGGGTCCCATGTAATAAACCCATTGGGCACCAGTTTTTTCCTTCCCGCTTCCAATGTTTTGGGCAATACCCAGCTCTTTTCTGTAGTAGGAAATCCGATCGCCATTTCAACCAATCGATTGGCTGAATCAAGCCATTGCAGTTGAGAACCAGTCAACTGAAGCTGCTCAATAGACTGATCAATTATTAGTTGCCTTTTGAACTGCCCAAATAAGTCAAAAAACATTAATCCTGCCAAAGGATCATAGGCAATTACCTGCTGACCATTATCCACCAATGTTTGGATTGATATACGCCTTTGGAGGAGCAGGTCGAGGCCCTGGCTTTCTGCAAGCAAGGTCCCGTCAGGACTTATTTTTAGAAGTTTAAACCGAACCTCGTCATACAGCCATATATTTCCATCCACTGATGGACCTAACATGATCGCATTCTGAAGGCCCAACTCCATTAAGTTTAAAGCGCCTCCCAGTTGGACCAAGTTGCGATCCAAGACTATAATCGTCCTAAAATCTGGATACCAAACAAATACCTTTAGTGCATTTCGAGCAAAAATTGCCGAAGGATTACCCAATCGATTTTGAGTAAATACCGTACGTTTGCTTCCTGAGCCATCGTATTTTTCAATCGCGCCTATGCTCGTGAGCACATATAGATTTCCTAATGGATCCATCTCAACTTCCTGGATCTGTTGTACAGGGATATAGGTCCCTTGAACTAGGCGTATAGTATCCTGCCCTGTCAAATCGGATAAAAATAGAAACAAAAACACTAAAGAACTAAAACGTATCATAAACTACCATTTTATGATGTACACATTCAAAAGAGAGGAGCCAGATCAAGATAAAAACCCTTGGATAACGCATACTTCTGAAGAAAAGTACTCCAACCCCTGGATCAGTATTACGCACCGGAAGGTAACAAATCCTTCTGGTAACCCCGGCATCTATGGTGTAGTACATTTTAAAAATACGGCCATTGGTGTGGTCCCAATCGACCAAGATGGAAACACCTGGTTAGTTGGACAATATCGATACACCTTGCAGCAATACCACTGGGAAATCCCGGAAGGAGGATGCCCACAAGGTGAGGTGCCATTGGAAGCAGCAAAGAGAGAGTTGGAGGAAGAAACGGGAATACGAGCATCTAGATGGATCCCACTTTTAGAAGCACATTTATCTAACTCCGTTACAGATGAGTACTGCCAATGTTTCCTCGCGCTGGACCTCACCATTGGCGTCGCTCAGCCGGAAGAAACGGAACAGTTAGAGATACGACGACTTCCAATAAAAGAGGCGATTGAAATGGCGATGGACGGGAGAATCACTGATGCTGTTTCAGTGATGGCCCTTTTAAAAGTCGCGCTTGTTTATCCCCTTGTAAAATAGTCCAAGCAGCCGTACCTTTGCGTACTTAATAAACAAAACAAGATATGCCGTTAAAGATTGGAGACACTGCACCAGCGTTTACGTTGAGGAACACTGAAAAAGAGTTAGTAAGCTTAAAAGATTTTAAGGGTAAAAATGTAGTATTACTTTTTTTCCCAATGGCCTTTACAGGTGTCTGTACCAAAGAGCTTTGTGATATGCGGGATAGCATTGGAGATTATGAGAAGTTGGATGCCCAAATAATCGCCATTTCTGTTGATTCCGTTTTCACCTTAGGTAAATGGAAAGAAGAGCAAGGCTTTAATTTTACGCTGCTTTCTGATTTCAACAAAACAGTCAGTAAGAAATACGACGCCTTGTATAAAGAATTTGTCTTTGAGATGAAAGGTGTTTCAAAGCGATCTGCCTTTGTCATTGATGCGAAAGGGGTTATTCGGTATGCTGAAGTATTAGAAAATGCTGGAGAGCTTCCGAACTTTGAGGCAGTTCGCTCTACTCTGCGCTCATTACAGAATTAATTTCACAGAATATGCCAACTAGACCAGCTTGGGAGAGTGAAGATGAAATCCTTTTGGAGGAAGCTCTGGAGCATGCCCTAGATAGTGAGATGGCATGTAGAATCGTGGTGTACAACGACGATGTGAACACCTTTGAATGGGTAATTGAGTGAAAT
>Ga0315900_10005980_pt1 | contig 16525 bp, 9 predicted proteins | sample LakEriMetagenome_FD_203521 | JGI IMG/M metagenome (GOLD analysis project Ga0315900, IMG submission 203521) | Freshwater fungal communities from buoy surface, Lake Erie, Ohio, United States - Buoy 12 MA114 | ecosystem: Environmental > Aquatic > Freshwater > Lake > Lake biofilm | place: USA: Lake... | reverse complement strand
GTAAATATCTTCATTTACCCCACCAGATGAATCATTAATTCTAAACGTATAAGTGTCTGCACTTAAACCACTAAATGTAAATGGACCTAAACCTGTTTGTGACGGAATACCTCCAGGTATTTCGTTATTAATAGTATATATAGGGGTACCATTATAGACATCAATAATTGCGGTACCTGAAGAAGAGTAACATGTTCCTGTTACTGAAAATGAATAATCTAATGGACCTAAATTACAGTCAATTGAACATGTGCTAGCCGTGTTAGCACTTATACCTACGGTTGTACTTGAGTATGCTGCGTCTATACAAACTGTTTGTAAAGATGTTGCAAATCCATTTGTTTTTATTCCGCAACAATTTATATACTCATAAAAACCACCAAGCGTTATACCACTAATACAAGCCATTAACTACAATTTATTTGAATGTTTATACCAATATTTAATGATAAAATTTTATTTGTGAAGTCATCGTAACAAGTACTATTACTTATAGTTAAAACATTACCACTAAAAAAATAATTAAGCCCATAATTATGAAGACCTTGTAGTTTTTCATTTATTGCATTTACTACTTCACTATTTGTTGGGAAATCGTTATATCCGTATCCAACATAAAATTGTTCTTGAACTAATATTTGGTTATCTAATCTGCAGTCAACATACCATGTAGAAACCATAGAATTTAAGTCGCATTGACTTTGGGTGTACCCACTAACTGTGAGTATCTTATTTAATATGTTTATTAACACACCTGCAGGTGATTGTGAAGGTAATTCACATTTAAGAGTTTGATCAATACAATCATAAACGAATGGTTGTCCATTGTACTCACAAGGTACACATTCAATAGGTATGAAAACACAACCTCTTTGTCTTCTCCAAACAAATTTTTGTCTGTGGAATATTGAATTATCTAATTTTTGACCCGTTAACCAAAGTGTTGTTGACGGCACAACCTGTTCTAATAATCTTTGCCAATAATCACCTAAACCTAAAGTATAATCAATAAGTTTTTGATATGTAAATTTGTTAGTTGGGAGTCCAACGGTTTCTTCAGATTGTAAATATCTCCAAAAAACTGATTGTAATGTTGGGTAACCTCCAGTTTTCCCGTCAAATATTGTTTGTCTATTTCTTACATTTATAAAATTATTATAAAATGACTGAGCAAATTCAAAAAACGTTTTTTCTTTTGGTTTTGGGTTAATAGTAGTCCAATCAATATTTCCCGGTGTTGGGTATGGTGCGGTAAGCGCCGAATTAGGTATTGGATATCCGTTTTTAACCGAAAGTTCCCAAATATCATAAGTTATACCTTGGCCAACATTGGCATATAATTCTATATTTTTAGAATTTATGACTAACTTGTCATCGGTAACATTATAATTAACTCCGTTAAAATTTTCTTTACTTGTTCTATTCCCAACAGTGTTACTTGCCCATGATTTTTTATTATCACTTATTTTTGTTAATGTATAACCCATACCACCCATAAAATCAGGATTTCTGAATTTATTCATATATTCTTGTCCAAAGGTAAATGGTTGTAATTTTGTTTTTAAAGATAAATTTCTTGGATCAAGTGATGAATTTTCTTCATCAATAACTTCAGGTGATCTGTGTTTAGGACTTTTTTCAAACCAACCCGACCCTTTTTGGTAGAATGTATTTTCAGTAGGTCTTGGACTTGTTGGATACCCATCTTTATCTATCCCATAATCTTCTCTAGTATTACTATTAAAGTTTAAAACCCCCTCAGCAGTATACCCAGTGTAATTCACTCCTTGAATAGAATACACATCGTTAGGGTTAGGTAATGGGCTTTCTATATATATTGTTCCTCCAGATATTTGAGCGTATTTTTCCTCAAACTCATCCATCCTTATTTTACCGTCCGCAACATAGATAACTTCATTGAACTCAACTAATGCTTCAGGTGCACCTATAAATCGCATAATATACTCAAGAGATTGTCTTGTACCTTTGGATTTAAACATATACGCAGAATTCAAGATAACGTTTCTAAAATACTGGTAATTTAACTCTGTCGGTGAATCGTCTTTAGATTTACCTGTGTATATTTTTTTACTTGAACTTGAAAAGACAGAATCTAAAAAATTTTCATTTGTTATTGGTGAAATATCAGAATTAATACCTAAAGTTTGTGCAAGATTTGTTAAAAGTTGTGATGGAATATCATTACCAACATTATAATTAACTGAAGTCATGTGTGATAAAGAATCTACAAACTTTTTTACTTCATCAAAACTTCTACCATATATCTGTAGTATTTTTTCCATCTTTTTATCTGAAGTATCAAACTCTTTAAAAGAATTGGTTGTTAAAAATCTAGATATTAAATTTGTTTTTTGTTGGTCAATAATTTTCCCTATCTCACTTAATCTTTGTAAATAATTTTCAAAATTAGTCGTACTTATATCTAAATTCCATTGGTCAATTAAAGGCCAATTTATTTTCTTTACAAAATTTTTAATTTTACCGTCTCCCCCCGTTTCAGAGTATTTAAAAACTGCTGTATATTTAGGTACAATATTTCTATTTAATAAGAATTTTTCAACCTCATCAAATTCTAAATTAAAAATATTTTCAACTGTCAGATTATTTGGTTTAATCATGATTGTTCTAGTGTGTGCAGTTGCTCCAGAAAACGGATCACCCTTAACTGTCATATTTACAACATCACCCTGTAACTGTTCTGAAGGTGTAAATGTAATTATTTGGTATTCTTCACTAAAATCGTTAGTATAAAATGCGTAACTTGTATAATTGTTTGTTAAATCTCTATACTTAGAGACAGGTATTGGTGCAGTCTCTATTGTCCTTGCGGCGTTTACGGTATAATCAATATTAAATGGATTTCTAAATGCGGTAGTGTTCATGTCAAAATTAGTGACATCTTCTAAAGGATCATAAAAAGCGTTAAATGCCGTCTGTGCTGTTATTGACCCAAAAATATATTCTTCGGTAATAAGTGCCGCTGGAAATTTATTTATTATTCCAATAACCGACGATGATAATCTTTTTTGTAAAGAACCGTAGGTACAAAAACTTGTTAGCTGTGTTAAATCAAAATTAGGGTATATCTTAAAGTTTTTCTGTATGATTGACTTTGTTTCTTCAATATCAGTAATATTAAGTGTTTGTAGATTTTGTGGTGATGAAAACACACCAGTATCAAAGCTTCTATTATTTTTGTCTTTTACGTTATTAGTAAATTCAAAATTAGCATTAGTAAGTCCACCACCAGCAACGGTTTGAAACCCAACTAAGTCGTTAGAAAACGTTTCAGAACCTACGGGTGGTGCTGGTGGGTAAAAATATTTTTTAGTAGCCATTAACTAACTATGTTTGTAAAGTTTTTACTGAAGTCAAAACCTGTTGTTTTTTCTTGTCTAACTTCATATAGTAACTCATTAAAGTTATCTCTAACTTCAAATAAGTTATATTGTTTATATATATTATTATTAGTATCGTACATAGTGTAAACACCATCTTCAATACTTTTTGTTTGGTTTCCATATAATGCAATCGCCAAAGTATCAATATCGTGTTCCGCCATCTGAACATCAATAGTTATTGGATCAAAAAAAGTATTAGTAATAATAATATTTTGGTTAGGTTGCCCAATAAATGGTGTTGCTGCAGGTTTATTTGTTGGTGACGAAGATGGTGAAAGTGTACAAAAAATTAAATCAGTTCCTCCATCCACATAACGGTATCTTATAGATTTTTGAGAGGTATTAACTTGCTCTGTAACTACGGGTTCGCAGAAAAAAGAAGAAGTTATAACTCTATAAAAATTAGTAATTTTAGTTCCATCAGAATTTAAATATTCAACTCTAAAACCAACCAAACCTTGATTTATAAATTTATTCCTATAATCACTTGGGACGTTGTTAATGTCTATTACAATACCTTTAACGTTAGGTAGTGATGAAAGTACTCCACAGTCAGTTATTGTGGTTCTAATTTCTGCAGGTCTAATAAACAAAGTGTAAACACCTAATCTATTAAATTCTGTTGTGGGTAATTTTAAATTGTATAATCCACCTAATACCTCAACATCCGCATTTCCACCAGTATCTGCATTATGAAAATATGGTGTTAGAATTGATGCTGCGTTTAATTTTTTTAATGTAAAATCGGTTGTTACATCTCTTGTTGGTGAGTAATGTAATATAATTTCTACATCTGTAGGTGAGACATCTGCGGGTCTAACTGTTCCGTATGTACCAAGTGCCATATTTTTATTTTATAAATAGTTTATTTTAATTTTTTTATGCGTTGTTAATCTTGAAAAATCCGTATCCGTATTTTTGTAAATCACCAATATTATCAACCTCACCTAATCTATTAAGGTTTTCAAATGGACTATATTTACCCCTTTCTAAATAAACATCGGTTATTATTTCAGGTGCACTTACAAAATCTAAAAGATATTCATCTTTAGTTATTTTTGTTAAATTAATATCATCACATGTTATTCCTGAACTACTCATAACATATAATGTTCTACCATTTGTAAAATCATAATACGTTATATTGTTAATTGTATAAGAAGTATAATCTGTAGTAATTTGATCCACCATACCAAACATTGCCCCTTTTTTTGTTATAACATAACCTGGCGTATATGATTGTGGACCCCAACGTTTTAAATCGTTTAATTTAGAGGTTGTAAACCCTGAAACTAAAAATGGGACAGTAGTATAACTACTAGATATTTGTGCCTGACAAGTATTAACAGAATCTCCCGTAAAGATATAATTGTACGAATTAGTAATACTTGACCACGCACCACCTTGTTGATTAAACATGTATGTTCCTAAAGGGTTTGTAACAGTGACTCCTGTTGCCGGTATAGAAATAGGTTTTTCTATTACGTTTGTTCCCCAAAGATTAGTACCTGAAAAAGTTATAACAAATTGACCGTCATTTATATATGTGTGAGTTAATTGTCCACTAGTTAATTGTTGTGTTGCACTACCATCTCCCCAATCAACATAAAAAGTTGTTTGTGTTAATAAACTTACTGTAGGATCACCTGATGTATCATATAGTGTTATTAAATAAGGATTGAATGTGTTTGCAGAATAAAGAAAATTAGTAATTATGTCTTTTTGTAAAACATTACCATCAAACTCTGAATAATAACCAATATCATTAAATTTTTGTGTAAGATATATTGGTATGGTTAACCCAGTTATTAAAGAACTTGGTTCGCAAGAAGCACAAATACCACAAGTTAATTGGTTACACCCACAAGTGTTTGTGTTGCCAGTTACTAAATATGTTAATCCTGTATAAGCATTAAAATTATATGATAATGCACCATTAATTGTGTCACTAGTATATGGAAAAGATAGTAAATCACTACTTAAAACTCCGGGAGTAATCTTTATATTATAATTATAATAAATCATTGTTCATTTACATATTCATACCAAACCACGGGGTTTGTATTATCCCCAACTCTAAATAGGGTTGGTTGTTGATTTAATACAGGTATTTCCTTGTATATTTTATATTCATATGTGTTGTAATCTAATACCACTTTATAGAAAAAATATTGACCTTTATCAAAATTAAATTTATTTAATCCATTTAAATTAGATTGTGGTTCGTTCATCATTCTTGTAAACCCGCCCTTTTTTGCGTTAAAAAATTTACAAGACATATAAAATTCATTTTGGTCTAAAAAAGTTGTTTGTTTTAACCAATATATAAAAAACCCTTCTTTATCGGCACCAACATAATCTAAAATAAATTTTGGTTTTTTTACTTCTACGGGTATTTGTGCAACACCTAAAGTTCCCGGCTCTTTTAATCCTTGTTGTGTTGGTATTATTATACTTATTAATGCTTTTTGGTCTTGGAAGTTTTTAGTGTTATATAAATCAAGTTTAAAAAAACTACCTTTGAAAGAATTTGAAAAGAAATATATTTCATTGTCAAAAAACCCAGCATTTTCATAATCATCTAACCAATTTGTTTGCGTTGCTGTAGTTATTGGTGAATTTTGATCAAAAAAATTGAACATATAGTTTATTTCAGTAATATCCTGATTAGTGTCCCAAGAAGAGTGAGCAAACCTTGTGGTCTCAAAATCGTTAATTGGGTTTATTACTTTTTCAATGGTCTGTCTTTCAAACTCCTCCACTAACTCTTCCCTACCCTCCAAATCAAAATCAATTTTTATGGGTATGTTGATAAACTTATCGTTAGGTGTAAATTTTATTTTGTAGTAGTTATTCACAATTATCTATAGTTATAGGGGTTATAAGTGTTGTTTTAACACTTGTACTTCTTTTCACCGGATACTGTAAAAATATTATGTTTTTAAATGGGTAATGTGCGCCATTAGTAAAGGGATAATTAACACCAATATTATCACCATCTATATATCCATAGTCATATAAATCTCTCCAAAAAAATGATTCTTCATATTGTGAATACCAAGCATATGTTGGTATGTTATCAACTTCGGAAGCATTTCCAAATTCTAAATAATCACTAAAGGTTCTTATTTTAATACTATTATGTGGATTATAAAGATACCCACTAGGTTCATTCAATGATGAGTTATCATAAAAAACATTATAGTTAAACGAATATTTGTGAAAAATTTTAGAAACAATATATTCTTTTTGTTCGTAATCATTGTATTCACAAAAATCGCCTTTTATAACATCACCAACATTCAAAGGTTCGTTGTAATAAAAAGTTTGACCGTTTGCGTTATAACTACCTACGGGTATTGAATCTTTGTTATTTGTTGATGTATGGTCCCACCATGAATCATATGTATTTTTTAAAAAATTAAATCCCCACCCAATATCTATTGCTGTGTTTTGACCAACTGACGGTTGATTAAAAAATCCAAAATACCCTTTATTGATAATGGTCACAAATAATTCAGTTAATGGTTTACCATTATTATCTTTTAGTCCGTTAATATTAATATCTTTTACAAAATTAAAAGAGTGGTTTTGTGTACTTTCTTTTATTGAAACTCTTTGAACTTGGTTTGGTGTTATTGCCGAATACTCTAACTTTTTCTTTGTAAAAAATGGGTTATTATCAAAACCCGCCTTTGTAATATTACAGTCATTTACGTCTGTTAATATTTTATGCAATCTAACATAATATCTAGATTTTGTTTCTGCACTATTTTTTAAGTTAGTTAGTCTTTTAAAATTACCAAAAGTGCCCGGTAATATATCATTAACGGGAAACTTCATATCATAAATTGTAAAAACATTTTTTTCTGTTCCGTAATTTTCATCACCCAAACTATAAACTTGAAAAGTATTCCTATTGTTTATAGTGATATTTAATTCCACATAATCGTTAGGTTGTAAATTGTGGTTTCCTCCACAATAGAAATAAACCAAAGACCTGCCTCCAACAATTTTATTTTCTAAAACAAATGGAATACCTTGTTCAACATTAAATGTGTTAGTTACTGAAAAATTCTCATTAGTATAAGACATTGTTTGGGCGGTTGTGCTACTAAAAGGATAAGTAACATAAAAAGACCAATTATATGTATTAGCACTTTTAGGAGCATAATTAATGTGACCATTAATTCCGCTAACCCTAAAAAAAGAAAATTCGTCAAATTGTGGGTAACCTTCCCAAGGCGAACCAGGTAATGATAATGCATTATTAACCGGATTCGTGTAATATAAATTATTAACAAATGGCGTGTAGGTTGTTTTTCCCGATATCGTGTTATTTAAAATATTGGATATTTTACCAGAAACCCTAAAAAAAGTACTACCTTGTCTTTCTATATTAAATCTTTCTTCGGCATCTACAACAATTGACCTATCACCCTCAACCATAGTTCTTCTAACCCCACTCAAAGGAACCTGCAAACTAACATCTTTGTCGGTGTTTCCCGCAAATCTTTTAGATCCTAAAACTATCCTTATGTCGTTTTCATTACCCATTATACGTTCAAAATATATTTAGTTATGTATCTGTTTATTGCTGTTTTACCTACATTCAAACCAAAATAAAAATGGTATGGGGCGCCAACAACATATTTATCAGATTGTGATGGTGGCCAAGGAGTTGCCGATTGTACTCCGTTTGAGTCGGTATTGTATATGTATCCTTTTTGTCCTGTCGGTCCATTATTAAAATATGGTGAAAACGGCGATTGGATAAAACTAAGGTCTTGATATTTTTCAGAAAAGAACCCATTACCACTAATGTTTTGGTTTGGGGTTGTAAACCAATCATTTAATTCATTACCAAAAATTGTATTTTGGTCCGCAGAATACCATTTATACATTGGGACTTCCTGCGATTTTGGGTATCCAAAATTTGAAGTTAGTGTTGGTGAAAAAACTATAGTTCCTGGTGAGGCCAAAGCCCTTCTTGGTGTTTCAGAAGAAAAGAAAATACCCATTAGTGGATCGGGTCCTGGCGGTACATATAAATCATTAGGACTGTCATATTCATCTTCGCTGAATGGTATAATTCCAAACTCAGAATTAATACTGAACATTTGCACAACATCACCATCCATTCTGTCTTCAGTTCTAGAAAATAATTTATTTATTGATGCGTCGCCGGCACCTATTATGTTTTGTAAAAAATTACTACTAACTAGTCTTGAAACAAAAAATAATTGTAATATGTCTGCAGTTTCGTTAAATGATGTAGATTTTAAAGTATTAACAAAATACGCTTCTAAAGCCGGATTAAAACATATCTCTCTAACAAACTCATCTCTTGAACCCAAATCCATCAAAGTGGTTGGGAAGAAGATGTTATAATCATTTATCCCTTTAAAGTCAACGTCTTGCCAGTTACCTGATAAATCTTTCTTTTTTGGTTTTTGGCCAATAAAATAATTTCCGTCATATGGTGTTGATCTATAAAATAATGAGTTAGTCGTTCCTTCAGTGTAATAAATAGGTCCTTGTCCTGGTCTAAAATTATTATCAAACGTACCACAAAATTTATATTTTTTTGGTTGTCCTAAAATATTAAAAATAGTTTTCTTTTTGAATGAATACATGTAAAGTGTGCCATTTACCCAATTATTTTGAAATACGTGTGAGAACACTCCTCTACACGCACCAAACATCATTCTAAATCTGGCCTTCCATTCTGCAAAATTAATAATATCTTTACCTATTGACACAATAAAAGGTTTCTGTATAAATTTGTAACAACCACCTATAACAACTTTTGGGTCGTTTTCATCACAAGGGTCTTTAACAATAAAATTACCATTACTATCGTAATCATAACACTTTAGTGGTACCATTCCTTCACAACTAAAAGTACTCAAAACACTATCTTGAACAGATGGGGTGTCTCCCGTAAAATCTCCTGAATTATTAGTTGAGTCTGTTGCAACGTTACCTGTCGGTGGATTAGGTGGTGCGTCGGACCCATAATCTTGTTTGTAAATTGCAAAATTATCGTTTTGGTGAAGCGCAAATGAATTGTTTCCAAAATTTTGTAACTTATCTGAGGTAGGTAGCCTATCCGATCTTAAAATTAATTTTGGGTTTGCTGAAGTAATATTTAATGTTATTGTTGGGTATTTAGGAGCATATACTCTACCTTTATAATTTCCTAAAGATCCAAATATATTTCCGTTAGCGGTTGTACTACCAATGAAAGACCCTCCTTCAACATTACCCTGTTTTAAAGTTGTGTTATCAAATCTAATAGTTTGGTTATTATTACTACTATCGTCAACTGAATTAGAAGAAGTGTAAAAACTTAAAGAGTATGCGTTAGAATCAGGTTGAAAGTTTAAATTACTTTTATCTAAAGATGAGTAATAACTTAAAGAGGTACTTGTCACTGAAGTAAATTGCGTTGTATCAACTGTAAAATTATATGGATCAAAAAATATTTTACTACTTAAATTATTTGTATGTCCTTCGGGTGATTTACTATTTATATACCAACCACCACTACCGCTATTATCTTGTATAGGTATATTCATATAAAAATCACCTTCAACTTTAACTGTATCACTGTTTAATCCATAACCAAATAATTTTGATAAATCGTATTTAATTTTTTGTTTTTCGGTATATGGATCTACCCCCCTAACTAAAAATAATATTTCTAAATTTTTCCAAACAGAACCACCCATATCTTTTAATTGGTTGATGGTTACGTCTGAATTATTACCATTTGATTTTTCGTAATAAATCTTTTGATATTTTTCTATAAAATACTTTTTTAATAGTGATTGGTTAGCACTTAATAGTGTATTTGTATAATCGGCAGTCATACCTGTTATTACTTGAAAATACTCAATTCCTGTTTTGTATTTATATTCTCTCTCTGATGTTGTTGCGGTCAAATAAACCGTAGATTGTCCAAGAGTCGTGTTTGGTTTTATATAATAAACAGTTTTTTGATGAACAGTTGTGGAACTTACTGAGGATCCAGTAATGCTATTTGTACCAAATTGGTTGGTTGCTCCACTCACATTATTTATATCATTCACTATACCTAAATTATTTGTATCTACAAATGAAAGTATACTTCCAGAGTTAAAATTTGTTAGTGTTCCAGGTTCACATAATAATACCATAACATTATCGGTAAATGGTTGTGATTGGTAAGTTCCGTTAATTAGAGTAGTTTGAATTATATTTTGAGCAGTTGTGTCAAAGTATCTTTCTCTTAGGTTTGCTAAATTTAATGATTGTGAGTATGGAACTCCCTGAGATTGTACGTATTGATAATCAGAAAATATACTAACGACAGGTGTACCTATTTCTGGAGGTGTGGGGTAACCAGCCAATGAATATCTGAAACCATTTAAGTCTGCCTGTAATTTATTCTGTTCGGTTTGAGCACCACCAGAATAATCTTCACTATTCATACCAACAGGTACTGTATTAGTTTGATCTCCCTGTAATATGCCCCAAGTACTACCCACATTTGTATCCGCCAAAAAAGAACCTCCACTTCTATTATAAACAGTATAATTACCATACGTTTGAGACCCACCTTGTCCATTCCCTGAAGAAAATACAGTTCCCGTAACATCAGGAGTATCTAAGTCTTCACTCTCACAAGGACAAGCCTCACAATCAGGGTACGACATCATTGGTAAATTAATACCTTTAAATTTAAATGCCACTAATAGTGGTGCAACTTTAATTGCAAATGCGGTTGCTGCTCCCGCCATCAATATCGCTTTAACAAATGACCAAGCAACTAATCCAAAAGCAGGCCAAGCATTAACACCATCAATACCATATAAAACGGCTTGATAAAGTAAAAATGCTGGAAATAAAATCGCCAAAAACCATTTTAAGATTGGCCAAAGTAAGGCCATTACGTGTATAATTGGTATAAGAGCCAAAAATACGGGTGTCATTATTGTTACCATCAGATTGAATAAGAAAAATGTAAAATCAAAATTTCTTACTCCGTCATTTACTGGAAATCTATTTGTTGTTGTGGTACACCTTCTATCGGTTATTTCTTTTATCCCTAAATGTCTACTTCTATTAAATCCCCACTTCCATCTATCTATAAAATTAGCAACCGTATAAACTTTATTAAATGTAAACTCATAGAATCTATCTTTACAATCAATAGCCTCTTGAGCCATTTGTTGACCAACAGCGGTTGTTAAATCACCATAGTCATTCCAATCTAAACTAAATGCGTATGACCTTTTTTGTTGATCTAACTGTGTTGAGTTAAAAGTGTCAGGACCATTAATATTAGAACTAGACCACCCCCACTCTTTTACGTTAGGTACCAAATAATCTCCCCTCATTATATCGTTTTCCATACCAGACTCATTTTGGTATTGGATTCTAAATCTATATTTACCTTTGGTTGGTATTCCCACTGCAGGATCGTTTGATATTACCTGTTCCCCAAATTCATTTGTAACAACATAATCTAAGTTCATTGGTACTTCTACTAACCACGTACCATTTTCATCAATAACGTCACCTCCGTTTTCTAAAGAAAACTGTTCTAAAACAGGTCTACCGTTCGCATCATAATCTATTGTTTGTCTTATTGCTAAAATTTTACCTTCACCAGTGACCATATCACAAAGGTTACCTGCATCTTTTTTTGGTTTACATGTTGTTTTTAAAAAGTCTTCATTTGATGTTGAAAATATTGAACCCATAAAAACCGCCTGCGGTTTTATTTCAATACCTAATTCTCTTAAATCAAAATCAACTCTTGTTATACCTATATTACATATTTCTTCTTCCCCCCAAAATGAAGTAACGTCTATATCTTTTTTAAAATTTACAATTTGTGGTAATGAATCAATATCTGTTGATGATTTAAATTGGTTTCCATTAAATTGTCCTGGTCCCGCTAAACCCGCTCTTATTAAATCTGCAGGTCTTAAAGAAAAACAACCAATGTTTGATAAATCTAAATCCATCATAATTGTTTGTATACCTAATGGAACACCCACAATCATAAAATCACCACTCTCATTGGTTTTAGCGGTAAACTTATAATACTTTTCGTAAACTTCTAATACCTCATTCCTTGTTAATAAGTCTTCTCTGTCAGGAAAAGTTCCTGTTGGTGTGTGTCCTCCGTATTCTTTTCTGTATGGTAAAAGATTATACCTATACCCGTCCTCGTTTTTTTGATCAATTCTTTTGTATGGATATAATGTTGATATTACAACATCATTTTGGTCAATTTCAGATAATGGAATAAAAATAGAAACGTTGGCGTTAGGTATTCCATAACCTCCGTTCACTATTACCCTACCAGCAACCACACCATAGTCGGCACAAAATCTCGTATAAACATCTTCTTGTTTTAACTTCAAAGAAAGTATCTCTAAAAAGTCAAAATTTTGATTTATATTTATTCTAATATTTTTATCTACATTAAAATCAGTTCTGATTCTATAATTATTACCCATTAAATTACCCTTTTAAAATAAATACTAATTTTTATTTTTTTTAAAGGTAATTCTAATACTATAAAAATAAATAATGTTATGAAAAGTCTACCGTTTTAAAGTTTTTAGTTCTAACCTTTATATCTACTTGATCAAATCTAACTTGGTATACTTGGTCAGGTTCAGCAAATATATTGTCATCAATTAACTGAATCTCTTTTGTAGCAGGATCTTTATATCTTTGCGATGTTTCAGAAGACGAATATTTTCCACCAATTTTATTAAACACTTTTAAGTCAGCTATTGTCAAAACTCCTTGTAAATTTTGTATTTGTTTTCTCATTTCTGAAATATTTACACCCTGACCTAAATCTCTATTAGCCGGAGCCATATAATTTGAAACAATTGAAATAATTTCAGTTATGACTTGTCCTTGATTTCTATCGGATTCCATAACCACTGAGATATCAAATTCTAAATCAATAACTTTAGCATTATCAATTGATATATAATCATTAACCATTCTAAACCTTGATAAGTAATTAGCTAAATTATTTTTTAAATTATTAGATGTAACTTGAGTTAGTTTACCATTATTATCGTATGATAAAACTTGAATTAAAATTTTATTATTATTTTCAGTTATTGATACTTTTGCAGGTGCACCAAATCTTCCAGGCATAGTATCAATTAATGATTTATAGTCGTTTATTGTAACGGCTCTTTTTTGAGCGGCAAAATTAAAAGCAACCATGTTTCTCATTTCTTCTGTTGTTGGTGGGTTTGATCCACCAATGGCCGCAGTAATGTTATTAACTGTTAATGACTGAATAACATTTCTACTAATTTGGTCATTTGGTCCATTAACAACAAAATCAATAGTACCTATTTGATTTATTGATCCTGACCCTACATTACTTCCAGAACCTCCTCCAACTCTATATTGTACAAATATTGTCGTATTAGGTGTAACAGTTAACCCAAGACCGATATTATTTTGATAATCTTGTAGTCTAAGTTTAACTCCTGTGTTTGTAAATTCTTTCAATTGTTGTTCTGGCGTTGTTGTACCCGCACCAAACTGAACTTTCATAAATCCTTCACCCGTATATTCAGTTATAAATCTATTATCGGTACGAATATATTTACCAGGTTTAATACCAAACGCATCCACCGGTTTTGTTGGGTCCTCAACAAAGACCATATCTTCTGCCAATGCGTCAACTTCATACCATTTATTTGTTGATCCTTGAAATTCAGCATAACTTGGTACAGATTGAAATGAAGTCCCATCTTTTTGAATTATTCCTGTAACCCCGAGAACATTTTTTTCAGGAAGAAAAAAATTAAAGAATGGTACAACGTCTGTTGATCTAACAGGTTTTTTAAAGACCTTTGTTGTCCCTGCAACTACCACCTCTCTTTTTGTGATCACATAGTTTAAAATGTTATTATTTGCATCAAATGTTGGTATTTTAGTTCTATTAACAAATCCTTGTTGGTCGTACTGTGTAGAAAAATCAATGTCATAAAGATTTTCAAATGAGTTACCCCCTCCAAAAAATTGTGAACCGGCTCTTAAAATTCCCAAATATCTAATATCTTCAGAATCACCAAATGGTGGTACCGTAATAGAAAAATCAACAATAGCAACTGAAGGTCTATAACCTGGTATTTTCAAACCATAAGTTCTAGCAATATTATATATTGACGATTTTTGTTGTGCATATTGTAGTACGGTTTCTTGTGCCGTCCTATCTATGTGAAAATGTAAATTATCGGCAATCGCTGCATTTAAATCCATTAACACAGAAAACACCGAAGCGTCATTAAAATTTTGTATTAAATCTGGATAATACTTTTGGGTAAAGTTGATGAGTTCATTTCTTAAACCAACAAAATCTCTTTCTGTATAAGATAGTTTTTTTTCTGCCATATTTTTAAATATTAATTATTATAAATTCTTTTGACCCAAACGGACTATTATTGTCGGTATACACTATAGTTAATTTTGCCGTATAATCTAAGGTATTAGGACCAGGTGTTTTAAATATATCTGTATAACTTTCATCGTTATCGGCCTCAGTATCTTCAAATTGTTGTCCTACATAATTGTAAAAAGTTTCTCCAGAAAAAGGTGAGATTATAAATTCGGGAACTTGTGTTGGGGTGACATCGTCGAATGGTTGGGTAGCAATTCTTCTTCTTATAATGTTTTCATTCACTAATTCTTCTGAACTAAAAAAGTCGATAGTTTTTATCTTATCTTGATTATCGGTCTCTTCTGGTGTGTATGGTTCCACCTTTATATCCGTCACATCTAAGTTTGGTATATATTTTTTGACTTGTGTATCAACCTCTTCTCTTATATTCTCAAAAGTTTCCCCATCCATTGGGTCAAAAATATATTTATATATTTCAGTTCCAAAATCAGGATCATAATATCTAGTCCCTTTTTGGGTTAATAATAAATGTAAAAGGGACGCCCTTATTTCATCTTTAGATTGGTATGTCAATCCAAAGTAAGTGCCCGCAATACTATCTTGAAAAGGAAAATTAATTCCAAAAGTATAAACATCTTGTGCCATGTTATATAAATATAATCCTCACTAATTTTATATAAATAAAAAAATCACTGATTTCTCAGTGATTTTTCTTGTAGGGTTGTATTTCCTCTTTCATGTCTTGGTTTGTATGGACAATGTAAACAACCATTACCACAACATTTTCCTCGTTTAATATGGTATTCTTCTGTCATGACCATTCTACCTTGACTATCATAATAAAACTCAGTTGGTTGAAGTTTTGGTCCAAACTCTCTAACGTATTGTTGTTGTATCCAATCTTTTGATGCTCCTACATTCATTTTAGTTAGTTTTTCTTTGGTTATAAAACGCCAACAATACTTGGTATGTCAGCGTTATATCATTCCCCCATTGTGCTTTCATGTCTTAGACAATTTCACATGCTCCACCGGCACACGCAGCTTCTCCTCGTAGGTCGGTGTTATCTTGTAACTCAATAACTTTTGTAAGATCAACATCCGATAATGTTTTAACTAATCTATCAAAATCTTCTTTTGTACAATCTTCAAAAGGTGCTTGAGTATATGTTCCTCCGTTGTATGGTAATACTGAAAGTCCGTTATAGAAATCTCTGTTATTCCACATCCAGTCACCAACTAAGTCCCACTCATCTTCTTTAATTGAAACTGTAGCAGATACGTTATGTGTGTTTTGTCCGTTTCTATGACCAGGTTTAATCCATTCTTGAGAAACTTTTTTAACTCTTTCTAACATCTGAAATACCGATTCATGTCTGATGATAGACCCTTCAGGTGATTTTTGAGGTATTGTGATTACAGCGGTGTCGTGTGGTCTGAAGTATTCGTCTTCAATTAATTCAGGGTGGTTAATCGCCAAGTATGAATAGATTGATTCGTTTTTCCCAACACGGATTCTTCTTAGGTAATAATCATTATGCCAAGCGTGAATACCTGATGATGTTCCCAATACTAAAGATGATGTTCCTGATGGTTTAACTGTTGTTGTTCTTGCCGATTTATTAATTCCGATAAGTGTTGCAACTCTTTCGTTTTCTTCTTTAACC
>Ga0315900_10005979_pt1 | contig 16525 bp, 14 predicted proteins | sample LakEriMetagenome_FD_203521 | JGI IMG/M metagenome (GOLD analysis project Ga0315900, IMG submission 203521) | Freshwater fungal communities from buoy surface, Lake Erie, Ohio, United States - Buoy 12 MA114 | ecosystem: Environmental > Aquatic > Freshwater > Lake > Lake biofilm | place: USA: Lake... | reverse complement strand
GGCCTTCGGTTTCCTTGATGGAAATGAAGTTCTCGATGCCCAGGGTGTCGAGCACCTGGCCGCCGAAGCGCTCGGACGCAATGCCGGTGCGAATGCCCTTGCGCGCCGCATACACCGCGGCGGCTGCGCCGGCCGGTCCGCCGCCCACGATCAGCACGTCGAACGGGTCTTTCTCGGAAATCCTGCGCGCTTCGCGGGCCTGTCCGCCCTGGTCGATCTTGGCCAGGATCTCCTCGAGCGTCATGCGCCCCGAGCCGAACTGCGTGCCATTGAGGAAGATCGTCGGCACGCCCATGATCTGTCGCTCCTCGATCTCCTGCTGGAACAGGCCGCCTTCGATCATCGTGGCCTTGATGCGCGGGTTTTGCACCGCCATCAGGTTCACCGCCTGCACCACGTCGGGGCAGTTGTGGCACGACAGCGAGACATACACCTCGAATTCGAAATCTCCGTCCAGGGCGCGAATCTGCTCTAGCACCTCGGGCGCGACCTTGGGCGGATAGCCGCCCACCTGCAGCAGCGCGAGCACGAGCGAGGTGAATTCATGCCCCATCGGCAGGCCGGCGAAGCGCGGGCCCTGGGCCGAGCCGGGGCGGTGGATGGCGAACGAGGGCGTGCGGTAAGGGCCGCCTTGCGTCTCGGTCACCGAAATCAGGGCCGAAGACTCGGCCACGTCGCGCAGCAGGGCCTGCATGTCGCGCGAGGCCTGCGAGTCATCGAGCTGGGCGGTGATTTGCACCGGCTGGGTGATGCGTTCGAGGTAGCTGGCAAGCTGGGCTTTGAGTGCGGCGTCGAGCATGGGAGTCTCCGGGCTGGGGTGGATCAGATCTTGCCGACCAGGTCCAGCGAGGGCTTGAGGGTGGCGGCGCCTTCTTCCCACTTGGCGGGGCAGACTTCACCCGGGTGGGCGGCGACGTACTGGGCCGCCTTGACCTTGCGCAGCAGGTCGGCGGCATTGCGGCCGATGCCTTCAGCGGTGATTTCCACCGCCTGGATCACGCCTTGCGGATCGACGATGAAGGTGCCGCGGTCGGCCAGGCCTTCGGCTTCACGCAGGCAGTCGAAGCTGCGGGTCAGGTTGCCGGTGGGGTCGCCGATCATCGTGTACTGGATCTTGCCGATGGTCTCGGACGAGTCGTGCCAGGCCTTGTGGGTGAAGTGGGTGTCGGTGGACACGGAGTAGATCTCCACGCCCATCTTCTGGAATTCCGCGTACTTGTCGGCCACGTCGCCCAGCTCGGTGGGGCAGACGAAAGTGAAGTCGGCCGGATAGAAGAAGAAGACGGCCCACTTGCCCTTCACATTGGCTTCGCTCACTTCCACGAACTTGCCTTGCTTGAAGGCCATGTTCTTGAACGGCTTGATGGGGGTGTTGATGACGGACATTGGCGGGTTCCTCTCTGTGTGGAAGGGGTTGTGAACAGGGACAGAGGGGATCCTAGGGTTTCACCGGATATTTGTGAATTCGATTGAGACAATTTCTCCGATTTGTTTCTTCTATTTTGAAGTGGCGGGTGGTTTGTCGGCTTCCCTGAGGGATGCGGCAGGGGCGGCTTTTTGATTCGGCGCTGCAGCGCACTGAGGCCGCCGTGTGGGGGTGGGGCGGTTTCACCGCGGGGCAAACGCCCGCGCCGCGATTGAGGTCAATACTCCAGCCGCTCCGGCCGCAGTTCCTGCAGGATCGTCGTCGCGATTTCCTCGATGGACTTGGTCGTGGTTGACAGCCACCGAATCCCCGCCCGTCGCATCATGGCCTCGGCCTCGGCCACTTCCATGCGGCAGTTGTCCAGCGCCGCATAGCGTGAGTTCGGTCGACGTTCGTTGCGGATTTCCGCCAGCCGCTCCGGTTGGATCGTGAGGCCGAAGATCTTCTTGCGGTGCGGCACCAGGGCCGAGGGCAGTTGCTGGCGCTCGAAATCCTCCGGGATGAGCGGGTAGTTCGCCGCCTTCAGGCCGTACTGCATCGCCAGGTACAGCGAGGTCGGTGTCTTGCCGCTGCGTGACACCCCCACCAGGATCACGTCCGCGCCTTCCAGGTCGCGGTTGCTCTGGCCGTCGTCATGCGCCAGGCTGAAGTTGATTGCCTCGATCCGGTCGTGGTAAGCCTGGCTTTTGCTGGCGTCAGAGAAACGACCCACCCGGTGGTTGGACTTCATGCCCAGCTCGATTTCAAGCGGCCGCACGAAGGTGCCAAACATGTCCAGCAGCATCGCCTGGCAGCCCGATTCGATCACCTGCAGCACCTCCATGTTCACCAGCGTGGTGAACACGATAGGCCTTTTGCCTTCTACTTCGGCGGTGTGATTGACCTGCCGCACCGCCTGGTGGGCCTTGTCCACCGTGTCGATGAAGGGCAGGCGCACATGGCGCGCCTGGATTTCGAACTGCGCCAGGATGGCGTTACCGAAGGTTTCGGCGGTGATGCCGGTGCCGTCGGAGATGAAGAACACGGTGCGATGGGGCATGCGCTGGATTTCACATGGAGCAAACCGCAGGCATCGACTGCCGACGCCTACAATCCCTCCATTATCTGGATCCCACGCCCGATGCGACCGCGCAGCCGCCCCAAACGACAAGCACAAGGCTTGGCGCGCACCCACGGATCCTCGCGCCCCGCGCGTCTCTTGCCCGCTGTGCCCGCCGTGGTCCTGGCGCCGGCCGGGAGTTCCTTGCGCAATCGCGGCGCCGCACCGATTTCAACTTCCGGAGCTTCCCCATGTCTGCACGTTTCGAGCCGACCGCCTTGGTCGTGCCTTTTGAAAACCTGAGAATGACCGATGTCGAGGTGGTCGGCGGCAAGAACGCCAGCCTCGGCGAGATGATCTCCCAGCTCCCCGGGGGGGTGCGGGTGCCCACCGGCTTCGCCACCACCGCCCACGCCTTTCGCCAGTTTCTAGCCCACGACGGCCTGGCCGCCCGCATCCAGGCTCGCCTGGCGTCCCTCGACACCGAAGACGTACGGGCGCTGGCCGCCGCCGGCGCTGAAATCCGCGGATGGGTCGAGGCCCAGCCCTTTCCGGCCGACCTTGAAGCCGCCATCCGCGACGCCTTCGCCACCCTGTCGAGCGGCAATCTCCAGGCCAGCTTCGCAGTGCGCTCGTCCGCCACCGCCGAAGACCTGCCCGATGCCTCCTTCGCGGGCCAGCAGGAAACCTTCCTCAACGTGGTGGGCATCGAGCCCGTGCTGCACAAGATGAAGGAGGTGTTCGCCTCCCTCTACAACGACCGTGCCATCAGCTATCGCGTGCACAAGGGCTTTGCCCATGCCGATGTCGCCCTGTCGGCCGGCGTGCAGCGCATGGTGCGCTCCGACCTGGGCGCTGCCGGCGTGATGTTCACCATCGACACCGAATCCGGCTTCGAGGACGTGGTCTTCATCACCGCCAGCTACGGCCTGGGCGAGACGGTGGTGCAGGGCGCCGTCAATCCCGACGAGTTCTATGTGCACAAACCGATGCTGCGCGAAGGCATGCAGTCGATCATTCGCCGCAATCTCGGTTCCAAATTGATTCAGATGGTCTTTTCGACCTCAGATGAAAAGGCCGCGAGCGGCAAGCTGGTCAAGACAGTCGACGTGCCGCTCGAGCAGCGCAATCGCTATGCCCTCTCGGATGCCGACGTGCAGGAACTCGCGCGTTACGCCCTGCTGATCGAGCAGCACTACGGCCGCCCAATGGACATCGAATGGGGCAAGGACGGCCAGGACGGCCAGCTCTACATCCTCCAGGCCCGTCCCGAAACGGTAAAGAGCCAGCAGCAGGGCAAGGCCGAGCTCAAATACAAGCTCAAAGGCAAGGGGGCTGTGCTGGCCGAGGGCCGTGCCATCGGCCAGAAGATCGGTACCGGGCCCGTGCGGCTGGTGCACAGCATCGCCGAGATGGACCGGGTGCAGCCGGGCGACGTGCTGGTCACCGACATGACCGACCCGAACTGGGAGCCGGTGATGAAGCGCGCGAGTGCCATCGTCACCAACCGTGGCGGACGCACCTGCCATGCCGCCATCATCGCCCGCGAGCTGGGCATTCCGGCGGTGGTGGGCTGTGGCGACGCCACTGGCGCACTCAAGGACGGCACCCTGGTCACGGTGTCGTGCGCCGAGGGCGACACCGGCTACATCTACGACGGGCTGCTCGAAACCGAAGTCTCGGAGGTCCAGCGCGGCGTGATGCCGGCCATTGCGACCAAGATCATGATGAACGTCGGCAACCCGCAGCTGGCGTTCGATTTCGCCCAACTGCCCAACGACGGTGTCGGCTTGGCACGGCTGGAATTCATCATCAACAACAACATCGGGGTCCATCCCAAGGCCATCCTCGACTATCCGAATGTCGATACCGACCTCAAGAAGGCGGTTGAATCGGTGGCCCGGGGCCATGCCTCGCCGCGTGCCTTCTATGTCGACAAGGTGGCCGAGGGAGTGGCCACCATCGCCGCGGCCTTCTGGCCCAAGCCGGTCATCGTGCGACTGTCGGACTTCAAATCCAATGAATACCGCAAGCTCATTGGCGGCTCGCGGTACGAGCCCGAGGAAGAAAACCCGATGCTGGGTTTCCGCGGCGCGGCGCGCTACATCAGCCAGGATTTCGGCGAGGCCTTCGCGATGGAATGCGAAGCCCTGCGCCGCGTGCGGGCCGACATGGGGCTGCACAACGTGCAGGTGATGGTGCCGTTCGTGCGCACCCTGGGCCAGGCCCAGCGGGTCACCGAGCTGCTGGCCCGTCATGGCTTGCAGCGCGGCCAGGATGGCCTCAAACTGATCATGATGTGTGAAGTGCCCAGCAATGCGATCCTGGCCGATGAATTCCTGAAGTTCTTTGACGGCTTCTCGATCGGCTCCAATGACCTCACCCAGCTCACGCTGGGTCTGGACCGCGATTCGGGCCTTGAGCTGCTGGCGGCCGATTTCGATGAGCGCGATCCGGCTGTCAAGGCCATGCTCTCGCGGGCCATCGGGGCCTGCAAGGCACAAGGCAAGTACGTCGGCATCTGCGGGCAGGGCCCCAGCGACCACCCGGATTTCGCGCAGTGGCTCGCGGCCGAGGGCATTGCCTCGATCTCGCTCAACCCCGACAGCGTGATCGATACCTGGCGCCGCCTGGCGCAGGCCTGAAGGCGCAAGGGCAGGGCCACGGGCACGGGGCGGCAACACCACAGGGCTTCAACAGGCAGTCGCGCATGTCGGAAACCCGCCTTCGCCGCAACCTCCTGCTGTTCGTGCTCGGCCTGCTGGCCGTGCTGTTGGCCTTGCTCCAGGCCGAAACGGCGGGGCTGTCGCGCCGCTGGCTGGGCCCCTTGTTCCTGTTTGCCTCGGTGATGATGTACGCGGTGATCGGCATCTGGTGCCGCACCGCCGATCCCCACGAGTACTACGTGGCCGGCCGCCGCATTCCGCCCTTCTATAACGGCATGGCCACGGCTGCTGACTGGATGAGCGCTGCATCGTTCATCAGCCTGGCGGGCGCCCTGTACCTCCAGGGCTTTTCAGGCAGCCCCGGAGCGCCAGGGGGGCTGGCCTACCTCATGGGGTGGACCGGCGGCTTCTGCCTGATCGCCCTGCTGGTGGTGCCCTATCTGCGCAGCCTCGAGCTGTACACCGTTCCGGATTATTTCCAGCTGCGCTACGGAGGCGCCTGGCCCCGACGCATCGCCGCGCTCTCGGCAATCCTGTGCTCCTTCTTCTACGTGGTGGCGCAGATTTACGGGGTCGGCCTCATCGCTTCGCGCCTGACCGGCGTGCAGTTCGAGATCGGCATTCTCCTGGGCCTCGGAGGCGTGCTGCTGTGCTCGTTCCTGGGCGGGATGCGGGCCATCACCTGGACGCAGGTGGCGCAATATGTCGTGCTTCTGCTGGCCTTCCTGATTCCGGTGTCCTGGTTGGCGTACAAGCAGCTGGGCAATCCGGTGGCGCCCCTGGTCTATGGCCAGCAATTGGCCAAGATCAGCGAGCTTGAACGGCAGCTGGCCGAATCGCCTGCCGAGCAGTCCGTCCAGGCGGCCTTCCAGCGCCGTGCCGAGGAATACCGGCGCAAGCTGGAGGATGTGGATCGGGCCCTGGCCGCCGAGCGCAACGAGGCCCGCGAGCGGATCCGCCTGCTCAAGGCCGCCGGCGCCCAGGGCAACGAGATTTCGGAAGCCCAGCGTGACCTGGCAGCCCTGCCCCGGGACGCGGCCGAGGCGCGCGAAATCTGGTCGCGCGTGGTGGCCGACAGCGAGCAGCGCGCGCGGCCGCTGGGGGGCTTGCCGCCCCATGGCCAGGCCTATGCGGGCGACCCACAGGGATCGGCCGAGGCCCGCGCTGCGTACGACGCGTCCCGCCGCAATTTCCTGGCCCTGATCCTGTGCCTCATGCTGGGCACGCTGGGGCTGCCGCACCTGCTCACCCGCTTCTACACCACCGCCAGCGTGCGCGGCGCCCGGCAGTCAGTGGCCTGGGCCTTGTTCTTCATCGGCCTGCTGTATCTCAGTGCGCCGGCGCTGGCGGTCCTGGTCAAGTACGAGGTGATGCAAGGCCTCACCGGCGTGCGCTACGAGGCCCTGCCCACCTGGATCGTGCAGTGGGCCTGGGTCGACCCCTCCCTGATTTCCGTGCGCGACGTCAATGGCGATGGCATCGTGCAGTTCGGTGAAATCCGCCTGGGGGCCGACATCGTCATGCTGGCCACACCCGAAATCGGCGGCTTGCCCTATGTGGTGTCGGCCTTGGTGGCCGTGGGCGGGCTGGCGGCTGCCTTGTCGACGGCCGACGCGCTGCTGCTCACCATCAGCAGCGCCCTGGTGCGCGACCTGTATGTGCAGGACGTCAGCGACCAGGCCAGCCCCCAGCAGCGGGTGATCCTGTCCAAATTCGCCTTGCTGGCCGTGGCGGTGATTGCGGCCACGGTGGCCATGGCCAAGCCGTCGGACATCCTGTCGCTGGTGACCGCCTCTTTCTCGCTGGCGGCGGCCGGCCTGGTCCCCGCCATGGTGCTGGGCATTTTCTGGCGTGGCGCGACCGGTCGCGGTGCCGTCTGCGGCATGCTGGTCGGGCTGGGCCTGACGGTGTACTACCTTGTGATCAACGCCCCGGGTTTGCGGGCCTGGCTGGCCTTGCCGCCTGGCGTGCTGTGGTGGGGCATCCTGCCGGTGGCCGGCGGGGTGTTCGGCGTTGCCGCAGGCTGCGCCACCACCGTGCTGGTGAGCCTGCTCGATCGCTCGGGCGCGCAACCGGCCCCGCCGCCGACCCGCCCGAGGCCTCCCCCCGCGACGGCCGCCGCGAGCCCCCGAACCGGATCCGGTTGAGCGACCGCGCCCCTGCTATACTCGAGGGCTTTCCTTGCCACACCGCGCCTTCCGGGAATCCGCCCGATTGGCCATTGGCGCCGCCCCGAGCCGGGGCACGCCAGACGCGCGCGGGTGGCTGACATCCACAAGGAGCTGTTGTCAATGCGTCACTACGAGATCGTCTTGCTGATCCATCCGGATCAGAGCGAGCAGGTTCAGGCCATGCTCGAGCGCTACAAGGGCATGATCACCGCCGGCGGCGGCAAGATCCACCGTGTCGAAGACTGGGGCCGCCGCCAGCTGGCCTACCAGATCAACAAGCTGGGCAAGGCCCACTACCTGTGCATCAACATCGAAGCCGACCAGGCCGTGATGGGTGAGCTCGAGCATGCCTTCCGTTTCAACGATGCCGTGCTGCGCCACCTGACCGTGGTCAAGAAGAAGGCCGAGACCGGTCCGTCTTCCATGATGAAGACGGTCGAGCGCGAAGAGGCCCGCAAGGCCCAGCAAGCGGAGTTCCAGCCGTCCTGATGCGCCAACTGCGCGCGTGAACCAGGTTGTCCTGAGCGCCCGTATCGCCGAGGTTTTCCCCCTGCGATACACCCCGGCCGGACTGCCCGCCCTCGACCTTCGCCTCGAACATGAGTCGGAAGTGTCAGAAGCCGGTGGCCGCAGGCAGGTGAAGGTGGCGATCAAGGCTGTGGCCTTCGGGCTGCAGGCCGAGAACCTGGCCCGCCGACCGGTGGGCAGCCCCTGGCGGTTCATGGGGTTCCTGGCAACCCCGCGCAATGGCAAGCATCCGGTGCTCCATATCCAAGAGTTTCAACAAGACTGATTTTTCGAAAGGTCCACCATGGCCACGTTCAAGAAGTTCAACAAGGACAAGCGCCCCAAGCGCAACAACCAGTCCCTGCTGTTCAAACGCAAGCGTTTCTGCCGTTTCACCGTCGCCGGCGTTGAAGAGATCGACTACAAAGATGTCGACACCCTCCGCGACTTCATTGCCGAGAACGGCAAGATCATTCCGGCGCGCCTGACCGGCACCCGCGCCATCTACCAGCGCCAGCTCAACACCGCCATCAAGCGTGCCCGCTTCCTGGCTCTGGTGCCCTACAGCGATCAGCATCGCATCTGAGGAGGACACCATGGAAGTCATTCTGCTCGAGAAGGTGGTCAACCTCGGTGACCTCGGCTCCATCGTCAAGGTCAAGGACGGCTACGCCCGCAATTTCCTGATCCCGTCTGGCCGCGCCCGTCGCGCCACCGCCCAGAACAAGGCCGATTTCGAAGCCAAGCGCGCGGAGCTCGAAAAAGCCGCCGCCGCCAAGCTTTCCGAAGCCCAGGCCCAGGGTGAAAAGCTCTCCGGCACCAACGTCAAGCTGTCCCAGAAGGCCGGCGTCGACGGCCGCCTGTTCGGCTCGGTCACCAACTTCGATATCGCCGAAGAGCTGGCCAAGATCGGCTACGCCGTCGCCAAGGCCCAGGTGCGCATGCCCAACGGGCCGATCAAGACGGTCGGCGAAAGCAGCGTCTCGGTGGCCCTGCACACCGACGTGGTGGTCGACATCACCGTGACGGTGCTCGGCGAGACCGCCTGATCCCGCGCCCGGGCCTCCCGCCCGGCAGGATCCCCCAGCCGCCCTCGGGCGGCTTTTTTGCGGGTTGTCCACAGATTCATCCCCAGACTGGGCGGTGCCTTTTTGCACCGCCCACTGCTTATCCACAGCGTTGTCCCATGACCGGACGGTGCCAGCCGCCTACCATGGAGGGCTGGTGAGAAACTCATGTCTGCAGTACTGACCTCCCTCGACGACGACTTCCCCCGCGACCGCGAGATCGCGCAGCTGCGCGTGCCGCCGCACTCCATCGAGGCTGAATCCAGCGTGTTGGGCGGCCTGCTGCTGGACAACACCGCCTGGGATCGCATGGCCGACCTGCTGTCCTCCGGCGACTTCTACCGCTACGAGCACCGGCTGATCTATGACGCGGTGCAGGGCCTGATCGACGGTAACCGGCCCGCCGACGTGATCACCGTCTTCGAGGCCCTGCAGAACCAGGGCCGGGCGGACGAGGTGGGCGGACTGGCCTACCTGAACTCGCTGGCGCAGTACGTGCCCAGCGCCGGCAACATCCGCCGCTACGCCGAAATCGTCCGAGAGCGGGCGATCCTGCGCAAGCTGGCCGGTGTGGCCGATGAAATTTCCACGGCGGTGTTCAGCCCGCAGGGCAAGTCGGTCGACCAGATCCTCGACGAGGCCGAGCAGCGCGTCTTCAACATCGGCGAGGAAGGCTCGCGGATGAAGGAGGGCTTCCAGGACATGGGCACCCTGGTGGTGCAACTGCTCGACCGCGTCCAGGAGATGGCGGACAACCCGAACGACATCACGGGCGTGCCCACCGGCTTCTACGACCTCGATCGCATGACCTCCGGCCTGCAGGCTGGCGACCTGATCATCCTGGCCGCCCGGCCGTCCATGGGCAAGACCTCCCTGGCCATCAATATCGCCGAGCATGTGGCGCTGCATGAGGAACTGCCGGTGGCCGTGTTCTCGATGGAAATGGGCGCCTCCCAGCTGGCGGTGCGCATCGTGGGCTCGATCGGCCGGATCGACCAGGGGCACCTGCGCACCGGCAAGCTCAGCGACGACGAGTGGCCCCGCCTGACCGAAGCCATCGAGAAGCTGCGCAACATCCAGCTGCATATCGACGAAACGCCAGGCCTGACGGTCACCCAGCTGCGGGCCAATGCGCGCCGGCTGGCCCGCAAGTGCGGCGGCAAGCTCGGCCTGATCGTGGTGGACTATCTGCAGCTCATGAGCACCTCGTCCGCCATGAACGACGAGAACCGGGCGACGGCAGTCGGCGAGATTTCACGAGGGCTCAAGATGCTGGCCAAGGAGCTCGGTTGCCCGCTGATTGCCCTGTCGCAGCTGTCTCGCGGCGTTGAAGCGCGCACCGACAAGCGGCCGATGATGTCGGACCTGCGCGAATCGGGAGCGATCGAGCAGGACGCTGACGTGATCATGTTCATCTACCGCGATGACTACTACAACAAGGACTCCAAGGAGCCGGGTGTCGCCGAGGTCATCATCAGCAAACAGCGCAACGGCCCAACCGGCACCACCAAGCTGGCCTTCCTCAAGCCGCTCACCAAATTCGAGTCGCTGGCCTCTGGCGGCGGCGACGATGTCTGAGCCGCTCGCCCATGAAAAAGGGCCCGACCGGGCCCTTCAGGCAGCCACCGCCAAGAGGCGGCGTCACAGCACCTCGGATGCGAAATCCGCCAGCCGCGACCGTTCGCCCCGGGCCAGGGTGATGTGCCCGCTGTGGGGCCAGCCCTTGAACTTGTCGACCGCGAAGGTCAGGCCCGAGGAGCCTTCAGTCAGGTAGGGCGTGTCGATCTGCGCCAGGTTGCCCATGCAGACGATCTTGGTGCCGGGGCCGGCGCGCGTGACCAGGGTCTTCATCTGCTTGGGCGTGAGGTTTTGCGCCTCATCGATGATCAGGTACTTGTTCAGGAAGGTGCGCCCGCGCATGAAGTTCATGCTCTTGATCTTGATGCGGCTGCGAATGAGCTCGTTGGTGGCGGCACGGCCCCAATCGCCGGCGCTGGTCTCGGTCTTGGCCAGCACCTCCAGGTTGTCGTCGAGCGCCCCCATCCACGGCCCCATCTTTTCTTCCTCGGTGCCGGGCAGGAAACCGATGTCTTCGCCTACGCTCACCGTCGCGCGGGTCATGATGATCTCGGTGTAGCGCCGGTCATCCAGCACCTGGGTCAGGCCGGCGGCCAGCGCCATCAGCGTCTTGCCGGTGCCCGCCGTGCCGGTGAGGGTGACGAAATCCACCTCCGGATCCATCAGCAGGTTCATCGCGAAGTTCTGCTCACGGTTGCGGGTGGTCACGCCCCAGACCGAATTCTTGAGGTGCCCATAGTCCTTGAGTGTCTTGAGCACGGCGGTCTTGCCGCGGATCTCGGTGACCCGGGCATACAGGCTGGGCTCGCCCGGTGCCTCGAAATACACGAACTGGTTGATCAGCAGCGCCGGCACGACCGGCCCGCTGATGCGGTAGAACGTGTGGCTGCCGCTTTGCCAGCTCTCCACCGTCTTGCCATGCTTGGCCCAGAAGTCGATCGGAAGGGCCAGCGCGCCTGAATACAGCAGGTCAAGGTCGTCGATGGTCTTGTCGTTGCGGTAGTCCTCGGTGGCCAAACCCAGGGCCCGGGCCTTGACCCGCATGTTGATGTCCTTGGACACCAGCACCACCTCGCGGCCGGGATGCTGGCCGCGCAGCGCCTGCACCACCCCCAGGATCTGGTTGTCCGCCTTGCCCTGGGGCAGGTTGGCCAGCTCAGGGGCCTCCAGGGCCTGGGTCTGGAAGAACAGATTGCCGCCGGCCTCCCGATGGCCGGTGGCGTCGAGCTTCAGGCCGCTGGCGAAATCGGCGCCTTGGGAGCCGGCCAGTGCATCGAGCGAGCGGCTGGCCTGGCGTGCGTTGCGGGCGACCTCCGTCATCCCTTTCTTGTGGCCGTCGAGTTCCTCCAGCACGATCATCGGCAGGAAGATGTCGTGCTCCTCGAACCGGAACAGGCTCATCGGGTCGTGCATCAGCACGTTGGTGTCAAGCACGAACAGCTTGCGCGGCCCGGTGTGGCGAACCGCCGCCTTGCGGGAACGGGCGGCCGGGGCGGGCGAGGCGCTTGGCGCATGCGGGACGGCGGTTTCGGCGGCAGCGCCCGAGCGCCCGGCGGGCCGTCGCCGGCTCGCCGCCGGCAGGGGAGGGGCGAGCGGTTCCCCCGCATCGGCGGGCATCAGGTCGTCGTCATCGGCCACCGCGAGTCCGCGGGGGTCATAGGCGTCCAGCTGGGGCCGCTCGGGCAGTGGGCTGGCGGCACCTGCCAGGGCCTGGGATTTGCGGGCCGTGCGGTGCGACGGCCGCGCCGGGGCGTCGTAGGCCTCGGGCGGGAGCAGGGCGGCGCGCTGGGAGGGGGCGGGAGGCAGGGGCATAGGGCAGACAGCTCAGCGAGTCGATCGCGTCAGGGGGAAAGGCCAGCCGGACGGCCGGAGAACAAAAAAGCCGCCAGGCAAGCCGGGCGGCTGGGTTCGGAGGCAACTCTCGGTCGGGGGCGACGCCGTGCGTCAGGTCCAACAGCATGGAGCCATTATGCACACCCGCCAAGACACTGCAATGTCGAGCCCGGGGGCGGGCCGGCGGCGAAGTGGGGCAGGTGGCGGCAGGGTCTCAGGCGGCCTTTTTCAGCAGCTTGACCGCCTTGAGCACCTCATCGACATGCCCGGGCACCTTCAGGCCGCGCCACTCCTGCTTGAGCAGGCCGTCGGCGCCGATCAGGAAGGTGCTGCGCTCGATGCCCTTGACCTTCTTGCCGTACATGATCTTGTTCTTGACCACGCCAAACATGTGGCACATTTTTTCTTCGGTGTCGGCGATCAGCTCGAACGGCAGTTCCAGCTTGGTCTTGAAGTCGTCGTGGGACTTCATGTTGTCGCGCGAGACGCCGAAGACCACCGCGCCGGCCTTCACGAAGTCCTTGTACTTGTCGCGAAACTGCATGGCCTCGGTCGTGCAGCCGGGGGTGTTGTCCTTCGGATAGAAGTACAGCACCAGCACCTGGCCGAGGTGGGAGGTGTTGGAGACCTTGAGGCCGCCCGTGGCGTTGGCTTCGAATTCAGGAATGGGTTTGTTGACTACGATCGCCATGGGTGCAGTTCTCGGGTGACAGGAGTTGCGTTCTTCTCGCCGTTCGCAGGCCGCCATTGGACGCGCCGCCCGCAACCTTTGGCCGCAAGCGAAGCCGACGCAGGGCCCGGGCACAGGCACCCCGCCAGGATTCGTTGACAGCCAGGAAGCCCTCGATTTTACCCGAAAAGCACCTACCCAGGCCCCTGCCGCCTGCCCGGGGGAGCCAGGCGGGGCGTGGGGCCGATTCAGGCGGGTGATTGGGGGGCGATCAGGGGGGCGGTGTCGAGCAGCAGCGCGGCCGCCACCGTCCGGCCCTCCTGGGCCAGGATGTTGTAGGTGCGGCAGGCGGCGGCGGTGTCCATGGTTTCCAGGCCGATGCGCCGCTCTATCAGGGGGGCCAGCCAGGCCGGGCGGGGGAAGCGGATCCGCCCGCCGCTGCCGAAAATCACCACCTCCACCGGCAACTGCGCCAGTTGGGCGAAATGCTCGGGGGTAAGGTCTTCAAACCGGTCGACCGGCCAGGCGATGCGCTGCCCGCCGGAGGCGATGACCACGCTGTGCGCAATGCGCTCGCCATTGACCGCCACCCATCCCGGGCCATGGCCGGTGACGGTGGGGGCGGACGACTGGTCGGGTTGCAGCTTCATGGGGGGCCAACTATGGTCAAATTATAGGTTTTCGCCCGTGCGCTGCCCCTCGGAGACGAGCCTTTGAAGACCATCCAGAAATCGGCCAAGCTGGCCAATGTGCTGTACGACATCCGCGGCCCCATCATGGACGCGGCCCGTCGCATGGAGGACGAGGGCCACAAGATCATCAAGCTCAATATCGGCAACCTGGCCGTGTTCGGCTTTGATGCGCCCGAAGAAATTCAGCAGGACATGATCCGCAACCTGCCCAACTCGGCGGGTTACTCCGACAGCAAGGGCATCTTTGCCGCGCGCAAGGCGGTGATGCACTACACCCAGCAGCAGGGCATCAAGGGCGTCACCCTGGACGACATCTACCTGGGCAACGGCGCCAGCGAACTTATCGCCATGGCCACCAACGCCTTGCTCGATGACGGCGACGAATTGCTGCTGCCCACGCCCGACTACCCCCTCTGGACAGCCGCCACGTCCCTCTCCGGCGGCACACCGGTGCACTACCTGTGTGACGAGGCCAACGGCTGGATGCCCGACCTCGACGACATCCGCCGCAAGATCACGCCGCGCACCAAGGGCATCGTGGTGATCAACCCGAACAACCCGACCGGCGCGCTGTACTCCGACGCGCTGCTGCGCGAGATCATCGTCATCGCACGCCAGCATGGCCTGGTGATCCTGGCCGACGAGGTGTATGACAAGGTGCTGTATGACGGGGTGCGCCACACCGCCATCGGCAGCCTGTCGGAGGACGTGCTCACGCTGACCTTCAACTCCCTGTCCAAGAGCTATCGCTCCTGCGGCTACCGCGCGGGCTGGATGGTGGTGTCGGGCGACAAGAAGGCCGCGGCCGATTACATCGAGGGCCTGACCATGCTCTCAAACATGCGCCTGTGCGCCAATGTGCCGGGGCAATACGCGATCCAGACCGCCCTGGGCGGCTACCAGAGCATCGACGACCTGGTCAAACCCGGCGGCCGGCTGCGCCGCCAGCGTGATCTGGCCTATGAGCTGATCACCGCCATTCCGGGCGTGACCTGCGTCAAGCCGCAGGCGGCGCTGTACATGTTCCCGCGGCTCGACCCGGCGATTTACCCGATCCAGGACGATCGGCAGTTTTTCCTGGAGCTGCTGCAGGAAACGCGGGTCATGCTGGTGCAGGGCACCGGCTTCAACTGGCCCGATCCGGATCATTTCCGCATCGTCTTTCTTCCCCATGAAGACGATCTGCGCGAGGCCATCGGTCGCATCGCGCGGTTTCTCGATCAGTATCGCAATCGCAAATCCAAATGAAACCTATCCAAGTCGGCCTTCTGGGTGCCGGCACTGTCGGCAGCGGTGTCTTCGGCGTCCTGCATCGCAACCAGGCGGAAATCCAGCGCCGCGCCGGGCGCGCCATCGCCGTGACCATGGTGGCCGACCTGGACACCGCCCGCGCGCAGGCGGTGGTCGGCTCGCATGCGAAGGTCGTCAGCGACGCCCGCGCGGTGATCGCCAACCCCGAGATCGATATCGTGGTCGAATTGATTGGCGGCTACGGCATCGCCCGCCAGCTGGTGATGGAGGCCATCGAGGCCGGCAAGCATGTGGTCACCGCCAACAAGGCGCTGCTGGCCGTGCACGGCACCGAGATCTTCGCCGCCGCGCACAAGCGTGGGGTGATGGTGGCCTTCGAAGCGGCGGTGGCCGGCGGCATCCCGATCATCAAGGCATTGCGCGAGGGCCTGACCGCCAACCAGATCCAGTGGATCGCCGGCATCATCAACGGCACCACCAACTTCATCCTGTCCGAAATGCGGGACAAGGGGCTGGACTTCGATGTCGTGCTCCAGGAGGCCCAGCGCCTGGGCTATGCCGAGGCGGACCCGACCTTCGACATCGAAGGCGTGGACGCCGCGCACAAGGCCACCATCATGTCGGCCATCGCCTTCGGCATTCCTGTTCAATTTGACAAGGCCCATGTGGAGGGCATCACCCGGCTCGCGGCGCAGGACATCCGATACGCCGAGCAACTGGGCTACCGCATCAAGCTCCTGGGCATCACCAAGCGCACCGCCCGGGGCGTGGAGCTGCGGGTGCATCCGTCGCTGGTGCCGGCCAAGCGCCTGCTGGCCAACGTGGAAGGCGCGATGAATGCGGTGATGGTGCAGGGCGATGCCGTCGGCACCACGCTGTACTACGGCAAGGGCGCGGGCAGCGAGCCTACCGCCAGCGCCGTCATCGCTGACCTGGTGGACATCACCCGCCTGCACACCTCCGACCCCGCCCACCGCGTGCCGCACCTGGCCTTCCAGCCGGACCAGATGTCCGACCAGCCGGTGCTGCCGATGTCCGAGGTGGTCACGAGCTACTACCTGCGCCTGCGGGTGGCCGACCAGGCCGGCGTGCTGGCCCAGGTGACCGGTCTGCTGGCGGGCGCGGGCATCAGCATTGACGCGGTGCTGCAGCGCGTGGCGGGCGAGGGGCGGGGTGGCGAAGGCGCCCTGGGCGCCGGTCAGACCGATCTGATCATCCTCACCCACGACGCGCGTGAAGGCACGATGAACGAAGTGCTGGCCCAGTTGCAGGCGCTGCCCACGGTGCTGGCGCCTATCGTCCGTATCCGCAAGGAAGAACTCGCCTGATGCTGTACCTGTCCACGCGCGGCGATCCGGGCCGCAAGCGGTTCTGCGAAATCCTGCTGGAGGGGCTGGCCCCCGATGGCGGGCTGTACCTGCCTGAGCGGTATCCCCAGGTGGATGCCGCGACGCTCGCGCGCTGGCGGCGGCTGCCCTATGCCGACCTGGCCTTTGAGGTGCTGTCGCTCTACATCGACGACATTCCCGCCGACGACCTGCGCGCCCTGTGCCGCAAGACCTACACCGCGCGCGTGTTCGGTTCGGCTGCCATCGTCCCCCTGCGGCCGCTGGAGCCCGGTTTGT
>Ga0315900_10005978_pt1 | contig 16526 bp, 16 predicted proteins | sample LakEriMetagenome_FD_203521 | JGI IMG/M metagenome (GOLD analysis project Ga0315900, IMG submission 203521) | Freshwater fungal communities from buoy surface, Lake Erie, Ohio, United States - Buoy 12 MA114 | ecosystem: Environmental > Aquatic > Freshwater > Lake > Lake biofilm | place: USA: Lake... | reverse complement strand
CGGGCTCAACGTGCTGGCGACCCAGGCGCTCTGGCAGGGGGCGGGGCGGCCGGGCAGCGTGCGGTTCACGAGCTTCGAGGCTTTCCCCCTGACCGGGGCCGAAATGGCGCGGGCGCTTGCCGCCTTCCCCCGGCTCGCGGCGCTGGTGCCGGGGCTGCTGGCCGCGGCGGCGCAGGGGGGCGGCGCGCTCGAGCCGGGTTTCACGCTGCGGATCGTTTCGGGCGATGTGCGCCAGACCCTGCCGCACGAGACGGAGGCGCTGGAGGCCTGGTATCTCGACGGCTTTGCCCCGGCGAAGAATCCCGAGATGTGGGGACAGGACGTGCTCCATGCCGTGGCGGCGCGGCTGGTGCCGGGGGGGACGGTCGCCACCTATTCCGCGGCCGGCGATGTGCGGCGGGGGCTTGCGGCGGCGGGCCTTGAGGTGACACGGACCCCCGGCTATGGACGCAAGCGGCACATGACCCTCGCGCGGAAACCCCTCTAGGTGCAGCCCCAGCAACGCAACGACGTCCGGCTTGGCATCTGGCTGATGATTGCGACCTCGCTTGTCTTTGCCGGGCAGGACGGGCTGTCGCGGCATCTGGCGGGCGAATACAACGTGATGATGGTAGTGATGATCCGCTACTGGTTCTTTGCCGCCTTTGTCATCGCCATCGCGCGGCGGCAGTCGGGGTCACTGCGCGCGGCGGCGCGGACGGCGCAGCCGGGGGTGCAACTGCTGCGGGCCGTGCTGCTGGCCGCCGAAATCTGCGTCGCGATCCTGGCCTTCACGCTCATCGGCCTCGTGCAGAGCCATGCCATCTTTGCCTGCTATCCGCTGCTGGTCGCGGCCTTTTCCGGCCCGATCCTGGGCGAGCCGGTGGGCTGGCGGCGCTGGGCGGCGATCGGGGTGGGCTTTCTTGGCGTGCTGGTCATCCTGCAGCCCGGGGTGACGGTGTTCCAGCCGGCAGCCCTTGTCGCCGTGACCTCGGCCACGATGTTCGCGCTTTACAGCCTGCTCACCCGCTATGCCGCGCGGAAGGACAGCGCGGCGACAAGCTTCTTCTGGACCGGCACCGTGGGCGCAGTGATGATGACCGCCGTCGGACTCTGGTTCTGGGAACCGATGACCGCGCGGGACGCGCTGCTCATGGCGCTGCTCTGCATCACCGGCGCGACCGGGCACTGGCTTCTGATCAAGTGCTACGAGGTCGCCGAGGCCAGCGCAGTGCAGCCCTTCGCCTATTTCCAGCTGGTCTTTGCCTCGGCCGTGGGCGTCTGGGTCTTTGGCGAGACGCTGGAGCCGCATGTCGTGGCCGGCGCGGCCATCGTGGTCGCGGCCGGTCTCTTCACGCTCTGGCGCGAGGCGGTCAACCGGCGGCGAGCGCGTCCATCTTCGCCGCCAGTCTGATGTCCCGCTCGGTCAGCCCGCCCGCGTCATGGGTCGACAGCGTGACCTCCACCCTCTTGTAGACGTTGAACCATTCGGGGTGATGGTCAAGCTTTTCGGCCCAGAGTGCTGCGCGGGACATGAAGCCCCAGGCCTCGGTGAAATTGCGGAAGACATAGGTCCGGGTGATGGCATCGCGCCCGGGGGTCAGCGTCCAGCCCGCGGCAAGCAGCGGGGCAAGCGCCGCCTCCCGGGCGGGGCCGGTCAGGCGGTCATGCATCCTTGCGCTCCTCTGCGGCGGCCTTCATCGCGTCAAGCGCGGCATCGTCGGCCGCGCGGGCGCGCTGCGCGGCGGGGCGGTCGCGGATGCGGTCCCAATAGGCGGCAAGCGCGGGGCGCGCGGGCAGCGTCCGGAACTGGAGCCCCCAGCCGATCTGCGAACCCGTCGCCACATCGGCCGCCGTGAAACGGTCCCCTGCCAGATAGTCGTGACGGCCAAGCCAGTCGGCCAGGATGTCGGCCATGGTGTCGAGATCGCGGAAACCCACCATCCCGCGGCGTTCGGGCGGCACGGTCACGCCCAGCGCCCCCGCTGTCACCGCACCTTCGAGCGGGCCGGCCCCGAAGAAAAGCCAGCGGTAGTAGGCGGACCGGTCCGTCGGCGCGAGGCCGGCTGCGGGAAAGGCATCGGCCAGATAGGCGCAGATCGCGGCATATTCGGTCACGACGCGGCCGTCATGGACAAGCGCCGGCACCTTGCCCATCGGGTTCAGCGAGAGATAGTCCGGGGCCTTCATCGTCGTGGCATAGTCGAGGATCACGGTCTCGTAGGGCTCTCCCGTCTCCTCCAGCATCCAGCGGGCGATGCGGCCGCGCGACATCGGATGGGTATAGAGCGTCAGCGTCATTCCTGTTCCTCCACGCTGGCGCGCCGGAAGGGGCCATAGCGGGTCAGGACCTCGCATTCCTGGTCCACCGCGGCGCGTTCGGCCTCAAGATACCGGGCGACGGCGTCGCTGAAACCCCTGTCGGCAACCCAGTGGAGCGAATGCGTCACCACCGGCAGATATCCGCGCGCAAGCTTGTGTTCCCCCTGCGCCCCGGCCTCGACCCGGGGCAGGCCATGGCGCAGCGCCCAGTCGATGGCCTGATAGTAGCACAGTTCGAAATGCAGGCAGGGGTGATGTTCGGTCGCGCCCCAGTAGCGGCCGAACAGCGTCTGCCGCCCGATGAAGTTGAGCGCGCCGGCAACCGGGCGGCCGCCGCGCAGTGCAAGCACGAGCAGCATGTCGTTGCGCATCGTTGCGTGCACGCGGTCGAAAAAGGCCCGGGTCAGGTAGGGCCGGCCCCATTTGCGGCTGCCGGTATCCTGGTAGAACTCCCAGAAATGGCCCCAGTGGCGGGGCTCGATGGCGTCGCCGGTCAGGGCGACGATCTCTCCGCCAAAGCCCTGCGCAGTCTCGCGTTCCTTGCGGATCATCTTGCGCTTGCGCGAGGACAGGCTGGCCAGGAAGCCCTCGAAATCGCCAAAGCCGCGGTCTTCCCAGTGGAACTGCTGGCTCGCGCGCGGCATGAGGCCAAGTCGCGCGCCGGCCTCGGCCTCGGCCGCGGTGCAGAAGGTGACGTGCAGCGAGGAGAAACGGTTCTCGGCGGCGATGCGGACCGCGCCTTCGGCCAGCGCGGCAATCCCCTCGGCCTCGTGCCCCGGACGGGCCAGAAAGCGGCGGCCGGTCGCGGGGGTAAAGGGGACGGCGATCTGGAGCTTGGGGTAATACCGGCCGCCCGCGCGTTCATAGGCATCGGCCCAGGAATGGTCGAAGATGTATTCGCCCTGGCTGTGGGATTTCACATAAAGCGGCGCAACGGCGATCACCGCGCCGCCCCTCTGCGCAGTCAGATAGCGCGGCGTCCAGCCCGTGCCCGGGCCGACCGAGCGGCTCTCTTCCAGCGCGCTCAGGAACCGCCAGGTGGTGAAGGGGTCGGCGGGCCTGCCGCCATCAGCCGCCTCGGGGCAGGCGCAGGCATCCCAGACGGGCTGGCCGATCTCGTTCAGGCTGGCATGGGTGGCGATCCGGATCGTCGTGTCTGCAGGGGGCTGGGACATGGATGCGATGGTGTGACCCGGCAGGCCGGGGTCAAGCCGCATAACCTTCGAAGGTGACATTCTGCGCGATCCGCCGCGCGCTTGCCTCGGCCTGAGGCGAGCAGATGGTCCAGCACAGGATCGCGGCCCCCGCACGGGCAAGCTCGGCCACGCGCGGGCGGGCAAGGTCGGTCGCCTCGTGGCTGATGAAGCAGGCCCCGGTGCGGTCATAATCGGGGATGTCGCGCAGCCGGTCGCAGACGGCGGGCGCGACGGGGGCCCAGTCGGCAGGGTCCCAGGCCGAGGTGGTAAGCCCGCGCGGAATGCCGGGGGCAAGGCGCGCCATCGCGGCGACCGAATGGGGGTTGAAGGACATGACCGCCACCGGGCCCGCATACCCCGCCAGCACCCGCGCCGTCGCCGCCTCGAGCGGGCCGATCCCTTCCCCCATCTGCCCGTCCTGATCCTTGATCTCGACGAGCAGCGGAACCCGGCCGCCGACGATCTCCAGCACTTCGGCCAGCGTCGGGATGCCCTCGTCGCTGCCACGAAGCCTGATCTGCCCCAGCGCGGCAGCGCTGCGCGCATTCACCGGCCCTGTCGCATCGGTCAGCCGGTCAAGGTCTTCGTCATGAAAGACCATCGGCACACCGTCGGCCGACGGCTGGACGTCGATCTCGATCCCGTATCCGCCCGCGATGGCGGCGCGCAGGGCGGCGCGGCTGTTTTCGGGCCGGCCCTGTGCCGCATCGTGCAGCGCCCGGTGGGCGATGGGCCGGTCCAGGAAAGCCGCGGGCAGCATCAGCCGATCTGGAAGAGGCCTTCGACCTCGACCGCGACGCCCAGGGGAAGGGCGGCCACGCCCACGGCCGACCTTGCGTGCCGCCCGGCCTCGCCCAGCACCGCGACCATCAGGTCAGAGGCACCGTTGACCACCTTGGGCTGGTCGGCGAAATGCGGGGCCGAGGCGACAAAGCCCGTGAGCTTGACGACCCGTACCAGCCGGTCAAGGTCGCCACCGCAGGCCGCCTTGACCTGGGCGAGCAGGCTCAGCGCACAGGCGCGCGCCGCGGCAGCGCCCTCCTCGACCGACATCCCCTCGCCCAGTCGGCCCTTGATCAGCCCCGCCGGGCCGTTCGAGATCTGTCCCGAGACATGGAGCAGGTCGCCAACGGTCACGAAGGGCACGTAATTGGCCGCCGGCGCCGGCGCATCGGGCAGGATGATGCCCAGTTCCGCCAGTCGCGCCTCGATCCGTCCCGCCATCTCGCCCTCCGCCGCCTGTTGCCGCATGACGCTAGCCTGCGCGCCGGGAGGCTTCAACTCCCGCGCGTCTCAGCCTTCGCGGAAGGCGCGGGCAAAGTAGTCGGCCAGCGGCTTGACCAGATAGTCGAAGGGCGTCCGATCTTCGGTGCGGATGAAGGCCTCGACCGGCATGCCGGGCAGCAGTGTCATCCCGCCCGGCACCCGCTCCATCTCTCCCGGCAGAAGCTCGACCTGCGCGCGATAGAACGACATCCGCGACTGTTCATCCTGAAAGGCATCGGCCGACACGAGCGTGATGCGCCCCATCAGTTCGGGCGTCCGCCGCTGGTCGAAGGCAGGAAAGCGCACGGTGACGGACTGCCCGGGGTGAATCTGGTCGATATGGATCGGTTCGACCTGCGTCGTGATGATCAGGGGCCTGTCCTGCGGAATGAGAAAGAGAACGGGGTCCGCCGGGCGGATCACCGACCGGGGCGCAAAGACCTGCATCCCATAGACGACGCCCGACACGGGCGCCCGGATATCCAGCCGGTCCAGCTTCTCGATCAATGCGCGGCGCCGTTCGGCCAGCTCGATCTCGTTGAACTGCAGGTCGCGCAGGCGGGTGATCGCATCCTCGCGTCGGGTCGTCTCGATGCGCAGGATCTCGATCTCGATCTCGGTGATCCGCCCCTCGGCCTGGGCAACGGCCGAGGTCAGCTCGCCGGCCTGCCCCGTCAGGTTGGCCATCTCGCGCTGCAGGGCCAGAACCCGGGACGCCTGGGCAAGCCCGCGATCAAGCAGGCTCTGCTGGTCTGCCAGTTCCATCTCGATCAGCCGCAACTGTTCGGCCGTGGCCGCCTGCTGCGCGCGGATGCCCTCGATCTGGTCTTCGATCTGGTCGCGCCGCTTGGATAGCTGGCTTTTTTCGGCCTCGGCCGATTCGAGCCGCGCCTCGAAAAGCCGCTGCTGCCCCTCCATCAGTTCGGCGGCAACGGGGTTGGCCGACTCGGCCAGAAGCCGGTCGAAGACCAGCACGGGCGCCCCGTCCCGCTCGGCCTCGAAGCGCGCGCGCCGGGCCAGCACCTCGAAAAGCTGCCCCTCGACCACGGCGCGTTCCGAGTCGAGTTCGGAGGGGTCGAGGCTGATCAGCAGATCACCCTCGGCCACCACATCGCCTTCCTTGACAAGGATGTCCGCCACAACACCGCCGTCGGGGTGCTGCACGACCTGCCGGTTCTGGTCCACCTCGACCCGGCCCGGCGCGATCACGGCCCCGGCGATATGCGTCAGGACGGCCCAGGTCCCGAAGCCGCCGACCAGCACCAGAAGCCCCAGGAACCCGCCGATCAGCGGACCCCGCGCCGACCAGCGGTCGGTCTTCTCCCCGCTCATGTCACGCCCCCTGTCCCGCCGGGTTGGGCAAGCTCGCGATAGTTCTTGGTGATCTCGCGCAGCACCTCGTCCTTGGGTCCGAAGGCGCGGCGCATCCCCCCTTCGACCATCAGCAGCATGTCGCATTCCTGGATCGCCGCCGGCCGGTGCGCCATGATCAGGATGCACTTGCCCTCGGCCTTCATCGCGCGGATGGCAAGGTTCAGCGCAACCGACCCGTCATTGTCGAGGTTCGAATTCGGCTCGTCCAGCACGACCATGACCGGATCGCCATACATGGCGCGCGCAAGGCCGATCCGCTGGATCTGCCCGCCCGACAGCCGCCCGCCCGACGCCGTCACCCGCGTGTCATAGCCGTCGGGCAGTTGCAGGATCATCTCGTGCGCCCCGGCGCGCTGGGCCGCGCGCACCACGGCCGCATCGTCCGGCGCGCCCGACAGGCGGGCGATGTTGTCCTTGATCGTCCCGTCAAACAGCGCCACCCGCTGCGGCAGATAACCGATGTACTGGCCCAGCACGTCGGGGTCGTACTGGTCAAGCGCCGCACCATCGAGCCTGATCTTGCCGGCAACCGGTTGCCAAAGCCCGATCAGCGCCCGTGCCAGCGTGGATTTCCCCGCGCCCGAGACACCGATCACGCCGACCGCCTGACCGGGTTCGACCGTAAAGCTGACCATCCGCAGCGTGGCGGCATTTTCGCCCGGCGGGATCACCGTGACCTGTTCGACGACAAGCCGCCCCTTGGGCCGGGGCAGGGCCGTGCGCTTGTTCTCGACGGGGATCTCGCCCAGAAGGATGGCAAGATTGTCCCAGCCCTCGCGCGCACGCTGGAACACGGCCCACTGGGTCACCAGACTCTCGATCGGCGCCAGCGCCCGACCCAGCAGGATCGACCCCGCGATCATCGCGCCGGCCGTCATCTCGGCCTGGAGCACGAGATAGGCGCCAAGCCCCAGCATCGCCGATTGCAGGAACAGGCGGATCGTCCGGATCAGCGCGCCATAGGTGCCCCCCGCATCCGCCGCCGTGATCCCCGCTTCAAGCGAACGGGCGCGCGCCTCGTTCCAGCGGGCAAAGGCCGCATTGCGCATGCCCAGCGCCTGGATCAGGTCCGATTCGCCGCGGATCTGGCTTCCCAGCATCTCGGCCTGCATCGTGGTGGCATTCGCCGTCTCGAGCGGCCGGCGGGTTGCCCACTGGTTCAGCAATGCCAGCGCGATCAGAAGCGCTGCCCCGATGACGCCAAGCCAGCCCATCCAGGGATGGAAGATGAAGATCCCGAAAAAGAAGATCGGCGCAAAGGGCAGGTCAAAGACCGACATGAGCGCGGGCGAAGTCAGAAGCCGCTGGATCGATTCGAGATCGCGCAGCGCCGACCCTGCCTGGCGCAGGACACGCCCGGAGGATGTCGCGCGCATCGCCGCCGAAAAGACCCGCCGGTCAAGCCGGGCCTGAAACCGCGCTCCGACCCGTCCCATCACCCGGCCGCGCACATAATCAAGCAGGCCCATCATCCCGTAAAGAAACGCGACCAGGACCGAAAGCGCGATCAGCGTCTCGAACGACCGCGAGCCGAGCACGCGGTCATAGACATTGAGCATGTAGAGCGGGCCGGTCAGCATCAGCACGTTGACAAACAGGCTGAAGAGCGCGACGGCGACATAAAGCCAGAGGCTTTCGTTGCGCGCGGCCCTGAGTTCGGCCCGGCCTGCCCCCTGACGATCACCCGTTGCCATCGCTGTCCGCCCGCCCTGTGCCAGAAACCGCAGCGACCAGTGTCGCATGCCGCAGGCCCCCTGTCTGCACCCGTTGCAGAGGATCGCCATGATGTTGACCGCGCCCGCGACTTCCACCATTGGCCATTTCCGCGCAAGCCGCTATTTGATGACCGAAAGCTTCGTCCAGGCCCTTTGCCATATCGTGTCCCGGCTCCCTTCCCTTCGCATCCGCCCGCCGCGCACCGGCCGTCTGTCTGCGCTTGCCTGCGCGGCAGTGCTTCTTTCCGGCTGCAGCACGGCCCGCCCCGGAACAGAGATCAACGACCCTTACGAACCGGTCAACAGACAGGTGCATGCCTTCAACAAAGGCTTCGACCAGGCCATCCTCGACCCGGCAGGAGAGGCGGTGTCCTACCTTCCCGACATCATCAAGGACGGGATCGTCAACTTCTCGGACAATGCCGGCCTGCCGAACGCGGCGGCCAACAGTCTCCTGCAAGGCGATGTCAAGGGCACGGTCCGCAATTCGCTGCGATTCATCCTGAACACGACGGTCGGGGTCCTCGGCTTTTTCGACCCGGCCGGCCGGATCGGCGTGGTCGAATCGGATGCGGATTTCGGCGAAACCCTTGCCGTCTGGGGCATTGCGGAAGGCGCCTATCTCGAGCTTCCGGGTCTGGGGCCTTCGACCGAACGGGATGCCGTCGGGATCGTGGTCGATTTCTTTTTCGACCCCCTTCAGATGTTCGGGGTGCAACCGCCGCTGAATGACACCACGTCCGAGCTGCTGGAAACCGACACCATCGCCCAGGTTGGGGAAATCATCGTCGAACGGGGCAAGTTCGACGATACATTCGACAGCGTCTGGGAAAGCGCCGACAGCTATGCGCAGCTTCGCCTGATCTATCTGCAGAACCGCCGCTACGAACTGTCCAGAACCGGGCCGCAAGCCGCCGGACCGGCCGATGAAGACTACTATTTCGATCCCTACGAGGACCAGCAATGACACCTCTCCTGTCACGCCGGGCCGTGCTGGCCCATGCTGCCGCCGCAGCCATCCTTGCCGCCGGGGCACCCGCCGCCCGCGCCGTCGGCCTTGCCGAAGCCCAGACGCTGGTCGACCGCTTGGTGGCCGACGTCAACGCCGTGATCGCCTCGGGCAAGTCCGAATCCCGCATGCTCGACGATTTCGAACGCATCTTCGAAGCCTATGCCGACGTGCCCACGATCGCGCGCTATTCGCTCGGCAGCGATGCGCGGTCGGCCTCGCGGGCGCAGCTTGCCGCCTATACCGATGCCTTCTCGACCTATATCGCGCGCAAATACGGCCGGCGCTTCCGCGAATTCATCGGCGGACAGATCCAGGTCGTGACCGCCCGCAACGTGCCCAACGGGGTCGAGGTCGAAACGACGGCGATCCTTGTCGGCGAAGCACCCTTCCGGGTGGATTTCTGGGTCTCGGATGCCTCGGGCCGGACGAAATTCTTCAACATCATCATCGAAGGCGTGAACATGCTCCTGTCCGAGCGGACCGAGATTCAGGCCATGCTCGACCAGCGCGGCGGCGACATCGACCGGCTGATCGCCGACCTGCCCCAGGTCTGACCCGGCGCGCGCCTAGCTTTTGTGCCGTTCGAACTGCCCGCGCAGATCGGCGGCCTCGCGCCGCGCCTCCCGCAGCCCGTCCATCGCCGCGCGCAGCTCCGCCTCGGTCTGGCTGAGCTGGTTGCTCAGCTCCGATTCCCGCTGCTGGAGATAGATGATCGCCTGGTCGCGCGTCTCCTCGGCATCGTGCAGCGCCTGCGCCAGACGGTCGAGTTCGCCGATATCGGCCTGCGTCACGCGGGTGAAGCGGTGGACAAGCCAGTTGGCAAACCATCCCAGCGCAAAGGCCAGGAACAGAATCACCGCAGTGGCAAAGATGAACTCGGCCCTGTTCATGTGCTGCCGCCCCCTTGTCCCGGCGCGGGTATAGCCCCCCGCCCGGCCCGTGTCACCCCGAAGGCCGGACCCGGCCGATCCCGTCATCCGTCGTCCGAATCCGCCCTCACGCGCGGACGCTTGCCCGGCGGGCTGTCCATCGCGTTGACAAAACTTCCGTCCGCGGGCGGGCCTCCTGCCGCATCCCGTTCTGTTGCCCCCGCCAGACCCGATGGGCGCGACGGCGGCGGGACCGGTGCCGCCCCCGTCCCTGCGGGCACAGCGCCGCCATCGGGCGCCGGAACCGACAAGACCGGCGGCTCGATCAGCACATCCGGCCCTGGCCCCGGGCTGACACCGTTGTCCGGCGCTTCGTCACCGGGACCCGTCGCGACGGCCCCGCCTGACCCGGCAAGCCCGGCACCCTCTGAAACCGTCCCGTCCGGCGGTGACACGGCGGCCACCTCCGGCGCCGGCAGACCCGCTGCGATGCCCGGCAGCGTCGCGGGCGCAAGGGCGGTCGCCGTGTCACCGGCGGGGCCCGGCGCCGGCACCAGCGCGGCGGCATCCTCGGCCGCAGGCTCCGGCGGTGCGGGGCTCTCCGGGCCGGTGGCCAGATCGGGCCGCTCTCCGGGCCGGGCCCGCGGCCGGGTCTCCGGTCGCCAGGGGGGCGCAGTCTCGCCGGCGACCGGTGCAGCCCCGGCCTCGGCACCGATCAGGGCAAACTCGATCCTGCGGTTGGTCTCCCGCCCGGCCTCGGTGGCATTGTCGGCAATCGGATCGGCTTCGCCAAAGCCGACAGCCTCGAACTTGCCCACCGGCACACGGCGCAGCCGCAGCGCATCAAGGACAGATTCCGCGCGCTGCTGGCTCAGCCTGAGGTTCGTTTCCTCGCGGCCCTGGCTGTCGGTGTAACCCGAAATGCGCAACCGCAGGTCGCCGCAGAGCCGCAGGACCTCGGCAATGTCATCCATGATCGGCAGCGCATCGGCATTCAGTGTGGCCGAACCCGGCTCGAAAGTGATCTTGCGCCCTTCGGTCACCCCGCGGATGGCATTCACGCACTCCTCGGGCGTCGGCATGCCCGCCAGCGGATCCAGCGCCTCGACATAGGCCACATCAATGCTGAACTGCGCCCCCCGGCCCAGCTTGTCGATGAAAAGCTGCGCAATCTCGTCGCGCGCCGTCGCATCCCCGGCCTCGCCCGTGACCGTCACGCGGTCAGGCAGCACCGTCACCGCACCGCTGGACAGCATCGACAACGCCTCGATCCCCGTCAGCACCCGGACCGTCCAGCCCTCGGGCAGGCCATCGGGCGCAACCCGCGTGCCCATCGTCACCCTGTCCGCGCCGAACTGCGCGCGCGCAAAACTGGCCACCGTCCGGTTCATCAGCGCATCGGGCAACCGTCCGCGGACCAGCGCCCGTCCCTCGGGCGACAGCGTCACCACGAATTCGGGCGGACCATCCGACCCCGCATCCGGTGCGACAGGCCGCACCGCCTCGAGCGAAAAGACATCAGGCAGGGCATTTGACAATTCGCCCGCCACACGGTCAAAGACGGCGGCGTCACTGCCTTCGGCCGCAACCAGCGTCACATCCGCATCCGAAAAGGTGATCGTCCCGCCCCCGATCTCGGCCAGCGCGGCGATCCCGCGCGACACCGCCGCACCCCAGCTGCGCGTCGGCACGCCAAGCCCCAGCCGGCAGTCAAGCTTGCCCTCCGCCCCCGCCGCCCGGGCGGCCGCAAGGATGGTTTCCCGTTCGGCCTCGTTGTCGGCGGAACAGGCGTCAAAGCGGGGTCCGCGCTCGTCGATGGTGAACCTGATCGTGAAGGGGCTGATCACCGGCCTCGGTGCCGTCACGTTGAGCGTCAGCCTCACCCCGTCGGGCACACGCCGGGCCAGCTCCGACTCGACCCGCCGCTGCGCGGCCAGACTGTCCGAAATCGCGGTGACCGCGACCTCCCCGTCCCTGACCGAAATCTTCGACCGGGGCAGCCGCTCAAGCGCATCAAGCCCGAAGTCCAGCGAGGCCCGCCATGACGGCCGCACCGGATAATCCGCCGTCTGCAGCAGATCGGTCACCGGCGCCCCGCCGGCGATCCGGGCGATCCCGGCGCTCAGCGCCGCGCGGTCGGTCGCTGCGGGAATGAGCCCGATCAGCGACACGCCGCTGTCATTGCGCAGAATCTCGATGGCGAAATCGGGCGGGGCAATTGCCGCGGGCTCGGCCACATGGATGTTGTCGATCACCCGGCTCGCGTCGACGATCCCGCCGGCAAGCGACATCGTCCGGAAACGTGCCGCCTCCGAGGGGGCCTCGCCTTCGATGATGACCTGCAACCCGTCGCCCAGAACGCGCGCCCAGTCCTGTCCGTCACGCCGGATCTCGTCCTGCACGGCGCTGACCGAACGTTCTTCGACCGTCGCGACCGCAACACGCGCGGCCAGGCCGGCGACAACACCCGCCACAAGAAAGGCAATCACGGAAAGGATCGTGGCGGACAGGCGCATCAGGTCCCGGGTGGCAGCCTCTGGCTCGAAAGCCTCTCTAGGCCGGCCAGCCTGCCTGTTCAATCAGAGCATCGCGGCGACGGCGAAAAACAGCGCGAGGATCAGCCCGGCATCCCGGTTCGACCGGAAGATGGCCAGAAGCCGGGCCCCGTCCCCGGGGTCAAAGGCGGTCAGCTGCCAGGTCATGTGCCAGCCCATCGCCCAGGCCCCGCCCAGCGCCACAACCAGAGCAAGCACATTCGCATCGAGCCCCGCCAGCGCCGCGGCAAGCCCGGTCAGGCAGACCGTCGCCACCAGGAACCGGCGCAGCCAGCGCGGGCTCTCCTCACCGAAAAGCCGCGCGGTCGACCGCACGCCGATCAGCGCATCATCCTCGGCATCCTGATGGGCATAGATCGTGTCGTAGAACAGCGTCCAGGCGATCCCCCCCGCATAAAGCGCGACCGCCGGCCAGCCCAGCGACCCGGCATGCGCGGTCCAGCCCAGAAGCGCGCCCCAGTTGAACGCGATCCCGAGGAACAGCTGCGGCCACCAGGTGAACCGCTTGGCAAAGGGATAGACCGCCACCGGCAGAAGCGCGGCAAGGCCGAGCGCAATGGCCGCGCCGTTGAAGGTCAGAAGGATGGCAAAGGCCGCCAGCGCCTGAAGTCCAAGCCAGACCAGCGCGCCAGTCACGCTCACCTGCCCCGAAGGCAAGGGGCGCGACCTGGTCCGCGCCACCTGCGCGTCGATCTTTCGGTCGGCGATGTCGTTCCAGGTGCAGCCCGCGCCGCGCATCAGGAAGGCGCCGATGGCACAGCCGGCCGCGATCCAGAGATCGGACCAGCCCGCCTGCCCGGTCTGGATGATGGCCAGCAGCAGGCCCCACCAGCAGGGCAGAAGCAGCAGCCAGGTTCCGATCGGTCGGTCCGCCCGCGACAGGCGCAGCCAGGGCCTGAGCCAGGCCGGCGCGCGTCGGTCGACCCAGTTGCCCGCCGGGGCATCGGCCACGGCGCCGGCATCTGGCGCCGGCTCGGTTCCCTGCATATCACTGTCCCATGCCGTCGAAGGTCCGCCTCTATGTAGATCACCCGCTTGCCCCGGGGCAAACCGTTCCCCTGTCGCAGGCGCAGGCGAACTATCTCTTCGCCGTCATGCGCCTGGGTCCCGGGGCGGCGGTCACGGTCTTCAACGGCCGCGACGGCGAATGGGACGGAACCGTCACCACCGCCGGAAAGCGCGGCGGAACGCTCACCGCCGCCGCGCGCACCCGTCCCCTCATGCTGCCGCCCGACCTCTGGTTCGTCTTCGCCCCGGTCAAGAAGTCCCGCACCGATTTCATCGTCGAAAAGGCGGTCGAGATGGGGGCCGCCCGCATCCTGCCGGTCACGTCCGACCACAGCAATACCGAACGCGTCAACACCGACCGTCTCCAGGCCCATGCCGTCGAAGCGGCCGAACAATGCGGCGCGACCTTCGTCCCGCCGGTCGACCCGGTGCAGCCGCTGGCGCGCCTGCTCGACCACTGGCCCGAGGGGCGCGATCTCTGGTTCTGCGACGAGGACATGTCCGAAGAGGCCAGCCCCGGACCCGCCGCCTCGCATGTGCCCCTGCCCTCGGCGATCCTGATCGGCCCCGAGGGCGGCTTTTCCCCGGCCGAGCGGCGGCGGCTGAGGCATCTGACCTATGCCCTGCCCGTCCGGCTTGGCCCGCGCATCCTGCGCGCCGATACCGCGGCGGTCGCCGCACTCGCGCTCTGGCAGGTCAGCCGCGGGGACTGGCGATGAGCCTGCGCCGCGCCGGCCCGGCCGATTCGGCGGCGATCCGTGCCCATCTGCTCGCCCATCTTGCGGGGTCGATGTTCCCGCTGTCCAACCTTGACCGCTTCGGCATCGACGGAACGGACCGCCGCTCGCTCCGGCTCTGGCAGGCCCCGGGCGGGGTCGTCGCCGTCACGCGCGACGGGATGGTCCTGCCGCAATGGACCGAAGGCGCTGACTGGCCCGCCTTCGCCGCGCTGTGCCCCGGCCCGCTGATCGGCGCCGCCGGCCCGGCCGATCAGGTGCGCCCCTGCCTCGCCGCGCTCGGCCTGGCCGGGGCTCCCGCCATAGTCGACCGGGACGAGCCGCATTTCGACCTGCCGCTTTCCGACATGCGCCTGCCCGATTGCACAGGGTTCACCCTCGTTCCGGCCCGCGATGCCGATCCCGCGGTCGCAGCGGCCTGGCAGGCCGCCTTCCGGGTCGAGGCGCTGGGATTCCGCCCGGACGAGAATCCCCGCTTTGCCCGCGAAGAGGTCGCCGCCGCCATGGCCGAGGACAGCCTGCGCATCCTGACGCAGGGTGGCACGCCCGTGGCGATGACGGGTTTCAACGCGCGGGCCGCGCATGCCGTCCAGATCGGAAGCGTCTATACCCCGCCCGCCCTGCGCGGCCGGGGCCTTGCCCGCCGCGCGGTCGCGCTCCACCTCGCCGAGGCGCGTGATCGGGCGGGCGTGACCTTTGCGACGCTCTTTGCGGCCAGCCCCGCCGCGGCGCGGGCCTATCGCGCCATCGGCTTCCGGCCCTGCGGCCTTTTTTCGGTGACCGGCTTTGCCGGACAGCAAAGGCCGCGCAATGGCTGATTTCCTCCGCCCCGAGGCGCGCGCCACGCTCTGGCGCTGGCGCGAGGTGATCGCGGGCCTGGCCCTGCTCGCCTTCGGCCTCTGGTGGGTGGCGACGGGTCTGTCGGTCCTGCGCTGGCTGGCCGTGCCGGTGATCGTCGCAGGCGCAGCCATCGTCTGGACCGGGCTGCAGCGCCTGCGCTTCCGCCGCGGCGGCGGCGGGGCGGGTGTCGTGCAGATCGTCGAACGGCGGATCGCCTACTGGGGCCCGCTCACCGGCGGCATGATCGACCTCGACGACCTCGCGCGGCTGTCGCTCGACCCCGGGGGACGGCCGCTGCACTGGGTGCTGACCCCGCATTCCGGCGCGGTCCTGCAGATCCCCGTCGATGCCGAAGGAGCGGACGCACTCTTCGATGCCTTCGCGGCCCTGCCCGGCCTGCAGACCGAACGCATGCTCGACCTCATGGCCGATCCGCCGGACCTTCCCGTCACCCTCTGGCAGGCCGACCGGCGCCGCCTCCATTGACAGAGGCCGCGCTTCGGCCCACCAGATGACCCCCGACGACCACCAGACGGAGCCCCCCGAATGTCGATTCCCCAATCCGGCGGAGGCTTGATCGAACATCCCTGGCAGATGGCCGACTACATCGCCGGTGGCTGCAAGCCGGCCACGGAATGGCGGATCGGGACCGAACACGAAAAATTCGGCTTCCTGACCGACAGCCTCCTGCCGCTGCCCTATGACGGCCCCCGGTCCATCCGCGCCCTCTTTGACGGGCTGGTCCGCGACCACGGCTGGGCGCCGGTCCACGAAGGCGCCAACATCATCGGGCTCAGGCGCGGCGCGGCCAATATCAGCCTCGAACCGGGGGGCCAGTTCGAACTTTCGGGCGCGCCGCTGGCCTCGCTGCACGACACGGCGGCCGAGCTTGCCACCCACATGGCCGAGGTGAAGGCCATCGCCGACCCGCTCGGGATCGGCTTTCTCGGGATCGGCGCTGCTCCGGTCTGGACCCATGACCAGATGCCGGTGATGCCCAAGGGGCGCTACCGGCTGATGACCGACTACATGGGCCGCGTCGGTACGCACGGGACCCAGATGATGTACCGCACCTGCACCGTGCAGGTGAACCTCGACTTCGCCTCCGAAGCCGACATGGTCAGGAAACTGCGGGTCGCACTCGCGCTGCAACCCGTGGCAACCGCGCTCTTTGCCTCCTCGCCGTTCTTCGAGGGGCGCCCGAACGGCCACCGCTCCTGGCGGTCGCGCATCTGGCGCGGGCTCGACGATTCGCGCACCGGCATGCTGCCCTTCGTCTTCGAGGACGGGATGGGGTTCGAACGCTGGGTCGACTGGGTGCTCGACGTGCCGATGTACTTCGTCTACCGCGACGGCCGCTATATCGACGCGCTGGGCCAGTCCTTCCGCGACTTCCTGAAAGGCCAACTGCCCGCCCTGCCCGGCGAAAGGCCGACACTGTCGGATTTCGCCGACCACATGACCACCGTCTTTCCCGAGGCGCGGGTGAAGCGCTGGATCGAGATGCGCGGCGCCGATGCCGGCGCTCAACCGATGCTGAACGCCCTGCCGGCCTTCTGGGTCGGGCTGATGTATGACGGCACCGCGCTCGACGCGGCCTGGGACCTTGTCCGGGGCTGGGACGGCGCCACCCGCGAAGGGCTCCGCATCGCC
>Ga0315900_10005977_pt1 | contig 16527 bp, 19 predicted proteins | sample LakEriMetagenome_FD_203521 | JGI IMG/M metagenome (GOLD analysis project Ga0315900, IMG submission 203521) | Freshwater fungal communities from buoy surface, Lake Erie, Ohio, United States - Buoy 12 MA114 | ecosystem: Environmental > Aquatic > Freshwater > Lake > Lake biofilm | place: USA: Lake... | reverse complement strand
ACTCCCTGACCGGGATGTGGGGCAATGACCAGCTGCGCGGCGAGGCCGGCGATGACAGCCTCTACGGCGGCGACGACATGGACCTGCTCTATGGCGGCGACGGCAACGATCTGGTCGATGGCGGCAGCTTCTCGGACATCGTCTATGGCGATGCGGGCAACGATACGGTGCTCGGCGGCACGGGCAACGACACGCTCTATGGCGGCACCGGCAATGACGTGCTGCGCGGCGGGTCCGACCATGACCGCCTGCGCGGCAATGAAGGCGCGGACAAGCTCTATGGCGATGCCGGCGCCGACATCTTCATCTACGGCTCGACCGCCGACAGCAACACCGCCACGGGCCGCGACATCATCTACGGCTTCGAGAAGGGCGTGGACCGGATCGACCTCTCCCTGATCGATGCCAACACGGCGCTGCTCGGCAACCAGGCCTTCAGCTTCGTCGGCGCCGCGCCCTTCTTCGCATCGCCCGGCGACCTGACCGTCTCCGTGGGGCTGCTGGGCTCGACGGTGAATGGCGACGTGAACGGCGATGGCATCACCGACTTCTCCCTCACCGTGATGGGCATCACCAACCTGGCGGCGAGCGACTTCATCCTCTGAGTGCAAGGCGGGGGCGGGCAGGGCGGCGGGGGCAACCCCGCCGCCCTTCACGATTCCGGGGCGCGCAGCTGATGCTCGAAGGTGATGCGGAAGCGCCGGCTGCGCTGCATCGCGACCAGGAAGGCGATGTCGAGCAGCAGGCTGATCACCGCCAGCGCGACCTCGCCGCCCGGATCGGCCGCGCGCGGCGCGGTCTTGGCCACATCTGCCAGCTCATAGACGCCCGACAGCAGCGCATAGGCCAGGAAGGCGGGGCGGAATGGCGCCAGCGGCGAAACCACAGGATGGCGGCGGCGAGTAGGCCCAGCGCGCTCAGGGAGCCGCCCAGGTGAATGGGCTGCGCGCGGGGGGGGTGAGCGCCCCCCAGCCCCATTGTTTCACGCGCCACCCCCGGACGGGCGGGCGGTGAAACGATTGCAAGCAACGCGGCAACAATGGAAACCCGCGCAAAGTCCGCCCGTAACGAACCGACGCCAGAGTGTCTCCACGCCCAACGGCATCCCGCCGTGGCATCTGAACCGGAGACACTCCCATGCCCGTCCCCCGCCTCGGCACCAACCACGCCTACGCCAACGACTTCAGCTACATCGACCGCGTCCTCTCTCGGGATTTCAGCTGGTCGAGCGAGGACCAGAAGTACTTCGTGAAGGATGACAGCACCTGGCTTTCCGAGGTCAACGACTGGATCATTCCAGGTGAGGTGATCTGGCATCTGGGTGGTGGGAAGGGCAACGACACCCTCGGGGCCTCCTGGAATGAAGACACCCTTGTCGGCAACCTGGGCAGCGATCGTCTCATCGGCATGGATGAAGACGACCTGCTGATCGGAGATCGCTACGACAGCGAGAGCGAAGGCCATGCCGATACGCTCGACGGTGGCAATGGCGATGACGCGCTCTACGGTGGCGGCGGCGATGACAGCCTGCTCGGCGGTGCGGGCGACGACACACTGGTCGGCAATGACGGCAACGACATCCTGATCGGCAATGACGGCGCCGATGTCATGGCCGGCGGCAAGGGCAACGATCTGTATCACCTGGGCAGCGCCGACACGATCGAGGAATCGGCCGGCGAGGGCACGGACACCGTCCTGGTGCTCGGCCAGGCCACCTACACGGTGCAGGCCAACATCGAGAACGCCACCTACATGCATGGCGGCAACGGCAGGCTGATCGGGAACGAGCTGAACAACCTGCTGATCGGCGGCAATGGCGCGGATACGCTGCAGGGCGGCGGGGGCAATGACACGCTCGCCGGCAATGGCGGCGCGGACAGCATGATCGGCGGCACGGGCGATGACCACTACAACGTTTTCGACACGACCGATCGGGTTGTCGAGGGCGCGAATGCCGGCATCGACACCGTCTACACCTCTCTCACCACCTACACGCTCGGCGCCAATGTCGAGAACCTGAACGCGCTGGGCGGCGCCATGACCGGCACGGGCAATGCGCTGAACAACAAGATGGACGGTACCTCCAGCGCGGATCTCTTCCGTGGCCTCGATGGCAACGACACGCTGAACGGCTTCGGCGGCAACGACACGGTGCTGGGCGGCAACGGCAACGACTCCCTGACCGGGATGTGGGGCAATGACCAGCTGCGCGGCGAGGCCGGCGATGACAGCCTCTACGGCGGCGACGACATGGACCTGCTCTATGGCGGCGACGGCAACGATCTGGTCGATGGCGGCAGCTTCTCGGACATCGTCTATGGCGATGCGGGCAACGATACGGTGCTCGGCGGCACGGGCAACGACACGCTCTATGGCGGCACCGGCAATGACGTGCTGCGCGGCGGGTCCGACCATGACCGCCTGCGCGGCAATGAAGGCGCGGACAAGCTCTATGGCGATGCCGGCGCCGACATCTTCATCTACGGCTCGACCGCCGACAGCAACACCGCCACGGGCCGCGACATCATCTACGGCTTCGAGAAGGGCGTGGACCGGATCGACCTCTCCCTGATCGATGCCAACACGGCGCTGCTCGGCAACCAGGCCTTCAGCTTCGTCGGCGCCGCGCCCTTCTTCGCATCGCCCGGCGACCTGACCGTCTCCGTGGGGCTGCTAGGCTCGACGGTGAATGGCGACGTGAACGGCGACGGCTTCACGGATTTCTCCATCACCGTGATGGGCGTCACCAACCTGGCGGCGAGCGACTTCATCCTCTGACCGCAAGGCGGGGGCGGGCAGGGCGGCGGGGGCGACCCCGCCGCCCTTCACGATTCCGGGGCGCGCAGCCGATGCTCGAAGGTGACGCGGAAGCGCCGGCTGCGCTGCATTGCGACCAGGAAGGCGATGTCGAGCAGGATGCCGATGACCACAAGTGCAACCTCGCCCCCCGGATCCTCGGCCGTGCGTGCAACCAGCGCGACATCCACCGCTTCATAGAGCTGCGACAGCACGGCGAAGCCGAGATAGGCGCGGCGGAAATGCCGCCAGCGGCGGAACCACAGGATCGCCGCCGCCAGCATGCCAAGCGCGCTCAACAGCCCGAGCAGCGCCCAGGCGCCCCAGCCCGCCGGATCGAAGGCCTCGCCCCGCGCAAGCATCAAGGCCGCGCCCAGCACCAGCAGCACGAAGCCAATTGACGGAATGCGCAGCCAGCCGCGCAGCCCGTAGAGCGGGTGGGCGAGGGCCTCTTCGGCCGGCACGTCGCGCCAGGTCGCCAGGGGCTCGATCCTTGTCAGGCTGGCACCCTTATGGCGGGGTCGTTGCGGTGCGCAAGGCGGGGGGCTGGCGGTGCGCCCCTTCCGGGGCCACATCGGCATCATGAGCAACCTGCCGGCCAAGCCCAGCTCCGCCGCCGTCGCCGCCTTCCTGCAGAAGGTGGCGAGCCTGCCCGCCGTCACCCCCGCCTCGGGCCGGGCCGGGCGGCTGATCTTCGCCATCGACGCGACCGCGAGTCGCCAGCCCACCTGGGACCGCGCCTGCCACCACCAGGCGGAGATGTTCCGCGCCGTGCGGGACCTCGGTGGGTTGGCGGTGTCGCTAGCCTATTTCCGCGGCTTCCAGGAATTCGCCGCCACCCCCTTCCTGACCTCAGGCGAGGAGGTCGCGCGCCGCATGACGGGCGTCACCTGCCTCGGCGGGCAGACGCAGATCGGACGCACCCTGAAGCACGCTTTGGCCGAGACGGCGCGCGAGCGGGTTCACGCCCTGGTCTTCATCGGCGACGCCTTCGAGGAGGATGTGGATGCTGCCTGCCACACCGCGGGCGAATTGGGCCTGCGCGGCACGCCGGTCTTCTGCTTCCAGGAAGGTGCGGATCCGATCGCGGCCAATGCGCTGCGTCAGGTGGCGAAGCTCTCGGGCGGTGCCTGGGCGCCGTTCGATTCCAGCAGTGCGACGGCGCTGGCCGAGTTGCTGCGGGCCGTGGCGGTCTTCGCCGCGGGCGGGCGTGCGGCGCTCACCCGCCTGCCTGGGAGCGCGGCGCGCGGCATCGCCGGGCAGTTGCCCGCCCCCGCCGCGCGATGATCGTCTATATCGCGCTTGGCCTGCTGGGCCTGGTTTTGCTGCTGTTGCTGCTGCGCGCCTTCGCGGATGCCAAGCCGGCGCAGGTGAAGACCGCCGCCATCTGGGGCGGGGGCGCGCTCGGCCTCGTGCTGCTCGCGGTTCTGTTGATCTCCGGGCGCGGCGCGCAGGCGCTCTGGGCGGGCGTGTTGTTCGGCCCGGCGGTGGTGCGGACATATCGCTCCTGGCGCGCGGCGCGGACCTTCGCGCGCGGCGGCGCGGCCTCGCCCGGCCAGGCGAGCGATGTGGAGACCGCCTTCCTCGCCATGGCGCTCGACCACGATAGCGGGCGCATGACGGGGCGGGTGAAGCAGGGGCGGCTCAAGGGGCGGGACCTAGCGGATCTCGACCTGCCCGCGCTGCTCGACCTGCTGGCGGAGGTGACGGCGGCGGACCCCGATTCCGTGCCGCTGCTCGAAGCCTGGCTGGACCGGGCCTTGCCGGAATGGCGCGCCCGCGCGCCCGAGACGCCGCGTGCCGGCACCGGCAAGATGACGCGTGCCGAGGCGCTGGCCATCCTCGGCCTGAGCGAAGGCGCCGATGAGGCCGCGATCCAATCCGCCTATCGCCGCCTCATGCGCAGCGCGCATCCCGACCAGGGCGGATCGGATTGGCTCGCTGCGCGGTTGAACGAGGCGCGGGATATTCTCGTTCCTGATTGAGACGGTGTGGACGGGATTCGCGCGGCATGGCACTTCTGCGCGCCGTAACCGACCAGGAAGAACAGCCCCGTGCGCAAGCCCCTCCGCAAGGCCGTGCTGCCCGTTGCAGGCCTCGGCACCCGTTTCCTGCCCGCCACCAAGCAGATGGCGAAGGAAATGCTGCCCGTCGTGGACAAGCCCCTGATCCAGTACGCGGTGGAGGAAGCCCGCGCCGCGGGGATCGAGCAGTTCTGCTTCGTCACCGGCCGCGGCAAGACCATGCTGGTCGACCAATTCGACGTCGCCTACGAGCTTGAGCGCACGCTGACCGAGCGCAACAAGACCAAGGAGCTGGCGATGCTCCATGCCCAGGCGCTGCCGCCGGGCTCCATCGTCTCGACCCGCCAGCAGGTGCCGCTCGGTCTCGGCCACGCCATCTGGTGCGCGCGCGCCTTCATCGCGGATGAGCCCTTCGCCATCCTGCTGCCGGACGATCTGATGCTCTGCGACGTGTCCTGCACCAAGCAGCTCGCCGACACCTACAACGAGACCGGCGGCAATGTCGTGGCGATCGAGGAAGTGCCGATGGCGCGCGTGTCCTCCTATGGCGTCATCGCGCCAGGGGCGAGCAGCGGCAACCTTGTCGAGGTGAAGGGCCTGGTCGAGAAGCCGAAGCAGGAGGAAGCGCCCTCCAACCTCACCGTCATCGGCCGCTATGTGCTGATGCCTGAGGTGATCGGCCATCTGGCGAAGATGGAGCGCGGCGCGGGCAATGAGATCCAGCTCACCGACAGCATGGCGAAGCTGATCGGCCACCAGCCCTTCCACGGCGTGCGCTATGAGGGCCGTCGCTTCGATTGCGGCGACAAGGCCGGCTATCTGGAAGCGCAGGTCGCCTTTGCCTTGGCTCGGCCCGACATGGCGCCGGCGATGCAGGCCATCATCAAGAAGTATTCTTGATTTGCGCATCGATGCTGGAGCATCGATGCCCCTCAAACGCCGGGCGCGGCGCCTCCGCGCCGCTTGGCTCCGCGGCACTTGCCGCGGCGGCCATTCGGCTTCGGTGCAGCGCCCCGAACGGCCCGCCTTGCGGGCCGCCAGCGTGCTGCCCGTCAATCGACGCTAGGGAAAGTCACGCCGCATGACCGCCTTCCATCACCGCTTCGACCCGACCTCGCTGCGCGAATACGACATCCGCGGCATCGTGGGGCAGACGCTGCACCCGGAAGACGCCTTCGCCATCGGCCGCTGCTTCGGCTCCATCGTCGTGCGCGGCGGCGGGCACAAGGTGGCGGTGGGCTATGATGGACGGCTCTCCTCGCCCGAAATGGAGGCGCAGCTTGTCGCGGGCCTGCGCGCCTGCGGGCTCGAGGTTCTGCGCATCGGCTGCGGGCCGACGCCGATGCTCTACTTCGCCTCCTATGCGCTGAAGGCCGATGGCGCGGTGATGGTGACCGGCAGCCACAACCCGCCGAACTACAACGGCTTCAAGATGATGCTGGGCAAGAAGCCCTTCTTCGGCCCGCAGATCCAGCAGATCGGCCGCATGGCGAGCGAGGGCGATGTGGTGCCCAACGCGGTGGGCACGGATCGGGCCGTCGATGTCTCGGAAGACTACATCACGCGCATGCTCGCCGATTGGGATGGCGGGGAGCGCCAGCTCAAGGTGGTGTGGGATCCGGGCAATGGCTCGGGCGGCGAGATCACGAAGCGCCTCGCGGCGAAGCTGCCGGGCCAGCACTACGTCATCAATGGCACGATCGACGGCAATTTCCCCGCCCATCACCCCGACCCGACCGTGCCCAAGAACCTCGAGCAGCTCATCGCCGAGGTTGCCAAGCAGGGTGCTGATCTCGGCATCGCCTTCGATGGCGATGCGGACCGAATCGGCGTGGTGGACAATGAGGGGCACATGCTCTTCGGCGACCAGCTTCTGGTCGTGCTGGCGCGCGACGTGCTGAAGTCCCGCCCGGGGGCGACCATCATCGCCGATGTGAAGGCGAGCCAGGTGTTGTTCGACGAGGTCGCCAAGGCCGGCGGCACGCCGCTGATGTGGAAGACCGGGCACAGCCTCATCAAGGCCAAGATGGCCGAGACCGGCAGCCCGCTCGCCGGCGAGATGTCGGGTCACATCTTCTTCGCCGACAAATGGTACGGCTTCGACGACGCGCCCTATTCCGCCGTGCGGCTGCTCGGCATCGTCGCGCGGATGAGCGAGACGCTGTCGCAGGTCCGCGCCGCTCTGCCGCAGGTGATCAACACGCCCGAGCTGCGCTTCGACTGCGCCGACACGCGCAAATTCGAGGTGGTGGCCGAGGTGAAGGCACGCCTCGCCGCCGAAGGGGCCCGCGTGGATGATGTTGATGGCGTGCGCGTGCTGACCGCCGATGGCTGGTGGCTGCTGCGCTCCTCCAACACCCAGGCGGTGCTGGTGGCGCGCGCGGAGGCGAGCAGCGAGGCCGGGCTCGAGCGGCTGAAGGCCGACATCGCGCGGCAATTGCAGGCCTCGGGCCTCGCCGCGCCGGATTTCAGCGGGGCGAATGCGGGCCACTGAGCCGGTCTTCGTCTACGGCACGCTCCGCGATCCGGGCGTGCTGGCGCGCATGGCGGGGCGGCGCGGGTTGCTCCGCCGCGCTCTCCCGGCACGCCTGCCGGGCTATCGCCGCGTGCGGCTGCGCGCCGCACCCTATCCGACGCTGATCCGCGCCCGGGGCGAAGTGAGGGGCGAGGTGAGGGGGCTGGTGCTGCGCCTCGACGCCACGGCGCTGCGCGCGCTGCACCGCTATGAAGGCCCGCTCTACCGCTTCGTCACGCTGCGCGTGCTGACACGGCGCGGCGCTGTGCGCGCCCGCGCCTGGATGGCACTCCCTTTCCGGGCATCCGCTATCGCTGCGCGAGGATGAACACCCGCAGCGCGCTGGCGAGCGGCGCGGTGGGGTCGGCGCGCGCGCCGTCCACGGCCTCGACGATGGCGGCCAGGCTGCGCCCGTCCTTCGCCGCGAACTCCTCAAGCGCCGCCCAGAATTCGGGCTCCAGCGCCACGGAGGTGCCATGCCCGGCCAAGCGGAAAGACCGCTTGCGCAGGTGGCGGGGGGTTTTGTCCCTACTGGCCGAAGCGGTCGCCATAGGTGGCTACCTCGATCAGGTTGCCGTCCGGGTCCCGGCAATAGACGGAGGTGATGGGCCCGAGCGCGCCCTGCTTGGTGACCGGGCCGAGTTCAACGCTCACGCCGCAGCCGCGCAGATGCTCGACGATATCCTCGGCCGCGACGGTGACGACGAAGCAGAGATCCTGCGTGCCGGGTTCCGCCACGACGGAGGAGAACCAGGCCTCCTGCGTCGCTTCGCGCGGGCGGAGGTTGATCTTCTGGCCGCCAAATTTCAGCGCGGTGCGGCGGGCCTCGCCGAACTCCTCGCGCTCCATGCCGAGCACGCGCTGGTACCAGCCTGCGGAAGTCTCGACATCGCGGCAGGTGATGACGAGGTGGTCGAGGCGATCGACGACAAAACGCATGGCGCTACTTCTCTCCTTCGCGCCGACGCATGCGCGCCGTCACTTCGATTTCGATCAGCATGTCGGTGCTCTGCAGGCCGGCGACCAACATGGTCGCGGCCGGCCGGGCGACTCCGAGCCACTTCTTCGCCACGGGCCAGCAGGTGGGCCAATCCTCGCGCCGCGGCAGGATGTAGGTGACGCGCACCACATCATCCATCCGCGCACCACCCTGCTTCAGCGCGGCCTCGATGTTGCGGAAGGCCTGTTCGCATTGCGCCGCGACGTCGGGGGCGATCGACATGGTAGCGTAATCATAGCCGGTGGTGCCGGAGACGAAGATCCAGTCGCCATCCACGACGGCGCGCGCATAGCCGATCTGGTCCTCGAAGGTGCTGCCGGAGGAGATACGGTGGCGGGCCATGCGGCAAGGGGCTCCTGGCGATGGGTTGAAGCGGCAGCCATATCGCAGCGGCGGGGCTGCCGGAAGGGTTCTCTTTTCGGCACCGGCGCCAGAAGCTGATGGACGAGCCAGCGGAAGCTGGCAACATGGGTGTGCGGCTTCCCCGCACGGCAGAAGGATATGTCCCATGGGTCTTCTCGCGCGCTTCGCCCTCGGGGCCTCGCTGATGCTCTCGGCCCCCGCCATGGCGCAGCATCTGCGGGTCGGCATGCAGGCGCCGCCCTCCACGCTCGACCCGCATTGGCTATTGAACCTCTCCAACACCGGCGCGCTGCGCAACATCTACGACACGCTGGTGATGCGCGATGAGAGCATGGCGCTGCGCCCGGGCCTCGCGGAATCCTGGCGCGTGGTCGATGACACGACCTGGGAGTTCAAGCTTCGCGCCGGCGTGCGCTTCCACAATGGGGAGGCGCTGACCTCGGCCGATGTGGCAGCGAGCTTCCAGCGCGTGCCGAACGTGCCGGGCAACCCCAACCCGTACACGATCTACCTCGCCGGCGTGACGAGGGTGGAGGTGGTGGACGACCTTACCTTCCGAATCCGCACGGATGGGCCGGCGCCGAACCTGCCGACGAACCTGACGCAGATCTTCATCGTGCCGCGCTCGGTCGCGGGCATGGGCAATGGGCCCTTCAACACGGGCGAGGCCGCGATCGGCACCGGGCCCTTCCGGCTCGGCTCCTGGTCCACCAATGCGCCGCTGGTGCTGCGCCGGAACGAGAATTGGTGGGGCGGCGCGGTGCCGTGGGAGAGCGTGAGCTTCACGCCGATCCCGCAGGATGCCGCGCGCGTGGCCGCCCTGCTCGCCGGCGATGTGGACTTCATCAACAACGTGCCGCTGCAGGACACGAGCCGCATCAGCGGCGATCGCCGCTTCGCGCTCTTCGCCGGGCCCTCCATCTACGCCATCAACATCTATCCCGATGTGGAGCGTGACAACGCACCGGGCATCGACGCCGGCGGGCGCAACCCGATGAAGGATGTGCGCGTGCGCCGGGCGATGTCGATGGCGCTGAACCGCGAAGGCATCGCGCGCCAGATCCTGGAAGGCTTCGCCGATCCCACCGACCAGGCGGTGCCGCCCTTCATCTTCGGCGCCATCGCCGACCGTGCCGTGCCGGCGCAGAATATCGAGGGCGCGCGCGCCTTGCTGGCCGAGGCCGGCTGGGGGCAGGGCTTTGGGCTGAATTTGTTCTGCTCGCCCAACCGCACGCCGCGCGTCTGCCAGGCCATCGCCGCCGCCTGGACGCGCATCGGAATCCGCACGACGGTTGAGGTGGTGCCGCAAGCCACTTTCCTGCCGCGCCGCAACCGGCGCGACTACGGCGTCTTCGTCACGGTCTTCGGCTCGCTGACCGGCGAGACCTCCTACCAGGTGGGCTCGCAACTACATCGCGTCGGTATCGTGCAGGGGTTGGGCGCGCTGAACTTCACCGGCGCGGGCACGCCGGAAACCGACACGCTGATTCAGCAGGCGCGCGGCACGATGGACGACACGGCGCGGGCGCGCATGCTCGCCGATCTCGTCCGGCACATGACCGATGACGCGATCATCATCGGCGTGGGCATCCTGCGCTCGGTCAATGCCGGCACCGCGGCGCTGACCTTCAACGCACGGGCGGATGAGGAGGTGCAGGCGATCCAGATCCGGCCCCGGTAAGGGCAGGGGTGGCGCGTGGCCGCGGCCGGATGACGCCCTCGCTCAGCGCCGCGGCAGCGTCACGATGCCTGGCAGCGCGGCCAAGCGTGCCACCCAGGCCTTCAAGCCCGGCCAGCGTGCAAGGTCAAAGCCGCCCTCATCGGCCACATGCGTGTAGGCGAACAGCGCGAGGTCGGCCACGGTCGGACCGGCATCGGTCAGCCAATCATGCGATGCGAGCCGTTGTTCCATGGCATCCAGCGCCCGCGCGCCACCCTCGTCGCATCGTGCCAGGCGATCGGCGTTCTCGGCGGCTGTGCCAAGATAGGCGCGGATATTGCGCGCCACGGCGATATTGGGCTCATGGCTGTATTGTTCAAAAAACAGCCACTCCATCACGCGGGTGCGCGCCAGCCCAGGCGCCGGCAGCCACGGAGTGCCTTCGGCGACATGCAGCAGGATGGCGTTCGATTCCACCAGCACCGTGCCGTCACTGAGTTCCAGCACCGGCACCTTGCCGAAGGGGTTGCGGGCGAGGAAGGCGGGGCTGCGCGTCTCGCCACCATTGGTGTCAACCTCGACCCAGCGAAAGGGCGTGCCGGTGAGGCGAAGAATCTGCGCGACCTTCCAGCAATTGCCGGAGGGCGCCATGCCGTAGACGGTTGTCATGGCCGAAACGATAGCCCTGGCTCGGCGTGCGTCAAGCGTCGACTTAGTTGAAGGCCCGCGGCGACAGCCGCACGTACTTGCGCCCGCGGGATTCTACTCGAGCCCCTCGTAGAAATCATTCCCCTTGTCATCGACGACGATGAACGCGGGAAAGTCCTCGACCTCGATCCGCCAGACCGCCTCCATCCCGAGCTCGGGGTATTCCAGCACCTCGACCTTCCTGATGCAGTCCTGCGCCAGCCGCGCGGCGGGGCCGCCGACGGAGCCGAGGTAGAAGCCGCCATAGGTCTTGCAGGCGTTCAGCACCGCCTTGCTGCGATTGCCCTTGGCGAGCATCACCAAGGAGCCGCCGGCCTTCTGGAAGGCCTCGACATAGCTGTCCATGCGCCCGGCCGTGGTCGGGCCGAAGCTGCCCGTTGCATAGCCCGCGGGCGTCTTGGCGGGACCGGCGTAATAGACCGGGTGGTTCTTGAGGTAGTCGGGTAGGCCCTCACCCCGGTCGAGGCGCTCCTGCAGCTTGGCATGGGCAATGTCGCGCGCGACCACCACCGTGCCGGTCAGCGAGACGCGCGTCTTCACCGGGTATTTCGACAGCGTGGCACGGATCGCGCTCATCGGCTGGTTGAGGTCGATCTTCACCACATCGCCGCCAAGGATCTCATCCGTCGCCTCGGGCAAATAATGCGCCGGGTCGTGTTCGAGCTGCTCGAGGAACACGCCCTCGGGCGTGATCTTCGCCTTGATCTGGCGATCCGCGCTGCATGAGACACCGATGCCGATGGGTAGGCTCGCGCCATGCCGCGGCAGGCGCACGACGCGCACGTCGTGGCAGAAATACTTGCCGCCGAACTGCGCACCGATGCCCAGATTCTGCGTGAGCTTGTGCACCTCGCGCTCGAAGGCCAGGTCGCGGAAGGCGTGGCCGGCCTTGCCCCCCTCGGTCGGCAGGCTGTCGAGCCATTTGGTCGAGGCGAGCTTCACGGTCTTGAGCGTGGCCTCCGCACTCGTCCCGCCGATCACCACCGCCAGGTGATAGGGCGGGCAGGCGGAGGTACCGAGCGACTTCACCTTGTCCTCGAGGAAGGCGAGCAGCTTCGCCGGGCTGAGCACCGCGCGGGTCTGCTGATAGAGGAAGGTCTTGTTGGCCGAGCCACCGCCCTTGAGCACGAACATCAGATGCAGCTCATCGGCGTGGTGCTCGCCCGGATTGGCGAGGATGGTGAATTCCACGGGCAGGTTGTTGCCGGTGTTCACCTCGTCCCACATCGTCAGCGGTGCCATCTGCGAGTAGCGGAGATTGGTCTCGGTGTAGGTGCGATGCACGCCGTAGCTCAGCGCCTCCTCCTCATCGCCCTCGATCCAGACGCGCTGGCCCTTCTTGCCGAAGACGATGGCGGTGCCGGTGTCCTGGCACATGGGCAGCACGCCGCCGGCGGCGATGGAGGCGTTCTTCAGCAGGTCCAGCGCCACGAAGCGGTCATTCGGGCTCGCCTCGGGGTCCTTGAGGATGTTGGCGAGCTGCTGCAGATGCGCCGGGCGCAGCAGGTGCGAGACCTCCTTGCAGGCTATGAAGGCGAGCTGCTCGAGCGCCTCGGGCTTGATCTTCAGAACGGTCTGGCCGTCGCAGCTGGCGGTGCTGACGCCGGCGATGTCGAGCTTGCGCCAGGGCGTGGTGTCCGCGCCGAGCGGGAACATCGGGCTGTAGCGGAAATTCTCGGGGCGGGCGGCGGTCTTGGCGACAGTGGCGGTCATGGGGAAGTCCTCAGGCGGCGCGGCGGCCGCCGGTCACGCGAGATGGGGGTGGGCTCAGTCCCGGGCGGGGCGGCGGCGGAAAGCGTCGAGGCTGACGACCTGGGCGGGGGCTTCCGGGGCGGGGGCCTCGGCGGGCTTTTCCTCGACCGCGATGGGCTCCGGCGCCGGGGCCTCGGCCTCGGCCATTACCGGCTGGAAGCGCAGGCCGAAGCGCACGTAAGGGTCGGCGAAGCCGGTCAGCGCGCCGAAGGGAATGACCAGCGTCGAGGGCACGCCGCCGAAATGCAGCCGCACGGAGAAGAATCGCGCCGCGCGGTTCACGGTCAGCGCCTCGAACTGGTGTTGCAGCACGATCGTCATCTCCTGCGGGTAGCGCGCCTTGAGATGGCCCGGCACCTTGGTGCCCGGGTGATCGGTGCGGAAATTCAGATAGTAGTGGTGCTCGCCCGGCAGGCCTTCGCTGGCCGCGAGCTCGAGCGCGCGGGCTACGACCTCATAGAGGGCCTCGTCGGTCCAGCGTTCATACGGGATCTGCCCCTGGGTCGGGCCGGCTTCGTCGCTCATTCGGTATACCCCTGCTCGCCGGGAGAATAAGGTTCCGGGCGGCTGCGGGAAAGTAGGGGGCTTCTGTTGCCCGGTGCCCCCCGAACCGCGCTTACCTTATTCAGGCAGCGAGTGCGACAGCCTCGCGGCTGTTATCGTTCGCACTTAGAAAGTAGCCCGATAACGGCGGTACAATGCCGGGCAAAAGCGACCCCTTTACTACGCACGTCGAGCCTGTTTCGCCCCCTGAAATCCCCCTGGGGGGATGGTGGAGGCGCCGGGCACTGCCCCCGGGTCCGCAACGCTTATTCCAGGTCGTGTTTATCGCCATAGCCGGCAAGCCGGCGACAAGAGATATAGGCCATCGGGGCCGGCATTGCGAGGGGGCTGCCCTTTCGCGCCGCTGCGCGGTAAGACCGCCGGCCTTCCACCGCCAGGGACTCGCACGAACATGGCTCTGACGCCGGAGCAGCAGCAGGAGATCGAGGCCGCGCGCGCCGCCGAAGGCCGCACGCGCCGCCCCAGCGTGCCGGCGCTGGAGGCGATGCTCTTCGAGGCCCTGCCCGTGCTCGACCACGGATTCGTGCGCGTGGTGGACTATATGGGCGATGACGCCGCCATCGTGCAGGCGGCCCGCGTCTCCTACGGCCGGGGCACGCGCGCGGCGAATGAGGATCGCGGCCTGATCCGCTACCTGATGCGCCACCGCCACTCGACCCCCTTCGAGATGTGCGAGATCAAGTACCATGTGAAGCTGCCGATCTTCGTCGCACGGCAATGGATCCGCCACCGCACGGCCAATGTGAACGAGTATTCCGCGCGCTACTCCATCCTCGACCGTGAATTCTACATCCCCGCGCCCGAGAACCTGGCCGCGCAATCCGCCATGAACCGCCAGGGCCGCGGGAACATCCTGGAAGGTGCGGAGGCCGCGCGGGTGCTCGACCTGCTGCGCGAGGATGCGACGCGCAACTACGACCATTATGTCGAGATGTTGAACGAGGATGAGCAGGGCAACCCCGCCGACCCCGCCCGCGCCGGCCTGGCGCGCGAACTCGCGCGGATGAACCTGACGCTCAACGCCTACACGCAGTGGTACTGGAAGACCGACCTCCATAATCTGTTTCATTTCCTGTCGTTACGTGCCGACTCTCACGCGCAGTATGAGATCCGCGTCTATGCCGAGGCGATGCTCAAGACCGTCGAAGCCTGGGTTCCTGCCGCCTATGCCGCCTTCCGCGACTACCGCCTGGGCGCGGTGACGCTCTCCGCCCAGATGCTCGGCATCGTGCGGCGGATGCTGGCGGGCGAGGCGGTGACGCAGGAGGGCTCGGGCCTGTCCAAGCGCGAGTGGCGCGAATTGATGGAGACGCTGGGGCGTGCCGTCTAGCGCGACCGCCAAGCGCGGCACCAAGGCGCGCGGCAAGTCCGGCGCGCGCTTCGCCTGGCTCGAACGCTGGTGGAAGGTGGCGCTGCTGGTGGCCCTCGTCACCATCGGCCTGCCGCTCGCCCATGCGCTGTTCGGCGAGGTGGTCGCCCTGCTGGGCGGTGCCGTGCTGTTCGGCTTCCTGCTCGGCCGCTGGACCGCGAAATAGGATTTGGCGATGGATCCCGCCCGAATCGATTCGATGATCGATTTCCTCGCCCTGGCTGATCGGCTCAAGCATATCGAGCGGCGCGGCATCACCCGCGGCCCGGACGGCACCGGGCGGCAGGAGAATTCCGCCGAGCATTGCTGGAACGTCGCCCTGGTCGCGCTGCTGCTGCAAGGTGAGGTCATCGAGAAGCCGGACCTCGCGCATGTGCTGGCCATGATCACCGTGCATGATCTGGTCGAGATCGAGGCCGGCGACACCTTCGCCTATGACGAAGCCCATGTGCTGACCCAGGCGGCGCGCGAGCAGGCGGCGGCCGAGATCGTCTTCGGCACGCTCCCGCCCGATCTCGGCGCCCGATTTCGCGCCTTGTGGGAGGAGTTCGAGGCCGGCGAGACGCCCGAGGCGCGCTTCGCCATGGCCTGCGACCGCGCCCAAGGGTTCCTCCAGGGCATTCTCAGCGGCGGGCATTGGAAGGCGCAGGGCGTGGCCGAGGCGCGCACCCGGGGCCGCATGGACCGCGCCCGCGCCGTCGCGCCTGAGTTCGACGCGCTGATCGAGGCGCTCTACGAACGCGCCCGGCGCGGCGACATGTTCGCGCCGTCTGCGCCATGACTGTGCTCGTCTTCGGCTCCGCCAATGCCGACCTCGTCTTCGCCGTCCCCTCGCTGCCCGGCCCGGGCGAGACGGTGCTGGGGCAGGGAATGCGGGCCCTGCCCGGCGGCAAGGGCGCGAATCAGGCCGTGGCGGCGGCGCGGGACGGGGCGGAGGTCGCCTTCGCCGGCTGCATCGGGCGCGACCCCCTGGCCGCCATCGCGACCGAGGCGCTGGTCGCCGCCGAAGCCGATCTCTCGCGCGTGGTCGAGGTGGAGCAGCCCACCGGCTCGGCCGCCATCTGCGTCGATGCGCAGGGCCGCAACCAGATTGCCGTCGCACCGGGGGCCAATGCCGAGGCCCGCGCCGCCCAAATCGAGGACGCGGCGCTGCATCCCGGCACCACGCTGCTGTTGCAGATGGAGGTCCCGCCGGCCGAGATCGCCGCGCTGATCCACCGCGCAAGGGCGCGCGGGGCGCGGATCATCCTCAACCTCGCGCCCCCGGGCGAATTGCCGCTGGACGCCCTCCGCGCGCTCGACATGCTGGTGGTGAATGAGCATGAGGCGGCGGTGCTCGCCCCCCGGCTCGGCGTGGCGGCGGAAGCTTCTGCGCTGCGCGGCGCGCTCGGCGTGGATGTGGCGGTGACGATGGGCGAGGCGGGGGCGGTGGTCGCCACCGCCACGGGCGTCATCGCCGCGCCCGCCTTCGCGGTCACGGCGGTGGACACGACCGGCGCGGGCGATTGCTGGTGCGGCGTGCTCGCCGGCGCGCTGGATCGCGGGATGGATCTGCCCACGGCACTGCGCCGCGCCGCGGCGGCCGCGGCGCTGGCCTGCACCCGGCCGGGCGCCGCCCCCTCCTACCCCGATTCGGCGGAGACGGACGCCTTCCTGCTCACTCGATGACGATCTTCGGCCCCGCGGCCGCGCCCTCATTGAGCTTGGCGCGCAGGCGCGTCGCGATCTTCTGGTAAATCGCGGCCTCTTCGCTCTCCGGCAGGGCGGCGACGATGG
>Ga0315900_10005974_pt1 | contig 16532 bp, 8 predicted proteins | sample LakEriMetagenome_FD_203521 | JGI IMG/M metagenome (GOLD analysis project Ga0315900, IMG submission 203521) | Freshwater fungal communities from buoy surface, Lake Erie, Ohio, United States - Buoy 12 MA114 | ecosystem: Environmental > Aquatic > Freshwater > Lake > Lake biofilm | place: USA: Lake... | reverse complement strand
AGAACCTGGGCAACTGGCTGCAGCAAGGCATTGACGAGCTGATTCTTCTGGACTGGTCTTCAGACCCGCCGGTGGCCGCCATCCCCGGCCTGTTTGATGACCCGCGCGTACGCGTGGTACGGGTGGAGGGGCAAAAGCGCTTCGTGCGCACCTGGGCACAGAACCTGGCCTCGCGCATGGCGCGCCACCCCCGCATCTTCAAGTGCGATTCCGACGTCACCTTCACCGGCGACTTCTTCGCCGCGCACCCGCTGCAGCGCGGCGAGTTCTGGGTGGGTGACTGGCGCCAGGGCCGCGACCACAACGAGCGCCATCTGCACGGCGACACGTACTACCATATCGACGACTTCAACAAGGTGAACGGCTACGACGAGCGCATCACCTCCTATGGGCAAGACGACACCAACCTGAAAGACCGCATGGCCCTGGCCGGTCTGGTCAAGCGCGTGCTGCATTACAACCAGATGGCGCATCAGCCGCACGACAACACCGGCCGTACCACCAACCAGAAGATGGTTCACCCCATGGTCAACACCCGCTATCACCGACTGGTAGCCAATGAGGCTGGCCTCTGGGGCCCCGGCTCTGCGGGCGGCTGCCGCGTCACGGTGGAATCCACCACCCCCCAGGTGGTGACCTGCCGCGTGGCCCCGGCAGAAGAATTTGCCGCCCGCCCTGACCTGTTGGACCGTGCCATTGACACCGTGGCCGCCTGGTACGCGCCCCCTGAAAAGCTGCAGTTGATGAACCGCCAGGCTCGCATCGCGCTGATCTGGGAGAAGTCAGTCGAATAGCCTGCCAGCCCAGCCCGTTCAAGCCCACGCACGCCCATAACCCCTATCCACCACACCCCATGCTGCTGATCAACCACCCCCCCCTGGGCCCCACCGCCCCCGCGCACCTCAAGACGCTGGCCGCCATGCAGGCCCTGGCGCCCGGGCGCAGCGCCTTCTTCACCACCGGCGCCCCCGGTGACGACGAGCGGGAGGAGCTGTGGCTGGGCACCCGGCTCTTCGGGCTATCTGTCTCCAAGCGGGCTTACCTGTACATGCTGCGCTGCCACCTGGGGGGGTATGCGCCAGCCGTGATGAACGCCGGGCAACGGGCCAAGCAGCTGCTGCTGGCCGGCGAACTGTTTGCCGGCGCGCGCAACGCCTACGACAAGGCCGAGCTGCATGAGCAGGCGGTGGTGGCGTACTTTCTGAGCATGCGCTGCGCGCTGCGCAGCGGCGCCCCGCTGCCCGGCTACCTGCAAGACATGGCCACGCACTACGCCCAGTGGCTGGGCCCGCAAGCTGAGGCTCTGGCTCTGCAGCGGCTGCAGCAGCACCACGACGTGCCCGGCTTTCTGGCCATGACCACCATTGCCGCCAGCGCCTACCGTGACCACACCGGGCCCCTGACCGAGGCAGAGCGCAGGCAGCGCGACACCTTCACCATGCGGCACCTCACCCACCTGCATGAATACCTCAAGGCTCACCAATCCAAGCTCACCCGCACCGACGTGGCGCTGGTGCAGCGGGTGATGGGCCTGTGGGCCGCCGTGGAGGCCGACATCCCGCTGCCCGATTGGCTGCAAGAGGTGACCGGCCGCGCCCCTGGCCGCGCCACCACCGGCTTCTTGCAAGAGGCCGCTGAGCAAGACAAGCAACGCCACAAAGCCGCAGCGGCCTGGTGGTGGGCGCACGCCGCCGAGGCCCTGGCCGACACCCCTCAACCCGAAGCCTGGCAACGCCCCTTCGTCGATTCAGCCCCCGTGGAGGCGGCCAAGCGCCTGGCCGAACTGGCCACGGCCGCCAAAAAGCCAGAGGTGGACCTGCGCGAACGCGCCCTGTGGGCCAGCGCCTGCCACCGCCAGACCCGTAGCATGCAAACCGCGCCCTCAGCAGCGGCGGAAAGTTTCCGGCTGCTGGAGCTGGAGGTGTTGGCTGAAGACCTGCGCAACGCGTTGACCGGTGCCAACACAACCGCTCCGTCACTGGGCCGGGGGTTGGACGGCGCGCTGTTGGCAGGCATGGGTGCCACCAGCGCAATGGTAGAGGCCGGCTTCACGGATGAGCGTTGTGGGCGAGATGTTGTGTTGGGGTTGAAGCAGATCGTTGAAGGTGGTGGGGCGTCAATGCCCACTGTTTCGGTTTGATTGAACCAGCCGCAAGCCGAGTGAAGTTCAGAGTATCCGACTGACAACTACACGCAGCTTCTCCTGTTGATTTGCGCGTGTACTTGGTAACTTCCGCCTAGTGAGTTTCCAGTCACCGTCATTCCAACGATCTTGAGTTAACCACCTTATGAATCCCATCGACTTTAAACCTTCGTACGTATGGCCTGATCCAGTGTTTCCATTTAGACTATATCTCGATCACCCCAATTGCCGCATTTTCATAATTGAGAATATTGCACACAACTGGAATTGGTTGAATCAATATGCCACAAGAATAAGAGAGTCGGACTACTTTTTTGTCTATTGCGGCTGGTATCAAAGTGAACATTTCGCCATCGAATCAGATACTATATTCAAATTACTTAATCTTAAGAGACAGAATTTCTATTTTCTCTTCAATTCCCAACGGGAAAAGCAGAATTTTCAACCTTATGGGTTTGACGGCGACATCATAAATCACAACGCATGGCTTGATGAAAACTTTGTATTTAAACCCAAGCCTTTACCAAAAATTTATAGTGCAGTTTATGTTGGAAGACTCAGACCGTTCAAGCGTCATTTTTTAGCTGCCAAAGTACCCAATCTTGCACTTGTGGCAGGAGACAACTACAGCCCGCTCAAATCAGACCCCCCGCCTTGTGTTTATCAAAATAAGCAGCCACTAGACCCGGAAAGCGTATCCAATATTATAAACTCTTCTCATTGCGGGCTTATCCTTTCGGATTCAGAAGGGGCCTGTTTTTCTTCCAGTGAATATCTACTCTGCGGAGTACCAGTTGTATCAACAGAATCTACAGGCGGTCGGGATTTTTGGTACGACGAACACAACTCAATTATATGCAAATCTGACCCAGATTCAGTCGCAGCGGCCGTTGAGCGCGCAGTAAATGGAAGTTTTGATCCTGAATTGATCAGAACGCGCCACGTTCAACTTCAGCATATTGTGAGACAACGCTTCATTTCGCAATTGAGGCTGGTCTTTCAGCGATTTAGCGTCGACCTTGATCCGGAAGATTTCTTCGTTCGAACATACATCCATAAGTTACGCGGCTCAATGAGACCAGATTTCGATAGTATTTTTCCCGAACCAAAAACGACGATCCTGAACGAAGAAAAGCTTGAAAGGAACCACTTAGAAATTAATGTTTCTGAACCCCATGTGGGTAAATCTTTGGATCTACAGAATGTATCCAATCATGGTCAGACCCATTCCTCAAGTAAAATACTATTAGATAAGGATTCTAAAAATAGAATTATTACATCGAGTCCACTCATGGGCGGAGCAACCGAAGAGTATTTTTTCCACACCGCCTTCTGTTATGCCCCGTTCGTTTGCTTTGACTTGTCAGAAGTTTTCTACATAGACAACGTAGTCGTAGAGAATCGGGAAAATCCAAAACCACACATAGCCGAGAGAATCAAAGACACCTTATTGCTTACTAGCCTGGATCTGATCAACTGGGAGCATGCGAGTGTATCAATAAGTTCAGACTTTATGAAATTGGTTTGCCATCCCAAGGTAAACGCGAGGTTCCTGATGCTCCGTCAGCTTGGCGCGGGCATCATCCACGTAAAAAGGATTATAATCTTTAAAAGTCTACCAGTTAGTGACGGCCTCTCTTGGATAAATGGTCGATTTGGATTTGTTGATAACAACCAAACCTATCACGCGACCTATAATAATGGATTTTTTTCAATCTGTAGTCAAATAATTTTAGATCTCCTGGAAACACCAATTAAACCCAAGGCTATAAATGCGAAAAATTCCTTTATAAAATTCAAGGATACCCACGAAGATCCTTGGCCCCACTTTTTCTCAAGTCCGGTCTTTGAATATGAACTTCCTCAAAGTGACGCACTAAGGCAATCAAATCCATATAACAAAAACTATAATAATATCGATTTCTCGCTACTCAACAAGTATATCAGTACATATTTTCGACCTAGCAAAGCAGTCACGGACTTAATTGACTCGCTCGTCTCAGCTTACAGCATAGACTACTCAATGACCGTGGCCGTTTGCTATAGAGGCACCGACAAACACACCGAAGTCAATCCGACTGATCCGAACGAATACCTTCAGCATTGCCTTAGCCTGAAACAGGCTTGTCCTAACTTGAGATTTCTTATTCAAACCGATCAGTATCAAATCAGGGAAAAATTCCTTGGTGAAATCGATAACTCCTTTTGTATCCAGGAAATGCCGGTAACAAAAGGTAACACAGTGATTCATGACATTATCAACTTCGAAAAACTAAAGTTTTCGCAACACCTTTTAGCTGTGACATATATAATGTCAAAATGCCGGCACGTTGTTACCCATACTGGTGGGGTTGCATATTTCACTGCACTATTCAGAGGGAATTTAGAAAACTTTCAGCAGTTTTAAAAAAGCCCTTTGGAAATCTCTCGATTCACAACGATCTCACTAAATAACTCAGATGGACCGTGGTGTCGATCGCGTAAAACGGCGTAACCCGTTGAATCGAATGTCGGGCCTAGGCAGGTACATGTAGACCCCAATTCACACCCTAAACCGTCTGCGCGATGTGCGCCAAGCGTGTATCACAGGTCTCCACAAACCCCCGTTCAGTGGACCACCACATCATCGTCTTGCAGACTGGGGCACCACTGGCCACGGGACTCCTTGACCACGATCTTTTGCTTGACCAAGCGCTCGACCGTCTTGATCCGTTCGACGGCCTTTGCAATCGGTTCACTGCCTTCTGCTTGGGCCGTGTACAGCAGACGCACCAGCTTGTCCGCCCAGCGCGGCACCTTGCTGGTTTTTTCCCAACGGGCAACCGACTGGCCGTCGATGCCGATCAACTTGCCCAAGGCTGGCTGAGACAGCAGCATGCCCGCGCTGCGGATGTAGCGAAATTCAGCACCCGTGAGCAGCGATGCCTTGCGGGTCAGCGCCATGCAGATGGAGCGCGTGAGACCATCGAGGTTGTGAAAAGCCACGCCCTCTCCGTAAGGCGTCTTCTTGATTTCGTATCCATTGGCCAGCCACACGTTGCGCAGCCCGCCATCTGTGTAGTGGTACATCTCATCAATTTTCGACGTCCATCACGGTCACGATGACCAAATCGGTTGCGGGGTACTCCACGTACTCCAGTTGACGATCGGATGGAGAAGCCAAGGCTTTAACCTATTATTCTGATAGGTCAGATTGTGCCATGTACGCCCCTGGGGTGGAGTGCATTCCCAGATGATGCACATCTTTGGTTGATAGGTCACCTGAGTACGTCACGCATGTCGTCCAACGCACGGCTCAGTGCAAGTGAGCGGGCGCAACCATTCATCGCGACATCCGAAAGACGGCGCCAGGCTGAGTCATTCACGGCGAGCGACGCGATCACCCCAACCCACTCCTCAGCCGTCTGCGCAATAGCCGCCACGCCCATCTCCCCGGCCTCCACAAACCCCTCAGCGGCCACGGGGCTGGCCACCACGGGCAGGCCGGCGCTGAGCGCGGCAGCCACCTTGCCCTTGATGCCGGCACCAAAGCGCAGTGGCGCCACCAGCAGGCGGCACTGGTCCATCACCGGGCCCAGGTCTTCCACAAAGCCTTCAATCGTGATGTCCGGCCCTTGCAGGGCCTGCACGGCGGGCGGGGCGTCGCCGCCGCACACGCGCAGGTGAATGCCGGGCAGGCGCTGGCGCAGCAGCGGCATCACCTCCCGCGCAAACCACAGCAGCCCGTCCACATTGGGGGCGTGGGCAAAGGCGCCCACAAAGAGCAGGCCGCTGCGGCCTTGCGGCCCGGGCACCGGGGTGGCGCGGGGCTCGGCCACCCAGGGCAGGCGCTCCACGCGCACCCGGCCGCGCATGGCAGCGTGGATGAGCGTGGCCTCTTCCTCGGTGTAGGTGAGCACGGTGTCCACCTGCGCCATCACGGCGCATTCCCGCTGGCGTATCTCCTGCGCGTGGCGCAGCAGGTCGGCACGGCCTGTCAGCAGGGCTTCGCGCTCCAGGCGCAAGTGGTGCAGGTCGGCCAGGTTCAGCAGCACGCGGGCCTGGGCCGCCGCTTGGCGCACAGCGGGCAGCACCTGCTCGGCCACATGAAACCGCGTGATGTAGACGATGTGCACCGCCGGCCCGTGCCGGCGCAAGAAGGCGCCCAGGGCGGCAGGGCCGCCCAGCCACTCCAGGCCTTGCGCGGCCAGCGCTTCAGGTATGCCGGGCTCAGGCGCCTGGCTGCCGGTGGCGGCCACGCACACGCGCAGGCCCAGGCCCCGCAGCAGCAGCATCTCTTGCCAGGCGGCGTGGTGCCCGGCGTTGCGCACCGGCGCCGGGGGCTGCGCGTCAATCACCAGCACCAGCCGGCCGTCTAGCGCTTGCGCTTGCGCTTCGCGGCCGGGAGTGGCGCCTACACCCGACTGTGGCGCCGTCAGCACGCTGTGAATGGGGCTGAACAAAGCCTGCCGGTACGCGGCATCCACCTCGCAGGGCTGCAGCTCTGCAGGGCCTGCGGCCCTTGAAGAATGGGCGGCGGAATGTGAATCAACGAGATCAGGCTTGGCGTGGGCGGGTGCGGCAAAGGCGCGCAGCGCAGCCAGCAGGGCCGCCTCATCGGCCGCCACCGCCATGCGCGGCAGCAGGCGCCGCGCCTCCCGCGTGAGCCAGGACTCACCCACAAACCAGCACGGCAGCCGCGCAGCCGCCGCCTGCCACAGCACGCCAGAGGTCTGGTCTGCATACCGCCCGGCGTGGTAGTGGAAGACCATGCCGGCGCTGCCCAGCATCAGCGCCTGCAGCTCGGCCTCGGTGACGTAGCCGCGCTGCAGCTTCAGCCGGCGCGGGTGGGCGGCGGCCAGCGCTTGCAGGGCAGCAGCTGCGGCGTCCAGCGCGCGGGAGCGAAGGCCTTCCTCCAGGCCGAACTGGATGACGAGGTTCAGCGCCGTGGTGTCGATCAGCTGCCGCGCCAGGTGCGGCAGGCGCCCAAAACCCTTGGCTTCCTTGGCGTCACCCACGTACAGCAGCAGCGGTGGGTTGCGGCGGCGCGGCCGCGCGGCAGCGGCCCAGGCGGGGGCGTCGAAGTGGAAGGCCGGGTGCACGGTGATGCGCTCACCCAGCCCGCAGAAGGTGGCGTAGGTGTGGCGGTATTCCTCGCAAGAGGTGCAGAGGCTCACATCTGCCCGGCTTTTCAGGCCTGCCAGCGCGATGCGCCAGTTCAGCAGGCGGCGCGGGTCATGCACCTGGCCGGTGTGGTCCACGCCCGGGGCGAAGGTGAGAAAGACGAGGTGCCGCGGCGCGCCGGGGTCGTCTGCGGGCGGCGTATGGCGCAGCAGGTAGCTCAGGGCGGCGGCCTGCAGCCAATCCACCGTGTGGTGGACGATGAGGGGTGCGGCATTGGCGCGGCGCCGGCCTGCGGCCACACTGCGGGCGGCCTGCAGCACCTGGGCGTATTCGGCCGCCAGGGTGCGGACGTCAACCAGCGCAGCGGACATGGTGCGCTCCAGAAGGCCGGGTTGGTACAGGTACAGGCTGAACAGGCGCTGAAAGCGCACGCCGGGCTGGGCCAGCCACTGCTCAGTGGCCGAATCGGCGTCTTGGTGGGCGTAGACGATGGCTGGGCGCATGCCCTGTGCGCCCTGCAAAAGGGCGCGCACAGCGGCCGGGTGATGGCCGCTGGGGCCGCGCAGGCCGGGGTCGGCAATGATCAGCGGAGGCTCGCGCTGGGGCATGGGTCAACGGTACCCGGCATGTGACGGGCCTGCGGGCACACCCGGCTCGAGCGGTTGGAGTACACGCCTGGCCCCCTGGGCCGGGTGGGGGCCTTCAGGCGCGGGCACCAGCCTTCTTGGCCGTACCGGCCTTCTTGGATGGGGCGGCGGCGGCGCGGGTGGCTGACGGGGGCAGCTTGGGGGCGGCAGTTATGGGGCTCGCCTTCAGTGCTGGTTTCGGCGCCGACTTCGCGGCGGGGGCAGCTGCGGACTTGGCGGCAGCCGCCTTGGCCGGGCCCGTGACCTTGCTGCGCGTTGCGCGTTGGGCTGGCGCGGCAGGTTCAGGGGCTGCGGCAGGGCTGTACAAGTCTGGGTTGAGCACTGCGCCTTGCAAGACGGCCTGAGCGGGTAACAAGGCTGCCGCTGGCGCGGGGGCTGCTGGTGCCACGGGCACTGCCTGGGTGGCTGGAGCGGCTTTGGTCGTGGTAGCGGCTGAAGTCGCCGCCGTGGCGTTGAGCGATACCCGCATGGCGCTCATCAGCCCGTCCAGCAGCTGCGCCCAGTCCAGCCAGGGCCGGGAGACCGAGCGCCCGCTGGACTGCAGCGCCTTCAGGGCTGCCGGCAGGGTGGCAATGGCGGAGAGCAGCATCGCCTGCGCCTCCTTGGGCAACCTCTGCCAGGTGGCCAGGTCAAAGGCCTGGCGTTGTGTGTCGGCGCGCAACTCCAGGTTGGGGCCGTAGTCGTCCCGCGACACGGCAAACCAGCCCGCAAAGGGCGGTGCGCCGGCGGGCGTGGCCGGAACTTCGATCTGCGGCAGGTGGGAGAACCCCTCGCCTTGCCCGGTGACGGCGGCCAAGCGCAGCGAGAAGCCGGGCAGCCGGGCCGAGCCATAGCCTGCGCCTTCGAACTCCAGCCACAGGTGTTCGTAACGGCTGACGCGCCTTTCACTGCGAAGGCGCACCCCGTCATGGCGGAAGACGGGTGGCAGCGCATTCAAGGCGGGCGCCAGGGCACCCAGCGACTGGCGCCAGAACGCGAGGTCAAACCCAGCGGGCGCACCGGGCACGGCGCCCGAGGCGGCAGCCAGGGCCTGGTCAACCGCGGCGCAGGCGCCCACTAGCAACTGCCAGGCCTGCTGGCCCATGCCGCGAAAGCGCTCCAACTGCCCAGGCTGGCGCGCCACCAGGGCCTTGGGCACCAGGGGAGCGTCCATGCCGGAAAGAGGCACGGAGCCTGCGGCCGTTTCCAGGCGCACGCCCGCGCCGCCAGGTTCCAGCGTGGTGCGCAGCACCAGCTCCGGCCACACGGTGCCGGCCACGCACAGGCCCTGCAGGCGCCAGGCGATGGCGGGCACGGGGGCATGGCGGTCCACCGCCGCGATGGCCACGGAGTCCACATCCACAGCCTGTGGGTAGCGGCTCTGTAACCGGCGATAGCGCTCCGAGGTGGCCTGCAACTGGGCTTCCAGCTCCTGTACGCGCAAAGCGCGGGCGTCCAGCTCCTCATGTGACTGCTTGAGCTGCAGCAACAACTCCTCGGCAGCGGCATCAGCCTCCGTACTCTTCTGGCGCAGCAGCTCCATACCCTCTTCCGTCTCGCGCAACCGGAGTGACAGTGCCTCTTGTTCCAGCCGCTCCGCGGCCAGACGCTGCTGTGCTGTCTCCTCGGCCTTGAGCAGGGCAGCTTCCAGATCCTGTTGGGCGACTTCGGTCGCCCGGCGGGCCTTATCAGCCAAGGCTTGTGCCGATGCCACTAGCGCAAGGGCCTCCTCGCGGGCCTTTTCGAAATCCTGCAGTTCTTCGTGGGCGCGGTGAAGTTCAAGCAGCAACTGGTCACGCTGCTGACGCATCTGCAACAACACCTGCTCATGCGCCTGTTGCTGGTCAGCCAGAGCTGCAGCATGTGACTCGACAAGCGTCTGCATCTCCCCTCGCGCCTGAGCAGCATTCTCCTCTGCCTGATCGCGCGCGCGCACCGTCTGCTCCCGTTCAGACTCCAATGACTGCATCTCCGTCTGGCTGGCATTCAAGACTTCGCGAGTCTTGTGCAGCGCCTCGGTCAACTGCGACTCTCGCTCACGAGCAGCATTTCTCTCCTGCTCCGCCAATGCCAGGCGGTTCTGCAAAGTCTCGACTTCACCCTGGTAAGCCGCCTGCGCGTGGAGCAGGGATGCCTGCGCCTCAAGGCGGACCTTCTCGACTGCAAGCTCGGCACCGACAAGCTGCTCAGCAGCCTCCTTCTTGGCAATGACCAACTCGGCAAGGGCCTGGTCACGGTCAATACGCAGCGAGGAGAACTCCTCGTCTTCGCGAGTCTGAGACAGCTGCGCCAGTTCCAGCGCCAGTTGTGCCTCCTGAAGCTCGCTCTGCACGGCCTGCAGTTGCCGGGATTGCTCCAGCGCCTGCGCATCAAACTGGTCCTGTAACTGCTGCAGATCAAGCGAGTGGGCGTCGAGGCTGTCCTGCGCCTGCTGCAACTGCAGCAGCAGCAGTTCTTCCGCGCTCTGGGCTTCCTGCAACTGCCGGGCCCCATTCTCAGCTGCGGCCTGGGCCTGCAGCACGGCAGCCTGCGCTTCCTCTCGCGCCTTCTCCAGCAAGAGTTCTGCCGCGCCCAGCTGCTCGGCCAACTGCGCACGCTCGGCCTCCGCCGCAGCCAGAGCCAGATCGCGCTCTTCGGTCAGGGCGTTGAGTGCTTCTTTGGCGCTCATCAGATCTGCTTGAAGTTGCTCCAAGGTCTGCTGCGCCTGCAGTTGCTCCGCTTCAGTATCACTGCGTGCCTGCTCGGCTGCCGCCTGGGCGTTGGCCAGCGCATCGGCGGCTGCAGACTCGGCTTCCAGCTGCTGCACACGTGCCTGCTCAAGCTCGTCCTTAAGCTGACTAAGGCGCATGGTGAGGAGTTCAGACTCCTCTTTGGCTGCGGTCAGCTCGTCCTGGGCATCAGTCCGCGCCCGGTTCAGCTCGGCGTCGTACTTCTGCTGAGCTGCCTGGGCTTCCTGGCGGATCTTCTCAACCGCGGTCTCAGCCGTCGCCACCTGCTCGGCAGACTGCGCCCGCGCGGCGGCCATCTCGCGCGCATGCGCGGCCTCTTTGTCCTTGCCCTGCAGGAAGATCTGTTCCAGCTCCTCCTGCACCTGGTGCAGTTGCAGCAACAGCAGCTCGCCTTCCTCCTGTGCCTCCTTCAGTTGGCCTTGGGTGTGGTCAAGCGCCGCATGGTGCTCTGCCTTGGCCTTCTGGAGTGCCGCCTGCATGTCCGCCTGGGCCTTGTCGGCCGCGGCCTGGTGCTCGGCCCGTGCTTTGTCAAGCGCTACCTTGGAATCGGCTTGAGCTTTCTCCAGCTGAGCTTTGGCGTCCGCCTGCGCCTTGTCCAGCGCAGTCTTGTGCTCAGCCCGTGCCTTGTCCAGCGTGGCCTGCGCGTCCGCCAGGGCCTTGCGCGCCTGGTCACGTTCGGCGGCCTTGGCTGCAGCGTCTTCCTTCAGCTTGGCGGCTTCCTGCTGATGGGCGGTGGTGGCCTTGTCCAAGGCTGCCTTGGCGTCAGCCTGGCTCTTGTCCAACGCTGCCTTCGCCTCTGCCTGGGCGGCTGCCAGCGCCTTGGCCGATTGCTCAGCAGCTGCCTTGGCGGCGGCCTCGGCATCAGCTTGGGCCTTCTGGTGGGCCGCATCTTTGTCCTTCGCCTGAAGGAAGAGTTGCTCCAGCTCCTCCTGCACCTGGTGCAGCTGAAGCAGCAGCAGTTCGCCCTCTTCCTTGGCCTCCTTGAGCTGGCCTTGGGTGGCTTCCTGCGCCTGGGCCTTTTGGTCGAGTTCTGTAGCCTGGGCAGCCATTTGCTGCTTCAGGCCCGAGACTTCCTCATGGTGAGAGGCCAACGCACTGTCCAACGAAGCCTTCGCATTGAGAAAAGCGGCCTCCATCATTGGAGCCCGTTCGCCTGCGCCCAGCAGGCGGGCCAGATGTGCCACGGCCCCAGGCTCGGGGGGGCTCACATCCTCTCGCATCAAGGGCGTGCGGCTGCTGTCCCAGTCGGCAGCTTCAAGCGCCTCCAGCACGTCCCAAACCTCAGGGGCCGCCCAGGCATGAAGCTGGGCGAGCAGTGCACCCATGTCATCCTGAGGCGCGTCAGGCTGAATGAGTTCGGCTTCCAGCGCGCTGAGCAGCTCTTCAATGCCGCCTGACGGCAGGTTCTCCATGCCGGTGAACGGCTGCAGGGCCTCTGCAACAAGGCTCACGGGCGGCGCGTGCAGCGCACTCAACAGCCGCACGGGCGTTGCCACTGTCTGCCGGGCCCTCAACAACTGCCGGTGCACCGTAGCCCACGGCGCCGCTGAGTGTTCGCTCTGGCCGGCCAGGGCTTGCACGCGGCCAAGGGCTGACCAGGGCGGCGCGTAGAACCACCAGAGCTCCGCAACGGCTTCGTCGGATGAAAGGCTCTTCAGGGCGTCTTGCGGTTCGGCCCAGCGCAACAAACCAGACGCGAGCCCTTGACGAGCCCAGCTGGGCAGGTCAGCCTGGGCGATCAGGCCCGAGACGTGTATGAAGTGGTGCTGCATGGGGTGTAAAAAACGATTCAATGAGTGCGCGCGTGATGCGGAGGAACCTGTGCCCGCCAGCAATGCATTGGTGGAAGCTTTCGATTGTGCACGGCACAGCCACGATCGCGGCCGCCTGTCACGCCCTAAAACTCCCCTGATGGTTCAAAAACCAACCATACGCATCCCGCAACCCATCCTCCAACGAAATGCCCGCCCGCCACCCCAGCTCCGCCAGGCGTGACACATCCATCAGCTTGCGCGGCGTGCCGTCGGGTTTGGTGCTGTCCCACACCAGCTGGCCCGTGAAGCCTGTTACCCGCGCGATGGTTTCGGCCAGTTCGCGGATGGTGCAGTCCACACCCGTACCCACGTTGATGTGGCTGAGCATGGGCTGGGTGTGGGCCTGGTAGACGTGGAGCGGCAACTCCATCACATGCACGCTGGCTGCGGCCATGTCGTCCACGTGCAGAAACTCCCGCATGGGCGTGCCGCTGCCCCAGATGGTGACCTCCTTCGCCCCCGCCTGCACCGCCTCATGAAAGCGCCGCAGCAGCGCTGGGATCACATGGCTGTTCTCGGGGTGGAAGTTATCGCCCGGGCCGTAGAGGTTGGTGGGCATGACGCTGCGGTAGTCACGCCCGTGCTGGCGGTTGAAGCTCTCGCACAGCTTGATGCCGGCAATCTTGGCCACAGCGTAGGGCTCGTTGGTGCTCTCCAGCGTGCCAGTAAGCAACGCATCCTCGCGCATGGGTTGCGGGGCCATGCGCGGGTAGATGCAGCTGGAGCCCAGGAACAGCAGGCGTTGCACGCCGGCCGCGTGGGCCGCGCCAATGACGTTGCACTCCATCAGCAGGTTGTCCAGGATGAAGTCGGCCGGGTAGGTGTTGTTGGCATGGATGCCGCCCACCTTGGCCGCGGCCAGCACCACCACGTCGATGTGCTGCCGGGCGAAGAAGGCCCCCACGGCGGCCTGGTCCGTCAGGTCAAGTTCCGCGTGGGTGGCGGTGACGATGTGCTGGTAGCCCAGCGCCTGCAGCCGCCGCACGATGGCGCTGCCCACCATGCCGCGGTGGCCGGCGACGTAGATGGCGTCGCTCAGGTTTTGCATCGTGCTCACTCCCTTGAGACAGGCGTGTGGAACCCATGCTGCCTCAACAGCGCCGTCTGCTGTGCAGCCTTCAAGTCCTCGGCCACCATCTCGGCGCACATCTGCTGGGCGGTGATCTCGGGCACCCAGCCCAGTTCAGTCTTGGCCTTGGTGGGGTCACCCAGCAGGGTTTCAACCTCGGTGGGGCGGAAGTAGCGAGGGTCCACCGCCACCACGCAGTCGCCCACCTTCAGCGCAGGGGCCTTGGTGCCTGAGATGGCGGCCACAAACGCCTTTTCGTCCACGCCCTGCCCTTCAAAGCGCAGCGTGATGCCCAGTTCGGCTGCCGTCCAGGTGATGAACTCGCGCACCGAGTACTGCACGCCCGTGGCAATCACAAAGTCTTGCGGCTTTTCCTGCTGCAGCATCATCCACTGCATGCGCACGTAGTCTTTGGCGTGGCCCCAGTCGCGCAGGGCGTCCAGGTTGCCCATGTACAGGCACGGCTCCAGGCCCTGAGCAATGTGCGCCAGGCCGCGCGTGATCTTGCGCGTGACGAAGGTCTCGCCCCGGCGCGGGCTCTCGTGATTGAAAAGGATGCCGTTGCAGGCGTAGATGCCGTAGGCCTCGCGGTAGTTCACGGTGATCCAGTACGCGTACAGCTTGGCCACCGCGTAGGGGCTGCGAGGGTAGAAGGGCGTGGTCTCCTTCTGCGGAATCTCCTGCACCAGGCCATAAAGCTCTGAGGTGCTGGCCTGGTAGAAGCGCGTCTTCTTCTCCAGGCCCAGGATGCGCACGGCCTCCAGCAGGCGCAGTGTGCCCATGGCGTCCACATCGGCCGTGTACTCGGGCGACTCGAAGCTCACCGCCACATGGCTTTGAGCGCCCAGGTTATAGATCTCGTCAGGCTGCACCTGCTGCACGATGCGCGTGAGGTTGGACGAATCCGTCAAATCCCCGTAGTGCAGGATGAAGCGCTGGTGCTCCACGTGAGGGTCTTCGTAGATGTGGTCCACCCGCTGGGTGTTGAATGACGAGGCACGGCGCTTGATGCCGTGGACTTCGTAGCCCTTGGCCAGCAGGAACTCGGCCAAGTAACTGCCGTCCTGGCCGGTGATGCCGGTGATGAGTGCCTTGCGCTTCACGAATCTCCCCCAAACACATCACGTGTGTAGATTTTCTCTTTGACATCGTCGAGTTCGGCCGTGGCACGGTTGGCCACGATGACATCGGCCTCGGCCTTGAAGGCGGCCAGGTCATTCACCACCCGGGAGCGGTAGAAGTCCGATTCCTGCAGCACCGGCTCATAGACGATCACTTCCACGCCTTTGGCCTTCAGGCGCTTCATCACGCCCTGCACGCTGCTGGCGCGGAAGTTGTCGCTTCCGGCCTTCATCACCAGCCGGTAGATGCCCACCGTCTTCGGCTTGCGCTTCAAGATGTCGAAGGCGACAAAGTCCTTGCGCGTGGCGTTAGCCTCCACGATGGCCTGGATCAGGTTCTGCGGCACCTGGCTGTAGTTGGCCAGCAGTTGCTTGGTGTCCTTGGGCAGGCAGTAGCCTCCGTAACCGAAGCTCGGGTTGTTGTAGTGAGTGCCAATGCGCGGGTCCATGCACACGCCGTCAATGATCTGCCGCGTGTCCAGCCCGTGGGTGGCGGCGTAGGTGTCCAGCTCGTTGAAGTAGGCCACGCGCATGGCGAGGTAGGTGTTGGCAAACAGCTTGATGGCCTCGGCCTCGGTGCTGTCGGTCAGCAAGACGGGGGCGTCTTTACGGATGGCGCCTTGCAGCAGCAAGTCAGCCACCATCTGTCCGCGGGCCGAGCGCTCGCCCACCACGATGCGGCTGGGGTACAGGTTGTCGTGCAGAGCCTTGCCCTCGCGCAGGAACTCAGGGCTGAAGATCAGGTTGTCAGTACCGTACTTCCGCCGCATCTGCGCCGTGAAGCCCACCGGCACCGTGCTCTTGATGACCACTAGCGCCTGTGGGGCCAAGGCCAGCACGTCGGCAATCACGGCCTCCACCGATGCGGTGTTGAAGTGGTGGGTTATGGGGTCGTAATCGGTGGAGGTGGCGATGATGATGAAATCAGCATTCGCGTAGGCCAGTGCCACATCCACCGTGGCGCGCAGACTCAGGGGCTTGGAGGCCAGACACTCGGCGATGTCGGCATCTTCGATGGGCGACTGCCGCGCGTTGATCTGCTCCACCTTGGCCGGCACAATGTCCAGCGCAGTGACCTCGTGGTGCTGGGCCAGCAGCACTGCGTTGGATAGACCGACATAGCCAGTGCCGGCGATGGTGATGTTCATCTAGTCTCCAATGGTCTATCCTTGTGCCATATAGTATCCTGATAGCACACTGCTTCAAACCAAGTGCTAAGGTACTGAATTAGGCTAATACCCTGAAGAAAAAGTATTCTTCCAATTCAACTAATCTTCCGAGTATGTGCCAACGCGGTACGGACAAGCACAAGTAAATTACTCCCTCACCACTACAGAAAAATCTCGACAGTGCCAAATCGACCCCAAACTAGGATCTCGGAATAAATATACTGATCAAACACAAGTACGAAAATACTTAATAAATCAAATAGGAGAGCGTGCATTCTTCATTGATGAAATACCTGCAACTTGCACGTCACGCGTGATACATGAAGTGATTCAATGCGACATATTGGCATTGGGTAGAAATCTACTTACTTTGACCCTTTTGATAGCCGAATGCCACTATATTGGCACCCATACCTGAAATATAGCGTACAGCACAGCGCCATTCAGAGGCTACGCGGAAATATTGATACAACTCTAGAATTCCACAAATCAATTTACACTCATAGTGACTTTGCAATGAGCCCATTATCTATTCTATCGCTATCGCGAGGAATAATAATGTCTTGAAGACCATACATCCAGTGAGGATGATTGCCCTCGACAAAATCAAGATCAACTTCGTCCATGCCGTGGATACCCATCACGTGCTGCTTATCCAACACAGGACTATAAACCTGCGCCGAAGGGGCAAGGCACGCTGCCCACCAGCTGTAGCTGCTATTAGCTCGAAAAATCCTGCGCGCAAAGTAAAGTCGCAA
>Ga0315900_10005970_pt1 | contig 16538 bp, 19 predicted proteins | sample LakEriMetagenome_FD_203521 | JGI IMG/M metagenome (GOLD analysis project Ga0315900, IMG submission 203521) | Freshwater fungal communities from buoy surface, Lake Erie, Ohio, United States - Buoy 12 MA114 | ecosystem: Environmental > Aquatic > Freshwater > Lake > Lake biofilm | place: USA: Lake... | reverse complement strand
GCACCAGATCACCTCACCGATCTGGTGGACTCTGTCAAGCAATACGCCAAGCAAGAAACCATCGACCCGATTAGAGGCGCAGCGCGCTGGGTTGCAGTGGGGACCATCGCATCAGTGAGCCTTGGATTAGCTCTTGTGTTTTTTGCATTAGCGATCTTGCGGCTCAGTCAATTTCTTGGCGGCGACACACTGTCCGCATCTTGGTCTTTCGTGCACTACTTCATCACGTTCATTGTGGTGTCTGCTCTGGTGGCTTTGTCTCTGAGCCGAATTCAACAACGTAGTCTCAACAAGGAGAGTTAACGTGACGACAGAACCAAAGATTTCAAAGCAAGACATTGAAAATAAGATTCGTCTCCTACAAGCCGACATCAGCGGACGTGCGGCTGACAAGAAGCAGAGCATTGTGGCCATTGGATCTATTGCTCTGTCGGTCGTAGTTTTTCTTGCATACGCATTGGGCCGACGAGGTGGTCGTCGCCGTGGTTCGCGCGTTGAATTTAGAAGGTTCTAATCCGTGTTGGGATTCGTGGCAAAGGTTTGCCTACGCATACTTCAACGTGTCGGTATGAGAAACGTCTATGTGCGAAGAGCATTGTGGATTTTGGCGTGTGTGCGTTGGATCTGGAAGCGTCGTAGAGGTTCCACTCAAGTGGTGAGGTTGCGCAAGGGTGAAAATCTTGTGATCTCTACAGACAGCCGAGAGGCGCGTCTGTGATGAGTAGTGCATTTGCTGAGGGAGAAAAAGTTCTCTTTATTGATTCCAAGGGTCGTCGTTATCTCGTCACATTGAATATTGAAGGTGAATTTCATAGCCATTCTGGTTTTGTTCCTCATACTTCAGTGATCGGCATACAGCCCGGCCAAGTAGTCGAGACCACCAAGGGAATGCGCTACACGGTTCTTCGTCCCACCCTTGAAGATTTTGTTATTGAAATGCCTCGAGGTGCACAGGTCATTTACCCTAAGGATTTGGCCACTATGTGCATGATTGGAGACATTCATCCAGGGGTACGCGTCTATGAGACTGGCATCGGCTCGGGTGCATTGTCCATGGCGATGTTGCGTTGGGGTGCCGAAATTCGCGGATGCGAGTTACGGGAAGACTTCCTTAATCGTGCGGTCAACAATGTCAGATCATTTTTGGGCGAAGGCGCACTGGCGCAATATCACGTAGAGATCGGTGACGCCTACACCGATGTTCCCGATGGAGAGTTCGACAGAGTCATGCTCGACTTGCCCGAACCATGGCGGGTAATTCCACTTGCGGAAACATTTATTGTTCCTGGTGGATTACTTGTTGCCTACACACCTTCCATCACCCAAGCAGTACAGGTCAGAGAAGCACTTGGAAAAGGTTGGGCAGACCAACGCACCTTGGAGGTGCTGCATCGCACATGGCACATAGAGGGCATGGCTGTACGACCTGATCACAGAATGGTTGCACACACGGCATTTCTGACCGTGGGCAGATTTATTGGTGCCTAAGAATTAGGGCTCAATAAAGATGCATTCGCCAGGGCATTCCTCGGCGGATTCAACGACAGCATCAATGCGGCTGTCGGGGAAGTTGGCAAGACCTTCAGCACCTTGTGGGTTACCTTTTGCGGTTGCGAAAATCTTGTCGCCTTCTTTTACATAGGCAAGGCCGTCATCAAGAAGCGTGAAAACGTCTGGTGCAATTTCCTCACACAGTCCGTCGCCAGTACATAGGTCTTGGTCAATCCACACCTTCATATTGGGAAACCCCTTCATAATGTTGCCGGTCGGGGCCGACATTGTTTACGGTGCCTTGTCAGGCACAAATGACTCTACACGCCCCACCCCTCGAGCACCATAATTTCGGGACATGTGCCACCTGACCCACTGTGGCGCACCGACCCCAAGAGCAATAGTGTGCAGTCGTGGACGAGGCCGAGATTCTTGCTCTGAAAGACGAGGTGGAGCAGTTGCGCCTGCGCCTGGCCGACATGCCGCAACAGTCCAAAGCGGTAGAGGCCAAACTTTTTGCTGTAACGGAACAGCTTTCGCGAAGCGAAACACAAAGGGATCGTCTGGCAACCGCCTTGCGCTCCATGAAGGATGACGTAGAGCGTCTACGTGAACAAGTTTCGCTTCTGTCGACGCCACCTTCTGGCTATGGAATCCTTCTTGACTTCAACGAGGACAACACCTTTGACGTTCTATCCCAAGGCCGAAAGCTTCGTGTCAATGCACTTCCCAGTCTCAACACAGACGATCTTCAACGGGGGGCCGAAGTACTCCTCAATGACAACTTCAACATCGTTCTGGTGCGTCGCAGCGAGTCAGTGGGTGAAGTTGTCACCGTCAAGGACGTTCTTGAAGACGGATTCCGGGTGGTGGTTTCTCTTCGCGGTGATGAAGACAAGGTGGTCGAACTTAGTGATGCACTTCGTGGCACCTTGATCAGACCCGGAGACATCTATCGCCTCGATCATCGTTCATTATTGCTGTTGGAACGACTGGCTCAGCCCGAAGTAGAAGATCTTCTACTCGAGGAAGTGCCCGACATCTCTTATGACAACATCGGTGGTCTCGACGCACAGATTGAACTCATAGCCGACGCAGTGGAGTTGCCGTTCTTACACCAGGAACTTTTCGGAGAATTTCGTCTCCAAGCACCCAAAGGCATTCTTCTCTACGGTCCACCAGGATGCGGCAAGACACTCATTGCAAAGGCCGTAGCTCATAGCCTCGCAAAGAAAGTTGCCGTAACAGCGGGCGCAGACAAGAGTCGTTCGTATTTCTTCAATATCAAGGGTCCTGAACTACTCAACAAGTATGTGGGTGAAACAGAACGTCAGATTCGATTGGTATTTCAAAGAGCACGCGAGAAAAGTGCAGAGGGTTGGCCAGTCATAGTTTTCTTTGACGAAATGGATTCGATGTTTCGAGCGAGAGGAACCGGTATCTCATCGGACATGGAGTCAACGATTGTGCCGCAGCTTCTCGCAGAACTTGATGGTGTCGAGCAGCTCAGCAATGTGATTGTCATTGGTGCAACCAATCGCGAAGACCTGATTGACCCCGCCATACTTCGACCAGGTCGACTCGATGTCAAAATCAAGATCGAGCGTCCAAACGTGGACGGCGCACGACACATCATGTCTATGTATGTAGACAATGACATCCCTATTGATGCCCAAGAGATCGAGCGTGCTCAGGGTTCTGTGTCTGATGCAGTTTCCCATATGGTGGACCAAGTGGTGCAAGAGATGTTCGCCACAACACCCGAGAATGAGTTCTTAGAGGTCACCTATCAAAATGGAGATAAAGAGGTTCTGTATTACAAGGACTTCGCCAGTGGTGCGATGATCGAAAACATTGTGCGTCGCGCAAAGAAGAGTGCAATCAAACGAGTCATCTCTGGGGGATCACGGGGTCTCACGGTGAATGACCTGATGCAGGCAACACGTGATGAATTCTCTGAAAATGACGATTTGCCCAACACCACAAACCCCGATGATTGGGCTCGTATCTCGGGAAAAAAGGGTGAGCGAATCGTGTTTATTCGCACCATCAATACGCACAACTCCACGAACAGCTCGACTCGTGGTGCGAAAGCCATTGAGCGCACGGTTTCTGGTCAGTACCTCTAACACAGCATTGTCATGGCTACACCGAAAATTTGCGGTATCGAAACTGAATACGGAATTCTTGTCACCGGCATGGAGATGACGCCAATGACTGCGTCGTCACTTCTTGTGAACGCCTACACCGATGAAGGGCTGTCGCTTCGAGCGTGGGATTTTGCACACGAACGGCCCGACATGGACGCACGAACTGGATGGAACCCAGCCGCTGAGTATCCCGAAGTCGAGATGCTGATGGCGAACTCGGTGCTCTCCAATGGGTCCCGCTTTTATGTAGATCACGCACATCCCGAAATATCCACGCCTGAGTGTCGACGCATTCGTGATGTCGTTTTGTATGACCGGGCATCAGAAGAGATCATTCGTCGCTCCTTGTCACGCGCAAATCAACATCTGCCACAGGGCGTCGAAATGCGTCTGTACAAGAACAACTCCGACGGCAAGGGGAATAGCTACGGGTGCCACGAGAACTATCTTGTGTCTCGCCTCACACCGTTTGGAGCGTTGTCTACTTTTATCACCACTCATTTTGTTACGCGGCAGATATTTACTGGTGCAGGAAAAGTCGGTGTGGAACAACCCCGTGAAGGCGAGCCAAGGGTCTCGTATCAGATCTCTCAACGTGCCGACTTTTTTGAGGAGCCGATCGGTCTTGAGACAACTGTGCGTCGACCGATTGTGAATACTCGTGACGAACCACATTGCGACCCCGCGCAATGGCGTCGACTACATGTAATTGTGGGCGACGCCAATATGTCCGAGGTTGCCACTTTCCTCAAGTTGGGAAGTACCGCAATTGTGCTGAGCATGATTGAAGATGGTGCGTTTCCCGATTCTCTTGTGATTGGTGATCCTGTGACCGAAATTCGCAGAGTGAGCCACGACACAAGTTTGAGCCATGCCTTGCAGATGAGCGATGGCTCTTACAAGACTGCATTAGATATCCAAGATGAAATTCTTTTGCATGCTGCTCAGTACATAAAGGGCTTAGACGTGGACCCACTCGGGGGAGATGCTGAAGAGATCATTGAACTGTGGGGAGAAGTGTTGCATCAACTGCGAACCGATCCGGAGTCACTGTCCAACACCATTGATTGGATTGCTAAACGACGAATACTTGAGGCAATGCGCCTACGTGATGATTTGTCACATGATCATCCTCGCTTGAGGGCGATTGATCTTCAGTATCACGAGATGGACATGACCCGTGGTCTCTTTCCAAAACTTCGTTGTCACACAATGTGCAGTACCGAAGACATTGACGTGGCAATGAGTGAACCGCCCGTGGACACCCGTGCATTTTTTCGCGGCAAATGCATAAGTACCTGGCCACAATCGGTCTCGTCAGCAAACTGGGACAGTGTGGTCTTTGATGTGGGAGAACCAGTGCTGCAGCGGATTCCCATGATGGACCCCCTTAAGGGGACTAAAGACCATGTGGGCCGTCTTTTTGAAGAATGCTCTTCGGTGTCTGAGTTGTTACGACGACTTGGCGATGACGTAGAACAGGTCATTGATGATCCGGGCTGGTGAGCCGTCCGTGCGTCCAGTCGGTACTGTATGAGTCATGAGTGAAAGCATTCGCCAGTCGAAGTCCTCCTCGAAAGAAGTTGCCTCTGACAGCGTTGTCAACCTAGACGAGGCAAAGAACTCCACGGAACTTGTTGATGCCCTCGATGGCATTTTGGATCAAATCGACGAGGTGCTTGAAGAGAATGCAGAAGAGTTTGTGAAGAACTACGTACAAAAGGGTGGGGAATAAATAGTGTCCATGCCATTTTTCTCTCCGCAACAAGATCCAGGTGCAAACTTTGTAGAACTTGTGAAACGCGCTGGCTTATCCAGTTTTCCTGAGACCTGGAGCGAATCTCTGGGTGTTCCACACGCGACTACATGTGTGGCATTGAAATTCAACTCGGGAGTTGTAGTTGCAGGCGACCGACGAGCCACTTCTGGTAACTGGATCAGTCATCGAGACATGGAAAAAGTGGTTCAAACCGATCGCCATAGTGCGGTAGCAATTTCGGGCGCCGCCGGTCCCGCCATGGACATGATCAAACTCTTTGCATTGCAGTTAGAGCACTACGAAAAGATGGAAGGTAGGCCTCTTTCTCTTGAAGGAAAGGCAAACCAGTTATCCATGATGGTGAGGAATAATCTTCCTGCAGCAATGCAGGGAATGATCGTGATGCCTCTTTTTGCTGGTTTCGATACAGATAACCAAGAAGGTCGCATCTGGGCCTATGACGCCACTGGTGGACGCTACGAGGAGAGAGAGTTTGTCACCATCGGCAGTGGCGGCATGCATGCCGGAACAGTCGTCAAGGTGGGATGGAAACGAGAATTGAGCGCGAACGACGCAATCGAATTGGCATGTCGTTCTCTTTGGGAAGCAGCTGAAGCAGATTCGGCCACAGGCGGTCCTGACGTCCTTCGGGGTGTGTACCCGATTATGGCAACCATTACATCGGATGGCTGGGTGAAGACCAGCGACGATTCACTTGGTGAGATATTCGAACGCATCGCTCAGGAGGTGCGCGCGCGATGAGTATGCCTTTTTATGTTCCGCCAGAACAGATGATGAAAGAAAAGGCTGATTTCGCGCGAAAGGGGATCGCGCGAGGTCGAGCATTGGTTGCACTGCAATACAAAGAAGGAATCGTGTTGGTTGCAGAGAATCCGTCAAGTAACTTGCGGAAAATTTCTGAAATCTACGATCGCATCGCTTTTGCAGGAGTGGGAAAGTACAACGAGTTTGATCAACTGCGACAAGCGGGTGTACGTGCAGCAGATCTCACTGGTTATCAGTATTCACGCCGTGATGTACAGGGGCGCGGTTTGGCTAACCAGTACGCCCAGATAATGGGACAAGCCTTCACTCACGAGTCAAAGCCATTAGAGGTGGAGATTCTCATTGCCGAAGTGGGATACGAAGCCAGCCAGGATCGGCTATTTCATATCACCTATGACGGCACCGTGATCGACGAGACCGCCTCTTGCATCCTTGGTGGAGATACCGACGCCATTGCTTCTCGTCTGCAATCCAATGTCAATCCAGATGCAGATCTCTCCACCGCCATGTCATTGGCCACGAGTGCTTTGTCTGGCCCAGATCGGACTCTTCATTCTGATGACCTTGAGGTTGCAATTCTTCGCCGCGGTGATGAACGCCGATGCTTTACAAGAGTCTCCGATGAAGAGGTGGAAAGCCTGTTGAAGGGCTAATCACCGTGGAACGTCGAATATTCGGACTTGAAACCGAATACGGCATCACTTGCACCCTTCGCGGACAACGACGATTAACCCCTGACGAGACTGCGCGTTATCTCTTTCGCAGCGTTGTTGCATGGGGACGCAGTTCAAATGTGTTCCTAGAAAATGGTGGTCGTCTCTATTTGGATGTGGGCTCTCATCCAGAGTTTGCGTCACCTGAATGTGACTCCATCTGGGATGTTGTGCGCTACGACCGAGCAGGAGACCAAATCATTTTTGATCTGGTTCTTAACGCCGAAGCTCGTTTACGAGATGAGGGCATACGAGGCAACATCACCATATTCAAGAACAACACCGACTCGGCAGGCAATAGCTATGGATGCCACGAAAACTTTCTCGTCACACGCGCAGAAGAGACAAACGACTATCTAGATGTGTTCATTCCGTTTCTTGTAACACGACAGATATTCGCTGGCGCGGGCAAGATACTGTCCACATCGCGTGGCCAATCGTTTTCACTGTCTCAACGTGCGGAGCACATATGGGAAGACGTTTCGTCGGCTACCACTCGCTCACGCCCAATTATCAATACACGAGACGAGCCTCATGCGGATGCAGAAACGTTTCGACGTCTTCACGTCATCGTGGGTGACTCGAATATGTCGCAGTACGCCACTTTCCTGAAAGTAGGTTCCGCAGCGTGTGTATTGAAGATGCTGGAAACACCAGGATTTTCAGTTCGTGATTTGACTTTAGAAAATCCCATCAGAGCCATTCGAGAAGTTTCTAGCGACATCACTTGTCGTCAACCCATTCGCCTTGCCAATGGTAAAGAAATGAGCGCCCTAGATATCCAGAAGTATTTATTGAGTCGCGCCCTCGAATATCGAAACGAACACGGCTTCACCGAGGAGGAAAATCAAGCACTCTCCATGTGGGAAGAGACTTTGCATCTTCTTGAACACGATTTCATGGCATTAAGTGACCGGCTCGACTGGGTGGCCAAACTCAATCTTTTGCACCGCTATGAGACCCGACACGGCAAAACACTCTCAAGCCCTGAGGCACAAATGATTGATTTGCAGTATCACGACATCAATCCAGAGCGTGGCCTGTTTTTCCCGCTTGAAAACAGCGGATTGATGCGAACTTTTGTCTCCAAAGAAGAGATAGACCGGGCTACTGCCAGCGCTCCATCCACGACTCGCGCCCACTTGAGAGGCCGCTTTATTACAGCTGCCAAGCAGAAACAACGCGACTACACCGTCGATTGGGTGCATTTAAAGTTGAATGACCAATCACAACGCACTGTGGTCTGCAACGACCCTTTTCAGTACCAAGATGAACGAGTGGATCAGTTGATTGAGGCCATGTAACCAAAACTGGGTACTCACGAACTAGTTTTACAATGTGGCTGATGACGACATCTTGAATCTTGAGGAGGAGTCACCTTCGGCATCAAAGATTATTCGCGACTGGATATTTGTCATCGTGATTGCACTGGGTGCCGCGATGTTGGTAAGAGTTTTCGTTCTCCAACAGTTCTACATCAGTGGCCCATCCATGGAAACGTCTTTGTTTCAAAACGATCGCGTGCTGGTCAACAAGCTGAGTTATCGCCTTCACGATGTCGCTCGAGGTGATGTCATTGTGTTTGATCGCGTCACGACCTCTGGCGGAGTTGTTGAGCATGATGACTTAATCAAGAGGGTTATAGCGGTCGGTGGAGACAGCATTCAGATCAAAAAATGCCAAGTGTGGGTAAATGGCCTCGAGGTTGAAGAGCCGTATCTGGGTTTCATCGATGAGGGAGCAGATTTGAACTCTCGTTGTCGTGTTGTGGACATGCCTGCTCTCACGGTTCCCGATGATCAACTTTTTGTGATGGGGGACAATCGTGCCGAATCATTTGACAGTCGCAGCTTCGGACCTATTCCGAGGAAGCTAGTCATCGGCCGCGCCTTTGCAGTTGTGTGGCCGTTGGGTAGCTTGCGCTGGCTGTAACGCGACTTATTTGGAGAACGTTTGTGGAGTTCTTCCGTAGTACTCGCGATATGCATCAACCATGCGGTCGACATAGTCGCTGTACACCGCATCTAATCCCATAGCGAGCGAATTCTCCAACTGGTGAACAAATTGAATGTCCCATCCGAAGGCAAGTAATCCAAATCGATGCGCCAATGTAACAGAGCCACCCGTCCAATCAGTGAAGTGCATATTGATTGCATCTACTCCAGCTTGAGAATTTTCAGCCGAGCGCATTTCAAGACCATTTTTCAGACGACTCAATCGGGTGGAGTCCACAACTCGAATATCGGTGTGTCGTTTCCGAATGGAAAGGACCTCGTCGTGTCGATGGTGGCACACCCAAAGTTTTTGTAAATCGACATTGCATTGCCGTGCAACTGAGACAAGAGCATCTGTGACCGCGTCGTCTTTGATGTCCACACTAAGATCAAGCGACGTCCCACATGTGTTCCACATCTCGGCCAAGGTGGGTATGTGTTCGGGAAGTTGAGAACGAGTGAGTTCTGCAATGGGCCGGCGAAATCCACGGACACGCACAGTGCCATCATGGTCAAGTACCACCTCATGATCCTTGGTTATCCAGGCATCAGTTTCTAACCCGCTTGCCCCTAGACGAATTGCCAGCTGAAAAGCTTCGAGGGTGTTCTCCTTTGCATGGGCACGAGCACCGCGATGCGCAAACGCAATGGGATGTTCAAGAAGAGCCGGAATCTGCTGTTGAGCCACGCCCGAAGGTTAGAGGGCACAACTAGGATGGGACTGTGTTCAACCTCTCAGGCAGCGAGATCGTCTTCTTGCTAGTGGCTGGGCTTGTTGTTTTGGGCCCTGAACGCCTTCCCGGAGTAATTCGTACGGTTGCCCGCATCTATGGCGATATCCGGCGCGCCGCACGGGGACTAGAGAAGGAACTCACTGAGACCTTCAAAGAGCCCATTGCCGAGTTCAAGGCAGTGCAAAAAGATCTCACTGGTGGATTTGGAGAAGTAGACACAGAGCCGTCGCCACCGATGCGACCCGAGAAGGCATTGCCTATGCCGAGCGAGTCTTCTCCGGAAAGTGCTGCAGCACCTGAGGCACCCACAGACAAAGATGTGGATCCTGCATGAGCACCCAAGAATCCACCACTGATGAATCAATGCCCATCATGGAGCACCTTCGGGAGCTTCGTATGCGCATTGTGCGCAGCCTGCTTGCAGTTGTGGTTGGGACCATCGTCATCTTGGCCACCTATGACCCCATTAAGCGCTTTCTTACTCAGCCGTATCGCAATCTGTGTTCGACGAATCCCGACTTCAACTGTGATGGTTCGCTTTTGCACTGGGGCCCCTTGACGGTTTTTCAGCGCGAATGAAAGTTGCCGCCTACGGAGGCTTGATCATGGCCTTGCCAGTAGTGCTGTGGCAGATCTGGCAATTCATCGTGCCCGCACTTTCGAAAAAGGAAAAGAAATACGCCGTTCCGTTCATCTCGTCATCAATCGTTCTCTTCATTGCCGGCGGAACTCTTGCCTATTGGACTTTGGATAAGGCATTGGAGTTTCTCATCAGTTGGTCTGGTTCTGATGTGAATCAGGCGTATCAGATCACTAAGTACATCTCGCTTGTCACATTCATGATGCTTGCCTTCGGAGTGGGCTTCCTCAGTCCGGTACTTCTAGTTTTCTTGCAACTGGCAAACATTGTGCAACCACGTACTCTCATAAAGCAGTGGCGTATTGCGATCATGTTGATATTCGTGGCATCGGCAGCAATCACTCCCTCTGGTGACCCATTCTCACTAATGGCGCTATCGGGCCCACTGACGATTCTTTATCTGCTCTCTGTGCTTGTGGGTTGGCTCCTCGTACGCCGAAGAGCCACTGCTGATTCATGACGCAACATCGCACGCAGTTCCTAGAAGCACTCTCATATGCTCCTGATCCTTTTCAGATCTCCGCAATGGACTCCATTGATGAAGATGCATCCGTTCTCGTGGCCGCCCCTACAGGATCAGGCAAGACCCTTATTGCGGAATACGCAATCGCAAGAGCGCGACACCTTCGACTACGGGCGTTCTACACAACACCAATAAAGGCCCTCTCTAACCAAAAATTTCGAGATCTTGGTGATTTATACGGCGCCCACAATGTGGGCCTTGTAACCGGAGATAATGCAATAAACGCTGATGCCCCCATTGTGGTCATGACCACAGAAGTGTTGCGCAACATGATCTACGCCAGTTCAGAACGACTTGATCGTCTGGGCGTGGTCATCTTGGACGAGGTGCATTATCTGCAAGATGCCTACAGAGGTCCAGTCTGGGAGGAAGTCATTATCCAACTAGACCCTCATGTCCAACTTGTATGCCTTTCAGCCACAGTATCGAACGCAGATGAGGTAGGCGAGTGGCTGTCAACCGTACGCGGGCGCACAGATGTTGTAGTGGAGACAACTCGACCTATTGAGTTAGTGCATCACTTCGGACTCTTTGACAAGGCCGCTGACAAAACCGAGATGTTTCACACCATTGTGAACGGCGAGCCCAACAGACACATTCAGCGCTTATTGGCTGGTGGTCGTCCGAATGGTGGTCGCAATAGCCAAAATGCAAAAAAGCCTCGACGCTTTAGTACGCCCACACGTCCAGAGATTGTGGAGATGCTGCACGAACAGCAAATGCTTCCTGCAATTGTGTTCATCTTCAGTCGTGCACAATGTGAAGATGCTGTCGCATCATGCATGAAAGCAGGTCAAGTTCTCACAACACTTGACGAGGAAAATCAAATCAGAGAGATTGTGGAGCGTCATTGCCAATCACTTTCCGATGACGACAAGCGCGCATTACATTTCCATGATTTTCTCGACGACATTGGTTCTGGCATCTCATGTCACCATGCCGGCATGATTCCCATGTTCAAAGAAGCCGTCGAGGAGTGTTTTGTGCAAGGACTTGTAAAGGTTGTCTTTGCAACGGAAACTTTGGCTGTGGGCATCAATATGCCAGCACGAGCTGTTGTTATTGAGAAGTTGACCAAATTCACTGGTGAACACCATCAACTTCTTCGCGCATCGGAATTTACACAGCTCACCGGACGTGCAGGTCGACGTGGGCTCGACAAGATCGGACATGCAATCTCGTTGTGGAATCCATTCGTGGGATTTGACCAGGTTGTGGGATTGGCTTTGAGTCGCAGTTTCCGATTGACATCAGCTTTTCGCCCCACGTTCAACATGGCTGTCAACATGGTGCGCAGCCATTCACGCGATGGAACGCAACATATCTTGAACCTTTCATTCGCTCAGTTTCAAGCCGATCGCGATGTTGTGACTGCAGAAGCATTGCTGGATAGGAAGCGACGCGAACTTGCATTGCTAGAAAGATCCCTACCGGACGACGATGTGTCAGATCCAGATCAGCATGGGGAATCAGCCAGTGCAGTTGAGGCTGAGATTTCATTGCGGTCACTGCGACCTGGAGATGTTGTCCTTTTCGATGCGGCAAATGTTCGAGGTCGTGCACTCATTCTTGCCACCGCATCGCGACGCTCCGGCATTCGACTCACTGTGGTGACACCTTCGCGAAAACTGATTGACATCACAGCAAAAGATCTTCGTTCACTTCCTGTAAAGGGACCACGAATTGATTTGCCCGTACCCTTTGAGCCTGCACGCACTGAGTTCATCAAAGAGGCAGTCTCCCGGCTTGTGCGCGCCAAAATCGATGAATCAGCGACACGAGCCGTGGCTCCCTCTGATACGCCTCGCATTAAAGATGCCCCTACAACGGCGTCGAGTATGCGACGACTACGAAAAGACATCGACAAGATGCAGCAGCAAACACACAATCGAGCAGGATCAGTGAGTGCTCGCTTTATGGATGTAGTTGACCTTCTCACCGAGATGGATTACATCAATGAGTGGTCACTGACTGAAAAAGGTGAAGTGCTCTCGGGAATCTTTCATGAATCGGACCTGCTCGTTGTAGAGACGATGAACAAGGGAATATTCGACAATCTCTCGGTTCCCGACCTTGTAGGCGTTGCGTCTACATTGATTTTTGAGCCTCGTGGTGGTGACTCTGGGCCTGCTACACGTTGGCCAAGTGATTTGGTACGCCAACGATTCAAGAGAATTGAAAAACTCAGTCAACGCCTCAACGAAGCCCAACGATCTCGTGGGCTCCACATGCATCGACCACCCCATGGTGGTCTTGCGTCAGAGTGTGCAGCATGGGCGTCAGGAAAACCATTGTCGAAGATTCTCGATCCTGACTTAACGCCTGGCGATTTTGTCCGAAGCATTCGACAACTTATTGATCTACTGCGCCAGATTGCGCAAACAACCCATAATGAACAACTTCGTGAAACAGCACTGCACGCAATCGATTCCTTGAATAGGGGAGTTGTTGCCGCAACGCAAGGTGGACAATCGTCATGACCATTGAGAAGGGTCAACCGTGGGGCCACAGCATTGCGGTTCCGCTCACAACACGAGATGTGAATTCCGATTGGCAACTTGCCCAAGGAGGCAAGGAAGACATTCATATTCTGTTAGGTGGAGACTTGCACAGCACTTTGGGTCATCCCACCGGCATTAAGCCAGGTGACACTCGCACACTTGTGCACATAGATGCGATGAAGTGCACCATCACAGATCATTCCTCGTCGTATTCATTACTTGCGAGCGCCACTGTAGAGATTGGTCGCTGGGTGAGCCCCTTTCGGCCATCTCGCTACATCGTCGCAACTAACGGGGGATTGCTTGATAATCGCAACATTGCTCCTCGTGCTCACCCAAATGATGGCGTGTTGGACCTTATGAGTATTGACGCATCTATGCCACTTCGTGATCGAATCCGGTCTAGGCGGCGCGCTCGCACAGGAGCCCATCTTCCACACCCCAACATCACTATTGGTCGTGGGGAATCATTCACATTTGTACGACAGAACGAGCGTGAGAGGCTGTTCATTGACCGGCTTCTCATGAAGTCGTGGGCATCGGTTGAAATCAAGGTTCTTGCCGATTACTGGCAGGTCATTGTGTAGTGACCTACGGTGTAGGTATGCAGGCATGGATATTGGATGAGTCGCCAGGGTCGTATCGTTTTGGCGAGCTCAATCGTCGCGCACCACTCGACGACGAAGTAGTTATCTCAGTTGTCGCAAGCGCACTCAACCATATGGATCTCTGGGTCACCAAGGGAATGCCTCGTCCACCACTTCCTCATGTTCCAGGCTGTGATGCCGCAGGCGTCATCGTCGAAATGGGTTCAGCTGTGACAGGTTTTTCTATTGGCGACGAAGTAGTCATCAACCCTGGAGTGTCTCCGGTTGACGAAATAGTGCGACTTGGCAACAATTCGCCCATGGGGCCCGGTTTTGCCATCTGGGGCGAACACACACATGGAGGACACGCGCAGTTTGCAATCGCGCCGGCGCGCAACGTACGACTGCGTCCACAATCACGCACATGGCATGAGTGTGCCGCATTCCCACTGGCCTATGTCACTGCGCTACGAATGCTCAACCGCGCACGCCTACGAGCAGGTGAGACCGTTCTCATTGTGGGTGTGGGTTCGGGTGTGTCTAGTGCTGCAGTCTCACTGGCGCATTGGATGGGAGCACATGTGATTGCTACTAGTCGCGATGCGCACAAGCGAGCAGAAGCTCTTCACATGGGCGCCGATGAATCCATAAACACCGAGGATGACCGCTGGAATGTTCAGGCAGATGTCGTTGTGGAAAGTGTGGGGCCCGCAACGTGGGACAAGTCCATGCGCTCACTGGCCCCTGGTGGTCGTCTTGTGGTGTGTGGTGGCACGTCTGGTCCCACTGTGGAAATCAATCTTCCTCGCGTGTTTTTCAAACAGTATGAGATCATCGGCTCATCCATGGGTAGCTACGAGGAGTTCGATCAATTGTTGTCGATTGTGAATGCTGGTCTTCCCATACACATTGACAGTGTTTTTGCGCTCGACGAATACGAACAAGCACTCGACAAACTCACTCGCGGAGCACACCTGGGCAAAATCGTTCTCGACCATGGAGTGTTGTAATGGCCAGTGATGTGCAGGAACTTAAACAACAAGCATTGAAGCGCATTGACGCAGTTGCTGATGTCCTCATAGAGGTAAGCCATGACATCCATGCTCACCCAGAGCAGAACTTTGAAGAGTTCTTTGCATCTGAGTTACTCGCACGTGTGGCACAGCAATCAGGTTTTCCTGTAGATCTTCATGCCTTCGGAACCGAAACAGGATTTAGCGGTGATGTGGGCACGGGACCCACCGTGTGTGTCATGAGTGAATACGACGCATTGCCAGAGATTGGACACGGATGTGGCCACAATGTGATTGCGGCAGCCGGTCTAGGTGCGGCAATTGGATTGGCAAGCATTGCTACATCCGCCGGCGGACGAGTGCGTTACCTCGGAACTCCTGCCGAAGAAGGCGGTGGAGGAAAACTCGTGATGGCACAGCATGGGGCACTTGAAGGAGTCGACGTAGCAATGATGGTGCATTCAGCAGATGCTGACCTCACCAGCATTGATGCCATTGCTCTTCAACAATTGTTGGTGGAGTATTCCGGACGCGCAAGCCATGCTGCAGCAGCTCCACAACACGGACGCAACGCCCTTGATGCAGCCGTTCTGGGATACATGGCAGTAGCAGCACTTCGGCAACACATACTTCCCACCGAACGCATTCACGGAATTTTTCTTCGTGGGGGAGACAAGCCCAATATTGTCCCCGCAGATGCTGCTACCGAGTGGTACATCCGATCAGAGACGATTACCTCTCTACAAGAGCTGAAGCCACGTGTCGTTGCAGCACTCGAGTCGGGTGCTCATGCGTGTGGATGTTCTGTATCGCATCAATGGACAGGTACTGCCTATGCAGACATGGTGACGAACAATTCACTGGCCGCCCTCTACATCGCAAACGCCGGTGCGTTAGGTAGGGATGTGCGTGCTCCATCGCCAAACCGTCGTGTGGTGGGAAGCACTGATATGGGAAACATCAGCCATCTAGTGCCCTCGATTCATCCAATGATTGCATCAGCTCAAGCAGGCACGTCGATACACACGGAAGATTTTGCGCGCGAATCCAAAGGACGCTTAGCAGATCAGGCCGTCATCGACGGAGCAAAGGCAATGGCGATGACCGCAATCGACTACTGGACATCCACCCAAGCCCAGTCCGCAATTCGAGAAGAATTTATACAAGCCAATACCGATAAGGATGTTTTGTGAGGGGTATCCCTCGCCCAAACTTCACGGACTTCTAGGCTGACTCCTTGTGACGGTGTACGTTCCAGAGGAATTCACAGACAATGAAGCCGACATTTTGCGTCGGTATTTCACCAATCTTGACCAGCCAGTTTTTGCGTTGGTGAACCTACCTGAAGTGGTGAAAGGTGCTTTGTTCGCGCGTTACAGCCGAAGCCCACGCAGTTTGCGTCGTCTCTTCTTGGATGAGTTTGTCAACGATCTTGAAATCAGTGGAGATCAAGCAGTTGATGCCACAGTCGGGGTAGACCGTGCAGAGTCGTTATATGAAAAAGTGTTCGTGGAGTACGGCGATGACTCGGTGGCCCAATTGGGCGGAGTGCATCTTGCATGCGAACAAGCGTCGAATATCTTGACCAAGATTCTCGAATGGGGACGCTTGATGAGTTACCTCGAGCAGTCCACCCGGTACATCGCC
>Ga0315900_10005969_pt1 | contig 16539 bp, 17 predicted proteins | sample LakEriMetagenome_FD_203521 | JGI IMG/M metagenome (GOLD analysis project Ga0315900, IMG submission 203521) | Freshwater fungal communities from buoy surface, Lake Erie, Ohio, United States - Buoy 12 MA114 | ecosystem: Environmental > Aquatic > Freshwater > Lake > Lake biofilm | place: USA: Lake... | reverse complement strand
GATTGGCATTAGGACTCGCTTGATATGCAACTGCGCTACCGCCAGCGTTTGTCGCGGTGCTGAATGCTGCGGTTCCGCTAATGTAAGAGAACGCGCCCGCACTAGCGACCGTCGTAAACGAAGCGCCGCCAGCGCCGTCTGCCGCGAACACCTGACCATTGGTTGCGCCTGTAGAAGCAATCGCGCTGCCTTCAACCTTCTTGCCGTTCTCGGACGCGCCAGTATGCGTATGCCCTGTGCTGACATTCAGCACATCGTCGCGAAGATTGTTGTATTGCGAGGCAAGTGCCGCGCTGCCTGCCGTTACGGTACCGCTGTTTGGCATTTGTGCCTCCTTCTAGGCTGTTGTGGTCAGTGCCCAACTGACCGTGAGGATGGTGTTCGGTTCTTTATAGATCCCAGATCCGGCTCCGTAGCCCGTGATCGCCAAGAGGTTGGCGTCGGCATCCCGTAGCCCGAAGATGTAGAAGGTCTCGCCGACCGCCGTATTCAGCCCCCAAGTGGCCGTCGAGGTGACCGTGCGGGTCACGCGGCTCGGGGTCGCCGTCTGCGTGTCGTAGACCGCAGGCACGGAGGATGCCGACGAGGTGAGGTCGTTGTTGCCATTCACCACGAAGGCGTTGTCAATGTAGGCGGTCGCCGTGCCAGCCGTGCCAGCCACGAGGTTGAGGCCGATCCCAGTCACGGCGCTCCACGATGGCGCGCCGCCCGTCACATTGAAGGACGAGATCGGGATGCGGCAGATCTTCCAGGTCGCATCGGCGAAGGCGCCGAGCGCCGACTCGATGCTAGCGATCGTGATGCCGTAGTAGTTGGAGGCGTTGCCGCCAGTGAAGATCCGCAGTTCGGTGCTGGACTTGTTTACATTGGCGAGCGTCGTGAATCGCAGGCTCAACTCAATGCTAGAGCCGGTGACCGCCGTGGACGAGGTGACCGTCGTAGCGTCGTAGACATACTGCGTGCCAGAGGCGGCTGCCTCGATCTTGAAGGCTCCAGCGCCCTGACGGTAGATGGTCGTCTCAAGGGTCGCGGTGCCAGTAAAGCCCGCCGTGGAGTCAAAGTCGTAGATGCGCGTGCCGCCAGATGATGACTGAATATCGGCACAGGTGATCGTGCCAGCCTCTCCAGCCAGTTTGGCTGCGAGTCGCGTCGCGCCCACGAGCGTGAAGGTGTTGTTCTTCACCTGCTCCGAGACGAGCGTCCCGTCGGGTCGCATTAGTCGTACCGTGACGACGCCAGTTGGCTTCCAAATAGAATCAAGCATTCATCAACCCCACGGATTCACATCCCAGTACCCGGAATCCCAGGTCAGGACTTGGATTACGGTTGTTGTCATTGTATCGGTGACGGCTCCCACAGAGTCGCCGACTTGTGATGGCGAGGGTAGCGGCCCCCAGAGCGAGTTATCCCAAGTGAGTGCGTTCTTTTCAGGATCGCCAGTTGGCGCCCAGTACCACGGCCCCTCGTTAGACGCCGTTGATACGCTATCTGTGAGCGCTGGAACAATGTCGCCAAACTGCAACTGCAGCGGCCCAGGCAGCGCGGGGAGACCCTCGATGCTGCACTCGTAGCCACTCTGCGCGTTGAAGCGCCAGTTGATGTTCGCGACCTGCTGCAGATAGGTCTTGTTCTTTACCGTGTCAATGACGCCGAACACCTCGCCCGCCTTGAGCGGCACGCCCGGCGCGGAGTCTAGAGTGACCTGCACGCGCCGCACGCTGCGGAAGTAGAGCAGGTCGAGCGCGCGTAGATATGCGGCATCCGTGCTCGGCAGATACGGATTCTTGAGTTGGAGTGGCAGGATCTGCCCGCCCAGCAACTCTTGGCCGTCAATGTCGTCTGCCTGTGTCGCGTAGAGCGAGGAGAGGCGGGCAGGCTTGCCGATCAGGGTAAAGCCGGTGACATAGACCGCCGCCGTCCCAGCGAGGTTCTTGAAGGTGACGCTCGCGCGATTGCCATCGCCAGTGGCGGTGCCGCCGACCTCAAGTTGGTAGTAGAGGTTGCCGTCCAGCGTCGCGAGGCTAGTGGGGCTGCCCTGCACCATCGGAATCGCTGTTCCGCCTGTTGGCGCAGATGCAGCCGTAGAGACGCTCGGGTTGTTGCCCGCAGCCGTCCCCACAGACGCCCAAGTCACGGGCGTATAGTCAATCCAGCGCGTCTTATCCTGTGCCTCGATGCTCAGGGTGATCTCGCCAGGCACATAGAAGCCGTTGGCAGATCCTGCAGCCGGAACCGTGATCGGCGTCGTGATCTCAAAGACCGTCTCATTGGCGACGGCAGAGGCGCGATCCTCGTACTCAAGCAGCGCGCGGTTGATCGCGTTGTCCGTATTGCGAAGGATGCTGATCTCAAATGGATAAGAATCCTTATCAAATGTGATCAGCGGGCTGCGGAGCGCGTCTGTCTGCGTCGTGCGATCGTTGAAGGTGAGCACGCCATCCTCGTCTACGAAGATGCGGCCACCCTCCGCGATCGCGAGCAGTCCGAGTTCATTGCCTAGTGGCTGCCCAGTCGAGGCGGCGAACTGTGCCGTGCCGAAGGCGGTGCCGGCGGTCGTATAGGATGCCGTGCCAAGTCCAGCCTTGCTCGCATAGGCTGCGAAGATGGTATCCATCGTCACATTGACGCGAGGGCCGTAGTAGGTTGGCGTGTTGGCGAAGCGCGCAGAGATGTCGAGGAGGCGGATCTGCGCGACTCTGCCCTGCTCTTTAGGCACGAGCGAGCGCACGATGTAAACGCCCAGTTGCCGCGTCTGCGCGGAGCCGTTGTAGTAATAGCCGAGGCTGACGCGCGCCTCTGTCGTGAGGAAGGCGCCCTGCAGGTACTGCCAGATCGGGCTGCTCTCGTTCTCGGCGCTGAATCGCTGATTCAGGTTGTCGAGCGTGATATTCACTTCGCCAGGCTGGAGGGCACCCGTATCAGGGTTGAACGACTCCACGCCGGTGGCGTCTAGAACATAGCCAGTCTCGTCGTCAAATACGCCATCGCCATCCCAGTCAATCTCTAGCCTGAGAACGGGGCGTTGCTGCTTATCGGCGATCGCGGCGATCAGGTTTGCGCTTAGTGCCACGGTCGCCTCCTAAGTTGTGCGGGCGTCAACCTCAACGAGCGAGATCTGGAAGTCTCCCTTTGTGATATCAGGGTAGACCGTGACCAGATCGCTGATTGAGTCAATGCGGACGATCACGCCAGACTGCGCCTCTGTCCACGGGCCGCCAGCCCAAGTCAGGGTCGTCGTTTGCTGATTGCTGACATTCGCCCAGTAAAGCGCGACGATCGCATCGTAGGTGGTGATGTTCTCGTACTCAAAGGCGAGCGTATAGCCGTATCGGTATCCGACAGACCAAGAGCGGATAGAGCCGTTGACGGTGAGCCGGCTGCCGCCTACCGTGCTGAACTCCAACTTGTTGGCGCTGGATCGCACAGGATATGGCAGCGTGATGGTCGTCGCGCCAGACGAGAGGGTCGGCTGACTCACGCTCATCGAGCACCTCCGAGCACTGTGCCTCGGCGCTTGGCCTCGTCATTGAGGGCGCCATAGACGCGGCGGGCGAACTCTCGGGCATCGTCTGCCGATCCCAAGAAGGCTCCAGCCTGCACGGTAATATTGACCTGACCGCCGAGCGCATTGTTCGGCACGATGTTGCCTGAGCGTGATGGGACGAATAGTTCTGGCCCCTTCTCGCCCACGATGTACGGCTCACCGCCGTTTACAGGGCCACCGGCTGCGCGACCGCGTTCTCTCGTCGTGCGCGTTCCACCGCCACCGCCGCCGCGTGGCAAGAAGCCGCCGACAAATGGCAGGTTGTTGGCGAGGTTGATGAGCGTCTGCACAACGCGGATCGCGCCTTCAACGAGTCCGATGAAGAATCGGATCGGCGCGGTGATGAACTCAAAGACCTTGCCGATCGCGTTCAGCGCGATGGCGAGTGGCCCCTTGCCGTTATCCCAGAGGATCTTGGCGAGATTGCTGACGACCGTGACGGCAAGTCCGAAGGCTCGCACGATGTTGGTGCCGATAAACAGCGCCAGATCGAGCACTACCTTGATGAGCGGCTGTAGCGCCTTGAACAGCGTGTCTACGGCTTGGCGTACCGGGGTGATGTTGTTGTAGGCGACAATGAGTCCAGCCACGAGTGCGGCGATCGCCGCTACTACAAGGACGATCGGATTCAGGGCGAGGATGGCGTTGAAGATGCCCATCGCAGTCGCGGCGAGTCGAGTCGCCATCGCTGCGGTATTTACGACGACCGTGAAGGCGGTATACGCAGCGGCTGCGGCGATGAACAGCCCCGTGTTCTCACCAATAAAGCCGCCCAGCGTAGTGAGCGCGCCGACGAGCGTGCCGAGGATCGCACCGCCCACGGCGATGACGACTGGCAGCACCTGCGTGACCATCGTAGTGATGAATGGTCGCAACTTATCAACGGCCTGCGTAAACGCCTGAGCAAAGGCGATGCCGAACTCTTTGATCCGAGGCATAATCTCGTCACGGAATGTGGTGAGCACCTCTGCCAAGATCGGCAGTACGACGCGCCCGATATCCTCAACGATGTTGTCAATGGCGATCTGGATGCTCTCCATCGCGCCCTGCGTCGTCTGTCCATAGGCTTCGGCTTGTCCGGCTGCGGCCTTCTGAATCATCGCCAGAGCCTGCGTCGCCGTCGTGCCCTTCTCAACCGTGAACCCGTAGCGGCTCAGGATGGAGGTGTTGCCGCTGAATACCTTGCCCACAAGGTCAGAGGCCGTAGAGAGGTCAACTCCGCGCAGGCGAGCGAAGTCCATCGCGATCGCCTGCAGTTCAATCGCCTTGCTTACATCCTTCGTGCGTGGCACGAGGCGTGAGAGCGAATCGCGCAGCGCGTCATCGCTGAAGGCAAGGTTCTGCCGCGCCTCGATTGCGGCGTCCATCTCCTTCGTCTGGGCATCGGTGATCTTGGTGTTTGCAGAGATCGTGGCATTGAGCCGCGCGATCGAGGCATCCTCCTCGGCGGCTGCCTTCGCAGCGGCGAACATCGCCCCGCCCACGGCCACTGCAGCGGCGCCGGCAATGGCGAAGCCCTTAGCGGCTGCGGCAAATGGCGCGTTGAGGCTGCCTGCGGTCTTTTCTAGGCTGCGCGCGGTCTTGTTGAGTTCGCGCATCCCCTTTGACGCAGAGTCCTTGAGGATGAAGGCGAGTGTCGTCGTTCGTTCAGCCACGCTTACCCGCCTTTCTCGTCGTCACAGACGATTCAATCCGCATAAACTCCAAGCCACGCAGCACCCACTCGCCAGGAGCCTCGTCCAGTTCCCACGGCGCGATGCCCCATCGCTGAGCGAGCGCATCGAGCGCGTACTCTAGCGGTACAGGAGCCTTCGCGTCAGGGTTTATCGCTGTTCTGGCGAGGGCTGTACGGAGTTGCTGCCCTGATCTTTTGGGAGTGTTAGTTCTTCAATCCAGTCGCGCATTCTCGTCGCGATGACGATCATAGCGCTCAGTGGGAGTTCATCAAGACTATCCACGCCGAGGTTGTGCGATGAGATGAGCGAAAGCAGTCGATCGGTGCTCTCGTCCTCAGTCGCGTCTGCAGCGCGGATAGCCTTGATCTCGCCCCAAGTAAACTCTCGCACCTCTACCCAGTGACCCTCAAGGTCGCCGGTTAGCGCGAGTTTAGTGGTTTTCGCCTTTAGCATTTAGCCTCCTTGTCCTGCTTAGGAGATCGTTGCGAGGTTGTTCTTCACCGTGATGGAGAAGTCCGTGCTCGCTGACGAGTCCACGATTCCGCGATAGGCGATGTTCGCCACGATGACGCCATCAACCTCTGCGATCTCGTGCGTGTCTGCCACGCCGTAGAAGTCGAGTGTGAACTCATAGTTGCCTACGCCGAGCGTTGGCCCAGTCACCGCGATGCGGATCTTGCGCTCACTCTTGAGCAGGAACTTGTCGAGTTCGTTGCGATTCGTGAAGTAGCGAACGATCTCGAGTCGCGCCTGTCGCGCGACCGGTGCGACCGTATCCACGGCTGCCGAAGTGCCGTCAAGCGCATCGCGTCGGACGAGGCCGCGCGTGAGCGTGAAGGTCGCCTCTTGCACCGAAGTATCGGCGGTCGAGCCGATTGTCGTCGCGTCAATGTAGACGGCTGCGTCTACGCCGAGCACGCTGACCTGTGTGGTATCAGATGGGCTGGCGCTGTATGCCGTGCCCAGGGCGACCGTGCCGGCTGCGATCGTCGTCGCAGAGAAGGTGACCGCTTCGTCCTTCACATAGGTGATGCTCAGTTCGTCTGTCGCGCACCCTGCAAGCAGGTATGTCGGGACGACGGTGCCGCCATCAGCCCAGCCCCACTCTGCCGTGAAGGTCTTTGGCGCGTTAGCGGTGCCGCTGTTTGGCGTGTATGCCCAAGTGTATGGGGCTGCCGTACCCGAGGCGGATACGCCGCCCTTGACGGCGGTCTCTAGCCAGAACGGGATCTGGTTGTAGAGCACTGGCCCAGCGACATTGAGACCATTGCGCTCAATGCCAGGGTTGATCTCGTATGTCTCAAAGTAGTTGCCGCGAAGCGTCGTGTTCGCGATGCTCGTGACTTCCTGTGAAGGAGTCGCCTCGTTCACATAGAGCACTCGCGTAGCGGTGGCAGCGGAACCAGCCGTTGATTCAATCGCTCCCACGAGTTTCAATAACTGGTTGACTGCCATTTGTTTCTCCTTATGCTGCTTCTACCGAGTTCAGGCTGTTCGCCCGCTCGATGTATTTGCCGAGAACTTCGTCAGCCGCCTGCTGACCCGCTTCTTGTGCCGTCTGCGTGGACGGAGTGACGAACGGCTTTGCCTGCCCGCCAGGGTGCTGCACGAGTTCAGAGAATCCAAACGCGAGCCGTAGCGCGCCCGTATCCCGAGGTCGCACGAGATGCGACTTCGTACCGTACTCAATCAGGTGCCTATGGTTGCTCCCTTTGCCCATCGCCGCCGCGATCACGCCTATCGTGCCAGGCTGCCTGCGAATCTTCTTCGCGTTGATGGACTTGTAGAGGTTGCCGGTCTTTCGTCCGACGCCCTGCGTGATATAGAACTGCTGGATGACGCCGCGCATCGCCTTACCAGCGGCGTCGCGCATCTGCTCTAGCAGTTTCTCAACTGGCCCTTCGTAGAACTGCGAGGCGTAGCGCTCGGTGAACTCTGTCTCGTACTTGAGGCTGAATGAGGTCTGCGCCATTACGGTGCGATCGTTCCCAAGACTTCGCGTGTCGTCACTTCCACCTGCATCTCGATCACGGCGAACATCTCGCCGCCGTATTCCGATTCTCCCATACGAATGTCCGGCACGAGTGCGCGAACTACCACAGTCGGAAGTCCAAGTTCCATCTTTGACACGACCTGCTCGACGAGCACATCGCGCCAGAGATAGAGCGCCTTCACATTGCGATCGGTGCCAGCCGCCTTCGCGATATAGAAGCGCACAGGGAAGCGGTGGATCTGTCGCACGAGGCGATTAGGGCCGTATTCCGCCGTGGTGGAAGGGGGAAAGACCACCACGGACGGAAACACGGAGATCATATCAGGTGGCAGCGCAGTCGCCAAGCGGATATCGTCGTAGCCCGTAGGTGGCGTCACATTGGCAGCGGAGAACCTCGCAGCGAGCGCGGTGCCGATCGCGTAGGTATCGAGCGACATTTAGACCGCCTGTGCTGCGATGCGATAGGCGCGCAGCATTTGCTCCACATCAGGGTCAAGCCGTGCGAGGAGGCGCATTTGCCCAACCTCAGGTGAACCGGCGATTCCGAATGGGGTGTTCCGGCGATTGAAGATACGACCCGACTGAATGATGGTTGCCATCTCTACGGGCTTCGGGATGCTCGGCCATCCGCGCACGCCAATGACCTTCACGCCCTTCACGATCTCAACGGGGAAGGTGTTTGCACCTTCGGTGAGTGCGGTGATCTGCGTGTACGGTCGCCCAGTCGTCGCGGCGTTGAACGGCTCCAGCGCGTAGTCGGCGGTGCCCCAAGTCGTTGAGTAGGAGCCGTTAGCGTCGCCATCTGTCGTCAACGATGAGACGGATGAGAAGTCGTCAATCGGCAGCGTGAGGTACTCGTCTGCCGTATAGTAGGCGGTGACGGTGCCTGCGCTGTAGAAGAAGCGTCCCGTATAGTCGTCAATCATTCGCGACACAGACTCGATCACGAGTTCCAACTCAGTGTCGGAGGTCGCGTCAATAATGCCGAGCGCAGTCTTGACCGCAGAGCCGGTCGTGTAGCCGTTCGTGATTGCCATCAGGTCTCCTTGATCGGTTGGACGCGCTTGAGCGCATCAGGGTCGCCAGCATCTTGCCATCCGCTGATCACGAGTTCCGTGAGCGGCTGATGTGGAGCGTATGACCTCAGCACATTCGCCATATGGACTTCAGATGTTGAGGCGAGTTTGAGGTCATAGCAGACATCGTTCAACAGTTCGCGATTCGTGAAGCGGTAGATTCCGCAGCACACTAGCACCTCTGGCACGCCGCGCGTCCAGCCTCCGGCACTGTGTTCGTAGTAGTCCCAGATTCGCCACGGCGCGGGTGCCACGCCTACCCAGTCGCCTTCCTGCTTGGGCACCTGCGGTAGCAGGGTATCGGCAAAGAGCACCGTGAGCGGCCCATCCACGAGGCTCGTAGAGGCACTCAGGAGCGCCCCAGACGGGCCGTCTGCCTCATCGTGGGGGATCACCCCAGTCAGCCAGGTCGCGGCGCTCAGAACCGCCTGTGCGTCTGCCGAGCGCACCACCGCATAGGTGGGCTGCCCAGCCGCCGCTCGGCGATGCCACTCGTGCACGGGTTGCCCCGCAGCCTCGACGAGCAGTTTGTTGGCGCCGCCGAGTCGTGTGGACTTTCCAGCGGCGAGGATGATGATCACGGTCGGCTTTCGTGCGCGTGTGACTCAGAGAGGTCGTAGTGCCAAGTCGGACGCTCGATGCAGGTGAAGCGGGCGCCTACCTGATGCGCGGCCACCCAGAACAGCCAGTCGTAGCCCTTGACCGGCTTGAAGCCGCCAAGTTCTACGAACAGACCTGCCCGCACGATCGCATTGTGGCTGACGATGGAGGTCGTCTTGAGCAGTTCCGCATTGAACGGCTGGTTGTAGCCAAGCCACGGATTCTCACCGCTAACATCGCACCACGAGTAGGCGACATCGCAGTGACTCGTCTCTGCAGCCTCAACGAGCGAGGCGAGGTGATCGGGATAGAAGTAGTCATCGTCGTCTAGGATCGCGATCCACTTGCTCTCAACCGCGAAGCCGAGATCAGTTTTCATCGCCGCCCCACCGCGTCGGGCATAGTCAACACCGATCAGGTGTGCGTCTGGCCGTAGCGTCTGGCGCCGCACGGAGGTCACTGCACGCTCTAGAAACTTCTCGCGATCAGGCAGTGTCGCCGTGATGACGGAGACGCTCATTTGCGCTTCGCGGCTCGCCGCTGTTCGCGGTTGAGTCCGCCCGCCTTTGGCAACTCGCTCTCAATCTGCTTCAGGATCGGGCGCCAGTGATCCGCGTATACGCGCTCTGTCGTATATCCGGCAGCGAAGTCAATCGCTGCGGCGCGCGCAGAATCTCGCTTCTCCGTATCCTGCTTGAGTTCGTAGGACTGCACGAGAGCATCCTCGATCTCCTTGATATTCGGCACCATCCACCAGCCGCCCTGCAGCGGGTCGTACTCTGGCTGACCGTTCACCTTCCATCCAGCGCCTACCAGTTCAGGCTGCGCCGTCCAGTTCGTGACGATGATCGGGATGCCGCACGCTTGCGCTTCAATGGCTGGAACGCCGAACCCTTCGCCGCGTGAGGTCATAAGCAGCACATCGGATGCAGAGTAGGCTCGCGCTACGACCTCGGCAGAGAGGCCCTGCCGGTACTCAAACTGCGGCACGAAGCGCACGCGATCTACAGGCGCATCTACCGCCTTCAGCACGCGCTCAATATTCACGCCGTTCGCGAGTCCAAACATCTCTGTCCAGATCAGGAGATAGGCGTCAGGATGCGACTTTGCGAAGTTGCTCCACGCGAGCAGCATCTCAGGCCAGCACTTCCGAATGGGAGTGACGCCCTTGTTCGCGGAGTTGATGATCGTCAAGTGCGCGTCGTCCGGCACATTGAGATCCTTACGCATCGGCGAGTCTGTCGGCTTGTAGATCTGCGGGTTGAACGAGTGCGGGGCGTAGAATACGCGATCGCGCTCAACGCCTGCTTGTAGCAGTTCGTGCTCGCCAAACTTACTCATCGCGATCGCCCACTTGCCTGCGCCTCGGCGGGCAAACCACGCCTTCACCTCATCTGGCACGACGCTATGGTCAATCGGCGTCCACGACGCCATTGGAATCTCGTCCCACTGAGGGGACTTGTAAACCCAGACATCGTAGAGCGATAGCCCAATCCCAGGCTCCTCTGGCTGTTGCGATAGCCAGAACTTGATCTGCGCTGGAGTCAGGTCGTTAGAGTAGGCATCCATCCCCTGCCCCATCACGGGGATGCCGTTCCAGTCGAGCGTCGTGCCCGCGAGACCATAGTTGGCCATCAGCGCGACCTTGTGCCCGTCTGCGACGAGTTTAGGAGCGAGTTCTGTCGCCTGAACGCCATAGCCGGTTGGCGACCACGGCGCATTCGTTGTAAATCCGATTCTCACGGTCTTGCCTCCTTCTTTTTGCTCCCCGCCGAGCCGAAGCCCGACGGGGAGCGGTTCTAACCTAGATCGCTAGATTACGATGTCGCCGAAACGAGCACCTTCACTGCGTTCAGATCAGGAATGTTTCCGTCAACAGCGTACAGGGTGCGAATCGCAACCTGGTTGGTGTTGAACAGATAGTCCGTCGAGGATGCGACCTCGATCGGGAGTTCTCGTACATAGTACGAAGGCTCGTGGATGATGGCAACTGACTTGGACGCCGAAGCGACCGCAGCCATATGCACATTCTCCTTGAGTCGGTATCCCATCAGGGTGTCAGGCTGACCAGCGGCCATAGACGGCTGGAACACAAACTGCCCATTGAGATCCTGCAACTTGCGGAGTTTGCTCACTGCCGTCGTGCTCGCGTGCCAAACAGTGTTGGTGTTGCGATACGAAGGGGTGAGGCTATAAAGAACGGTTGCGAGGTCAAGCGCATCAAAGAAGGTCGCCGTGACGGTGCCCGCCTTTGTTGCGGTGCTCAAGCCGGTCGCGCCAGAGACGAATCCCTGTGGCTGAACCGTGCCCGTGCCGAGGGTCATTGCTGAACCTGCGACGAAGGCGATCTGAGCGCCTGCCTGTCGTCCAACGGTTCCGAGAATGTCAAAGCCCGCGTCGCGCACAAGTTCAGCCGACAGAAGCGTCAGGCTGGCGATCTTGTTCGCATAGAGGGTGATTGACGAGATCGTCGGATCGGCTGGAGTGATCGTTGAGCCTTCGCTCACGAACGCTGCAGACTGGTTGGCCGTCACGCGCGGAACAGTGATCTGCTCGCCCGTGGTGGTGCGGAGTTTCGTTGCTCCGTCGTATACAGGGTTGCCTTCCGTCAACGCGACGACAACAAAGTCGGCGAATGAGACCGGCACGGTCGCTGAAGCCGAAGCAAGAGCACGAATCTCAAACTGTGCGCGGCGCTTCTCGCCTGAGGCGATTGCACGGAGCACATCTGCATCGTTGTCAGCCTTGACTGCGTTCTCGACCTTGAGTGCTCGCTCTGCAAGGGCGCCGATCTTCTCGGAGCGCTCCTCAGCAGCGGCAACCTGATCCATCTTTGACTTGCGTGCGGACATTGAGGCGTTCAACGCATCCCAGCGCTGCTCCTCCTCCGCTGAAAGTTCGCGCTTCTCATCAGCCGCGCGAGCGAGAAGGGACTTAGCCTCTTCCCAGTCGTTGCGGTACTGCTCGTGAAGCGTCTTGGTAATGTCGGACATTTTGTCTGACTCCTTACGCTATCTGGTTGATTGGTTGATTGCTTCTTCGGTGGTGCGTCCAGCGGTGGTGCCTTGCGGCCCTCGCGCTACGCCCTAGCGAATCGGCGCTTCCAGTTTGGCAAGTGCCAACTGGCGCTCGCGAACAGAGAGAGGTACGAGCCGCTCATCGGCTGCCTCCGGCTCCGTTGCAGTCTCAGGTTCAGGCCGCAGATCAGGGCTGATCTTGCGGAGTGCGAGATCGAGCGTTGCGGCTGAATCCGCATCGGGCGCTCCCGCGAGGAGTGAATCAAATGCACGCATCAGGCGAGCAGGCTCGATCTCCGTGCGCTCAGAGAGCGAACGGACAGCGCCCAAGCCGATCGTGGCTGGATATGCAGGCTGATTGCCAGTGAGTAGGCTCACCTCGTGCAGCCGGATGTTTCGTAGTTCGCGAATCCCGTTGTCGTCGTAGGCGTCACCTTTGTTTGGTACCGAGAAGCCAAACGACATTCCCATCGCTGCACCGTCGCGGCGAAGCATCGCTGCGAGGTCTGATGCGAAGGTGACCTCAGGATTGAGAGAGACGCGAACCTTCAGGCCGCGCTCATCTTCCTCAAGATCCAGCGTGCCGGTCTTAGTCGAGCCGAGGAACAGTTTAGGATCGTGATCCTGCAGCGCCTTGACCTCCCACTCGCCACGCTCTGCCGCTGCGACGCTCTTAGAGAACGCGCCTGGCTTGATGATTTCGCGCGTGTTCAGGCCCTCTGCCTCGGAGTTGAAGATGGCGGCATAGCCCTCAAAGGTGTGGCCATCGCCTTCCGCGCGGATCTCCGTCTGGAACTGTCGGTACTCAATCGCCATTGTCGGCTCCTTCTTACGCTCTGTGTTTGCGACGATGTTGTCAGCCCATCGCTTGCCCGCGTCGCCGCCCCAGAGCGCCCACGCGATTCGCCCTGCGGATGGATAGCCATCTTCGCCGGCGCTGAATCCTTGTCCTTGCTTGTCCACCTCGTGACGAGCGAAATAACTCGCCATTCGCTGAACGGTATCAAATGGCAGGCGGCGTCCGTTCACGATATCGCGAGCGCGTGATACGCCGACCTGTGTGCCCCCTCGGTTATATTCGCGGCGCCAATCCAGCCCGCGCTGCGCTTCCTCTTGCATCGCGCCTGTGACTTCATAGCCGTCAGGGTTGATCGGAGCGCGCTCCTCCTCAATCTCCTCCTCGTCCTCGCCTTCGCCGTACTCCTCGGCTTCTTTGGCAAGGTACTCAGCGACGGTATAGGCCTCAATGCCCATCCCACGAGCAGCCTCACGAGCGTCTGCATCGTTGTCCACGAGATACTCAATCTCGTCGCCGTACTGCTCAAGCAGTTTGGAATACTTGAACGCCTTGAACGCCTCAACGACATTTGGCGTGGACTCATCGTTGAAGTCCTGGAGATGAATCTCCGAGTACGGCACATCGTTCTCACGCAGCCACCGCTCCGTCTCGGCGAGGCGTGCGATTGGACGGCCAGATACGATGATGATCCGATTGCCTTCCTCGCGGTCTTTGCGGAGATAGGCGATCAGATCCTCGCGTGGCGTATCGCCACTCGTCGTCAGCGTGCCGTCAATGTCAAAGATCTCAATGGACATTATGGATCAACCTGAAAATCGTACAGATGAAAAGGCGCAGTTGCCTGTGCGGAGATGGCGTAGAGGATATCGCCATTCGCGATCTTGAGGGTCGCAACTCCACCTTTTGGAATCGCGAAGCCATTGCCGACGGCGACTGCAGATCCGCCGATATAGAGGTCGTGATTGTACGAGTTATCAAACACCAACTCGTGCGTATTCTTTGCCGTTGCGGTGGCGATAGCGAGTGCGGCAGTTCCCGCTGTGAGTTCTACTGCGCGGAATGTCATCCCTGACCTCCTGTCGGCTGTACGGTGACCGGCGCAGCGCCCGTGTGTCCGACACTAATGCCCACGAGTCGCGCAGCGCCCTCTGGCGAGAAGCCTGCCTGCACGAGTTTCGCGACGATATCCACCTTTGTGGAGAGCATCGCAGTCTCAGCATCTGCCTCGTTGAGTGGCATACGGTACGAATCGCCAGACTCGATCGGGCTGAAGTCCTCAAACTTGCGAATGTCGTTTACATTCAGCCAGCCTTCTTGCAGGCCGACGCGGTAAGTGTCGTACCGATCCTTCGTCGTGCCGCGCAGGATGGAATCCATTGAGAAACGCACGAAGGCGTCTGGCAAGAGGATCAGCGTACTGAGTGGGCGCTCGATCATCTCAACGAGTGGACGCAGCGTGTATTGCACGAACGCGAGGTTCTGCTGCTCTACGCTGTTGTACGACATCGCACCTGGCGTGGTGACCTGCAACAGATTCGGTGGGATGCGGAATACGCGGGCGATCTCCTCCGTCGTGAACTGTCGCGAGGAGAGCAACTGGGCGTCCTCAGGTCGGAAGGTCAATGCCTTGAAAGTTGCTCCGCCTGTGAGAACGCCCGGTGTGTGAATGTTCTGTCCGCTGTGATGACGCGCCCAGCCCGCCTTGAGTTGCTCGCCCTGCTCTTTAGTCAGGTCGTGAGGCACCTCAATGATGCCTGTCGGCGTGCTGCCGGTGCGGAAGAAGTTGCTCGCATAGTCCTCAAGCGTCAGCCCGAGCGCGAGCGTGACGCGCAGTTGATGGATCGGGTTGATGCCGCGCAGTTCGCCTGGCATCGCGATCAGCGGAATGTGGAGGATGGTCTCCTGCCCGTATACCGCCGTCGGCTCATTTGGCCCCTGATGCACGCGGTACTTGACCTCGCGCCCTTCGCGGAAGATCTCCACGCGGCGAGGGTCAATGACGCGCACCTCGAGCACCTCGCCTCGCTCATCGCGCGGTGCGTATAGGAAGGCGTTGCCGTCTGTATACAAACTGACAACGGTCTCGCTGACCATCTGGTTGATCGTGTATGTCGGCTCGTCTGGGATCGGCGTGATCATCCACGACGGCTTTGCACCGCCTGGGCGATACGGTCGGCGGATGCCATTGTCTCGGCGATAGGCGTCAACAGGGAAACTACTCACGACATCGGCGAGAAGCCGGATGCTCGCGTATGCCGCCGTCAGGCCAAGTGCAGCCTTTTGATCAACCTCGCGATTGCCGAGGAAGGGCACCTTGTCAAAGGCGAGCGGAGTGAGGTTCTGAAGTGTCAGCGCCCTCTGCTCGGATGGATTGAACACGCGGCGAAGGATGCTCACTGCTTATCTCCTCGGCTGTAGCCGAGAGCGACGAGCACGATGCCGCCAAAGACGATCAGGCTCAGCGGCTCGATGAGCGCTAGTCCGATCGCGATCGTGGCAAGACCCGCCAACTCTAGGATGGTTGATTTCATAGGGTTATAAACTCCGCTGCTTTTGGCGCGGCTGGCGCCTGTGCGTGGTATCGGGCACGATCATACGCCATCACCGCACACACGGCGAGGTCAATCTTCCGTGGTGAGCCGCGATGCTCCTTCACGATGCGAGGGCCGAAGCGGTCAACCTTCACGGAGCAGTTGTCTAGGTGCCGGCTCATCGCCGCGTCGCCGCTATGCGTGAGCGTCTCCTGCATCACCGCCTCGTAGAACGCGGCACAGGCGGGCACCATTCTGGCGGGACTCTGAGGGTATAGAACCGTCGGCAGGCCATCGCTTTCCCACTTTTGCAGGGTGCGCTGCCACCGGTAGGGGTCGGCTGCGATCTCGCGCACCTGATAGCGCTTGCAGAGATCGTACATCTTTGCCTCGACCTCATCCATCGGCACCTGCCAATGCGGATCGTCTAGCGGGCGCTCCCAGAGGGCGAGCGGTTGGATGAAGCCATCCATCGTGCAGGCGACCATCGCCGTGCAGTCGCCAGAGAAAGAACCGTCAAACCCGATCACGATATCCTCGCCATCTTGGATCTGGCGCTCGCCTGCGAGCCGATCCCAAGCGCCGCCTGGAAGCCACCCCGTCGCAGCGGTCACCCACTGATTCAAGCGCTTCGTGCGGAACTCGGCCTCGGGGATAGAGAGAACCGCCGACTCAAAGTCAGACGGGTGGAGGAAGTCGCCGAAGGCTGGATTGGCTGCAGCCCAGACCGCAGGATCACGATGATCCGCGCCCTCTGGCGCGCCGTGCCATCGGAAGAAGAAGGACGGATCGGCGATCTCTTTCGCCTCGATCCTCATCCCGTACTGCCATAGTTTGTAGCACACGGTGTCTTGGCCGTGGCTATCCGTGCGGCTACCAGCGGTCGTGATGCCGACAATCAGCGGCTGCTTGCGCGTACCAGAACCGAGGTTCATCGTGTTCCACAGCCGATCGTCAGGCTGGATATGCACCTCGTCAAAGACGACGGTGCTCGGATTCAGACCCTCGGCGCGAGAGGCGTCAGCGGAGAGCACACGAAAGACGGAGCCGGTAGACGGCATCTCGATCACATCGCGCATTACGCGTAGGCGCTGCGAGAGGATCGGATCTAGTTCCACCATCCGCGCCGCCTCGCGAAAAACGATGCGAGCCTGAGCGCGGTCTCCTGCGACTGCATAGACCTCGGCGCCAACCTCGTCCACGACGAGGCCGAACAGCGCGATGCCTGCGCCAATCAGCGATTTACCGTTCTTCCGAGGAAGTCCGATCAGCGCGCGGCGATGTTTACGCAGCCCATCTGAGT
>Ga0315900_10005968_pt1 | contig 16539 bp, 10 predicted proteins | sample LakEriMetagenome_FD_203521 | JGI IMG/M metagenome (GOLD analysis project Ga0315900, IMG submission 203521) | Freshwater fungal communities from buoy surface, Lake Erie, Ohio, United States - Buoy 12 MA114 | ecosystem: Environmental > Aquatic > Freshwater > Lake > Lake biofilm | place: USA: Lake... | reverse complement strand
TCAAGGTACTGTGACGCAGTGCTAATTACAGTAGTTTCGTCCGCTGGTTTAGGATCGAGGTTTCCCGGCACAACGATCAGACCAGTAAATACGAGGTCCGTCGATGCCGACACACGCATAGCAGGATTAACATCACCTCCAAGATAACCATGGAAGTCCACAATCATTTCGAGTTCAACTTGGAATCGATCATTGTCGATGTAGCTCAGCAACATTGATGTAGACGATGCACAGTCATGCTCAGACATGTAAAAGGAGGCTTCCGCATGAGAGGCATCGGGCAAATTGATCTTCTTTTTTACGATATTCCGATAATCGGCATTTCCAAGTTGCAACCATTCGACCATTGCATTGCAACGGAATGAATCTCTTCCGTAGACTAGCGGCGCGAAATCAACCGTGACGGACCAATATGCGTCGCGAGATAGACCAGTATGGTGATTCTCAAAGATATGGCAGTAAATCTCGCCGCCAATGGGTCGTAACTGATTTACGGGAAACGTCACATTAGAGTCCTCTCTTCGAGCAGACAACGACCTCGGTAACGCGGCCGCCGTCGAAAGACTATGATTTAAAAACCGGTATCCTCGGCAGATCCCGTTCACCGCTTGGTTCGTCGAATCGGTCACCCTCAGGTGTGAAGTCTGCGCACCATGGCCCCACGTCTGTCCAACCAGAACTTACTTCCATTACAAGTTCACCCGTATTTGGGTGACGAAACTCACTGCCACCCGGAAGGTCGATGATACGAAATCCGCCGCATTCCAGGCAGCGTGGAGGATTGACTCTTGCGACTCGCCAATTAATGCGTTTCTCCAGTTCGGAGATGCGAGTCGAAACCGGCTGACCGTTGGATACGAATTGCCAGATGCGAAGAGTTTCTTCGTCGCCTAACTTCGTTTTATAAAGTTCATTTTCCAGCGATTCAATCGAAGGAATCTCTTCCGCAAGCACAAACCGATTGCAGTTCGTGCACCACGCCGCGTTCTGAAGGATGCGCAGTTTCGAATCGTCAGCGAACCGGTAATGGATGAACGTGGAGAATAGCCCCCATTCTTCTCGGCCGGTCTCCGGGAAACGGTATTGGGTGTATCCTCGTCCCACGCTCGATTCCTCCGGACGAACTATAAAGTCTCGTGCGACTAGCGAACAAACGTTATTGGTTACTGAGGTTATCATAACGAAACACTCAGGTCGACTGAGCCGCGAATAACATAGCGGCAGAAAGTGCTGCTCGCTGGGCGTGACCGATCCTGCGGCTGCACGCTCAGTCATTCGCGCTTCGATCTCGCCGGCCATTACCCAAGTCTCTCTCTCCCGAAAACGCGCGCATTGGGTTATGAGGTCGAGAGAACTCGGTGGCTTCGCGCGGTTGTGGCGTGGCAACCAATGAAAAGCGGCGCTAAGGGAAGCTGAAGTGCCCAAGACTCATTGGGTGCGTTCACTGGGTTATGGACGCGCGATGGAAAAGCGGCCGAAGTGCGCACGGGTAATGTGTCTCTTTCACGCGCCGGGCATAACCCGAGGGTCGAAACTTTGCATTTTTTGACATGGGTTATGGAGCGAGAGACTTTTCCATAACCCCAGGGTCACGAGACTTTGAGACTTCGGAGAGTCGGTGGCCAATGGAAGAAAAAACGCCCAAGAGGATTCGCGCGCGGGTTGGTAGAGATATCGCGAGGGGGAGAGTTTGAGACTGGGCCAAGGCGTGCAAACCCTGGAAAATACTGCGTAAAAACGCGAACAGGCCGACGTTTTGAGGCGTCGGCCTGTTGCTATAACCGGAGGGTCAATCTGAGTTCGATTTCCCTTATTCAGTTGAGTGGAACCGACACCTCACGAAACGGACCTGTTTACTCAGGGCTGGGTTATGCCTCTTTGGCGGTTCTGGCGAATAACCTGGGCTCCCAGTCCCAGGAAGTGTCTGAGTTATCTGATCGAGACTTGTTACAATATTGACGTTGCGTGTCGAAAGGATGTTTGGAGGCAAGTCGCGCAGCCAGGTGCCCCCCAAATGCAGTGGGTTCAGATTGAGGTAGAAAATGGGAGGACGAGAGGGCGCTCGAGGATACCTGATACAAACGTTGATCGCACTTCTTGAGTCTCTGCAGGATCCCAACTGGACAGAAGTTTCGATCGAGCCGGATAACCTCCACGAAAAGGTCGACGTGGTATGGCATTCCAAAGAGCGAACCAAGGTCGTTCAGGTAAAATCGAGCGAGAGGCAGATCGCAAAAGCAGACGCGCACTTGTGGGCGTCGGAACTGCGCGCGTCTGTGAAAGCGACAATCTACTCATTGATTCTTGTTGGCCCCTGTTCAGATTCTGTCACCAAGATCGCTTCCTTTGACGGCGTAGACATCCCGATTCCTAGGCCATTGAACCTTGAGTCACTTCTAGCTGAGGCTGCTCATCGCCTGGACCAATACCTCGCAGCCATTGGCCGTCCGCGATACTCACCGAAACAACGTGAAATCATCGTCGGTACTTTGGCTACTCGATTATCTGAAATGTCTGCGGAGTCAGGTACTCTCTCTCGCAATTCGTTCGACTCGCTGCTTGAGTTTTGGTTGAATGAGTTTAAGCCGAATGCACCTTCCGTATGGTCGCGAGTCGATTTTGGGCGTCAACGTGATTTGGTAAGCGCACTTTCAGGGAAGCGTCTCGGCCCCAATGATGTCGATGCATGCCCTAAACTAACATTATGCGAAGACGTCCTAAAGGAGCTAAAACGCTCCCACTCTCACACTATCGTTGGCACCGCAGGCTGTGGTAAAAGCATAACGCTGTGGCAAGTCGCAAAATCACTAAGCGACGAAGGTTTTAAAGTTTGGAGACCAAGTGATGGAGCGGAATGGTCAAAGCTAGTGGAAGATCTCCCAAGTATCGGGCTAAATTTAATTATTGTTGATGACGCACATCTTGCTCCACTAGTAGTACGCAATCGACTAGTCGAACAAAGCATGGCTGAATGCAAAGTGCTTTTTGCAATGACAATTGACTCGAGCCTTCATGAAGAAGCAATTTGCGTCAACGCACTAGCAAGCGTAGAGGAACTGCGAAAAGCAGTTTTGAATCGACGCGATGAGTTCTTACCACTCATCCAAAGTTATGATAACGATGTAGGAGATTTTGCACGTGACGTTTCTTTAGAAGACAGACTTGCACACGCCGCCGACCAGTCAACACCTTGGTTGTTTTTTTGGGTCTTACGTGGTGGATGGAAAACGGCAAGACGCGAACACAAGGATCTAAAGCAATTCCATTTCGCAATGGATGTTATTGAAGCAATCGCATGCTTCCAATTCGCGACCTGTGACGCAGGTGTTCCGTTATCGCGACTTGAAGAGTGGGCGATTTCATCCGGAATCAAGAAGCAAGAACTGTCTGATGCGATCGCACACTTAGCAAATCGCAATCTTATACTAATCGATTCCACGATCAGAACAAAACATTTAGCCTACGCCGGCGAGCTGCTTCGAATGTCGCTCACGTCAATTGAGAGGACGCGATGGCCATCGCTTTTAAAGCTCTTTACCTCAATAATGCTCGACGAGGACACATCACTTAAGGGTATCCATTGGCTTCGTGGGACTCTGTCTGCGAGCGATTTCAGTCGTGTTCACAGTGACACACTTGATGGTAAAGTGCGCAAGCACATACTTACTCGATGCGAGGCAGAAACAGCCAACTATGGATGGGCAGCGGCGTGCTATAGCGGTGTAGTCGAGTTTTTTGAACAAGATCGAGTTGAACGTGATCGACAGAAGAGCTTGATTAAGCGATGGATCAAGGAAGGTGACGAGATTGCAGTTTACTTTTGCAGTCAAATATTCAATTCGCTCATTAATGAGTCTGATCCTGAAAAGCACCAAATACGTCGCGAAGAGCTCTGCGATTTTGTAACCGAGCTTGACGTAGACCAACTCATCAGAAGAGCGAACTGTTTGCGACTCGATGATTTCTCGAGCTTCGGCTTTCTTCTAAATCGTCTTGCGTTCTTTCGCCCTCCATGGACTGAAAAGTTCTTTTCAGAGGTTGATTGGAGTCGCCTTGCATCGATTGCCAACTCTGCAGAAGCAAAGGATTCGTACGCTGTAAACGAGTTAGTTATGGGCTTTGCAAGCTTGACATTAGACTTTGAATCGGAATCTGCGATGAATTTTGTCTTGTCAGTTCAGTCTTTTATTACGCGAGCGATCAACGAGAACCCGTCTCGAGCAATGCTATCGATGGATGACATATTCTGGTCGTGCCTTGGACTTCCTCCCAAGATGTTTCGACGCGGAGAAGGCCCCAGCGAGAAGCAATTGGGTGTTGCTAGAATGTGTCTAAAGAACGTAGAGCCAGAAAGATTTAGGATCTCAATCGAGCGAGCAACTCCCCGGCAAATGGAGAATATCGCAAAGTCAATCGCCGCAATCACCGAGATTAGGCCTGATTTCGCAAGGTCAGTCGTTGCGAATCTAGATAAGAAGGCGTTCCTTGTGAACTCAAAAATTGCTTGGCAAAAGCAAAGCGATGAATTACTTCATTTGTTGCTGACTTTATATGATCACGAGGCTGACTTCGAGCCTTGCAAAGGCTGGATTGTCGAAATGGAGGAGCTAATCGAAGGGCCATTGCTGCCTGAGCTCGCCCTTCTTTCTCCGGGGACTGCAATTCGCTTCTTCGAGTTGCAGAAGCCCATCAAGTTGACTAGTCGGTTTCACGTTCGATGGAATACTACGTCCCTAGCTATTTGGCGAATCGCATGTTGTGATAAAGAGAAAGCGGCAAGAATAGTAAGTACTCACTTCGAGGAGCTGCTACTTGCTCTATACAGCTTAACTTTAGACGAACCGAAATACATCGTGCGATTCTTTCGAGTACTCTTTGAAGTCGAAGAATCGATTTATCACGGCTTCATTGAACGGATTGATTTGCATCATGCTTTGGCTCAAGAGACAATTGCGAAACTAAGAAACAACCAGCCCAGGGAACGTTTGTCGTTTCAAAAGCTGGCTAGATTGGGATTGCGACAGACTGGGAAAATTAAAGTCATCTCGAAGCAGTTATTGGATTCGCTCCAGAAGTAAATGACCTCAAAGCATGAAACTTAACCAGCTATCTTAGTGGACACAAAACCGTTGATCAAAGCTCAGCGCCACGGGGTGGAGAAAGATCAATCCGACATACTTCGACTAGCTCGGCGATCTGTTCATCGCTGAAACGCTGGCGGAGGTAAGTAATCAGATCTTCTTGGCGATGCTGGCCGAAGACCATGCGATACAGAACCAGAGAACGTTGAAGGTGGATTTGTTGCAAGACCTCTCGGCTGTGGGGAAGCCGGGGGACGTATCGTTCGATCTTGGCGTCGCCGTCTGGAGAGATCCAAAATGGATAGAGGTCATTCTGACCATCCGGCCGTGACTTCCTCGCTTCTTCAAACATCGCAGACCATGGATCACTGAAGTTTGAATCTGTTGCATGGCCACGGAATTGTTGCGCGATGTTCTTTCTCAACGCGTGACCTTTGTAGCGATGGATGCGCCCTTCGCGCTGCTCAAGATCCACGGGGTTTGAGGGCAAATTCCAATGCACAATCGCGTGGCAATATGGATGGAAGTCCAGTCCTTCCTGACCAACCGATGTCGATACCAGCACGAATGGCCAGAAGGGTGAATTGAAAGCAGAACGCGCTTGAGCAGGGCGAGTTTTGTCTTCGTCTTCACTCTTCTTCGTTTGCCCAAAAGCCAAAGCAAAGCGATTACGCATTCGCAATGGCTCATCCTCTTTGCGTAACTTCCGTCCCTCGCAATCAAAGACATCTGCCTGCAGATTCGTAGTGCGCAGCGACAATGCTGACGCAATTTCTTGCACTAAACCAGCCAGGAACTCGTCCACGGGCTTACCTGGTAAACCAAGTGATTCGACCAAAGTGTGGACATACTCGTCGAATGTTGACTGGATGTTTCCGTCTATCGAGTAGGAAAGTACGTTTCGCCAATACGGGAGTTCATCCCGTTTACCCCGTATCAGACTCATCACCTCTGGCAGATTAAACAAAGTCAGCATCGAATGCCCAAGCGGCGCTGCGTAGTCGGCTATGTCCGTTTGGCCCTTTGCCGAAATCGCTTGATCGATGACACGCTGCAGACAGCGCAACGCTACGATACCCGGAGCCGCCAGTGCCATCTCGGCCAACATCAAACTCAAATCATCGGGTGCCTTGCCAAGAGCGCCAATCCCCTTTGCGGTCTGCTTGAAAAGCTCAACGTGTTTGCTCCAGCCCTCGGCGACATCCGCTTCTTCCCCATCCAGAGCATCTCCACTCCAGATTTCAGCCAAACGATCGTTGGCCAGCCATCCGAGTGTCTGCTCACTGTAAAAATGAAGATCGAGAAATAGCGGTGCTGCCCAATACCATCGATCGTCAGTGCCTTCTGTTGTCGAAGCAGCTTGTTCCTCTCGATGCTTTTCAAGCACTGGCTTGAGCAGTTCGCCAATCGTATCCGAATACAACTTCAAGACTTCTGCTTTTGACCTCGACGCTTGCCCAAGCAAGTATCTTGGGTCCAGTTGGCTTGCGAGCGTTCGGCAAGGGTAAAGAACCCCAAGGGCGGTCATCGAGGTCGGCCTGTCGCCCTTGGCAGAGAACTTGAGCAATCCCCTCAGTTTCATTCGTTCCTCAGAGTCCCATTTCGGTTGACGATGGTGCTCCAACATCATTAACCGCTCGGCTTCGTAGCTACCGCGCAGCAAAATCTCCGCGATCGAACGAAAGCGAACCGACGCCGGATCGCTCGGAAGTTCGTTATCTGCGGGAAGAGTATCGAAAGAAAAAGCGTCGATAATTCCGCCTCCATAGCTAGACCTTCAAGGGAACCGAAGTAGCATCCCTCCCAGATCTATCTATGCAAAACGGTCTAAACGAGTCCCATTACCCAGGGCTAGAATTCGCAACCGGGGGCCACTTCGTGAGACAGCGGCCAGCAGAAAGAAATCGAAAAATATTTAGAGAAATATTGCCGCCAGCAATTCAACCATTCTGGAAGCCTGAACTGCTGCGACAAAGCCCTTGACTTGCAAATCCGATTCGCGTTCCCCTCGCATTTGCCATGGTAGTAGGCGATGATAAGCCTTCCAGCGAGGGGAAAATTTGATCAGTGACCTCTAATTCCCGATGGGTAAATTTTCTGTGGTTACGTCGAAGACCCGCGTCGAACCGGCGCTAACAGTAGCAATTGCCTGCCAGCGATCGTGGTTTGAAACCGGGGACTGCTGATCATAATATGGCAGCCCTCTCATGGCTCGCTCGTAATGGGATGCAATTTCATCGGGAGTTAGGGCGAAGTCATAGTACGCAACCTCATCGATAACGCCTGTGAATGGCTCAAAACTTTCGTGGTTTCCTATCTCTGCCAAAGTTGGCCCACCGTTGAGAACAAGTGCCCCGTCAGTAAAGTCATGGAAAAACCGAATACGACCGTCAATGAAAATTGCCTTGCGACCAGTAAAACTATCATAGGTTGCAACAATGTGATGAGGCTTGCCGTCTGCTATTTCCTGCAGCGTTGGTCGTCCATCATTTCCGTCAAGTGGCATGTCTAGTTCGCTGTAACCGTGTTGATCTAGATGCAGGCCGAAACTTAGGCAAGGTCCAGGCGCGACCTTTGGAGTTTCATATCCAAATGGTGATCCATCGTTCTGAAAACTCAGAAGCATGCGGTGATTGCCGTCCTCTTTTCGAAATATTTCATCGTAGTCAATTCTCTTTCCATTCCAATAACTGACTACGATCGCCTCGATTGAGACCCCACTACTGCATGCCATTGCCCCAGTGCCAACCTCTTTGCCTGTGCCGGCAAGAATTCGCACAAAAGAATCATTCTGGTTACTGAAAGACAGTGCGCCCGTACCAACTAATCCAGGAACTCGTTCGACATTGCGACTGATGAATTGCGAGTCGGTCGCAATTTCATTGCCTATCGAAGCAGAATCATCAAAGCTCCAATGGTAAAGAGGCCTTCTAACACGCGATTGTACTTCGACCTCCCCATCGAGTACTTCCACCCGAATCTGGTTGTTATTCATCGTTACAACCCGAAACTCAGTACCGCGATCTACGACGCGAAGGCCATTTGTTTCAATCGAGTAGTTCGAGTCTTGTCGATTTAGACTAGCAAGAACGGATCCTTCGTATAGCACTCCTGTGGTGCTCGAACTGGCTCCAAACTTTGCGGGACCTTCAATCTGTATGTCAATACCATCCGTAGTTCTGAGCCCGGTTGCGCCTTCGTGAACATGTAACGTAGATGAGAAGATGTTCTTTGAGCGTTCTGACACCAAGAAACCTACGACATGAGCAGGCAGATCTCTATTGTCATAGTGCCTGGCGAGCAGCGCTTCACTACTCAAGTTTTCAGTGTAATCCAACACCAATTCGGGCTTGTCAGTTCTTGATCTCAAGAAGTGTATCCCTACGGAGATCAGCAGCGTTGCGGCAAGCGTGGCGGCTAACACAAGGACATTCCTAATTGTTAGGGACGGACGGAGTGTAGCATGAACTTCTGCCTTCGGCTGCAGAGATATGTCTCCACATAAGCTCGCTGTGGTGAATGCGAGTTGGCTCTGAAGCAACGCGTAACGCAAATAGATCCTACGAAGTTCGGGTGCTGCAGATAACAATGATTCCAATTCCGCCATCTCCTCTAATGACGCAGCCTCTAAAAACACATGTTCGGCAAGTTCAAGCACGCGTTCTGCTGCGTTATCTACACTGAACGGCTTATCTCCGTCACTGATCGTCATTGCGATTGCTCCACAAGTTTCGCTTCGACACACTCCAGAAGTGATCTCCGCATAACCTTAAGCGATTTGTAGACAGCGTGAACAGAGCGTTGCCAAGCTGCTGCAATGACAGTGGCTGCCTGATTCTCTCCATAGAATCGATGTATCAAATCGCGCTGTCGATCGGAAAGTTGCTTGACACAATCTTCGAGGGCAGCCTGACGAGGGGCCAATTCATCCGAAAGAGAAATCGCCTCAACCGCCAACTGATGAATGAGATCGTCACTGAACGCAAGCCGATCTCTTTTCGCTTTCCGCCAATACTTCAGTACCTGATGCCGCGCAACTCCAAGTGACCATCGAAGGAAATCTGCATCTGGGCGAAACTCTGGGAAGCTCCTCCAAAGTTCCAAACTGGTTTCTTGAAATACGTCCGAGGATGCTACTGGATCGCGAATAAGGGCACGAATCCACGCAACAATCCGAAACTGTTCACGAGTAAACAGCTTTAGAAACTGCTCATAAAGCTCAGGATCGCGTTGTAAGTCGTCATTCATTTCGTAGGTATTGAAAGCTCCTGGAACGGTTCAGGTTACGTACCCATTGAATCTTATGGCGCAGACAAATGTGGATTAGTACCAACCAAATCGCGGAATTCGAAAAAATCTTCCGGGCGGTACTAAATCTTCGTCCAGAGGGAAATAACACACAACGCATCCGTAGACAGTTTATTGCTGGCAAGTCCATCCTCGAGGGTATCAATGTCTCCAAAGACCATCCTAAACGCATTGCTGGCCGCGGCTTATGTATTCATCGGTAGCTCATCTCTTCAAGCCCAAATTGACTTTCGAGAGAGGATTGCCCCCCTGCTCGAGCGGCGATGCCTGGTTTGCCATAACGATCATCATCGCGAAGGAGACTTCTCGCTGCAGTCTGCTCAAGCAGCATTTTCTAACGGACACATCGTTCCCGGTGACGTGAACAATAGTCACTTACTTGACCTGATCACTACGGAAAAAGGGACGGCGTCGATGCCCAAAGATGCCGATCCGCTTTCGGCAGAGGAAGTTCAACTCATTCGTGATTGGATTCGTGAAGGCGCTTCATGGCCATCCGACGTAAAACTTGAAGCTGCAAAGGTAAATGATTTCGATTGGTGGTCGTACCAACCCCTGAAATCTCCAGCAGTGCCACAGACTGACGATCCTTGGGCGAAGACGACAATTGATCGCTTTATTCTGTCCAAGTTACTCGAAAAGGGGCTCAGTTATTCTCCACCTGCTGACCGCAGAACTCTGATTCGTCGATTGACTTATGATCTGATCGGCCTGCCCCCAACTCCCGACGAGGTTGCAGCATTTATTGAGGATACAGATCCAAATGCCTATGAAAACCTCGTAGATCGTTTACTCGATTCGGAACGCTATGGCGAACATTGGGCTAGGCATTGGCTCGATATTGCTAAATATGCGGACAGTTGCGGCTACGATAAAGACAAGCTGCGACCGAATGCGTGGCCTTACCGCGATTATGTCATCCGATCTTTGAATACCGACAAGCCATATACTCGTTTCGTACAGGAACAAATTGCAGGAGATGTTCTGTTTCCTGACGAGCCTGATGGAGTTGTGGGGTTAGGATTTCTCGCTGCCGGACCATGGGATTTCATAGGGCATGTCGAAGTCTCCGAAACCAAAAGCGATGGCAAAGTAGCCCGCAATCTCGATCGGGATGACATGGTTGCACAGGTCTTCAACACCTTCTGTAGTTTGACCGTGCAATGTGCTCGATGCCACAACCACAAGTTTGACCCAATCACTCAAGAGCAATACTACGGATTGCAATCCGTGTTTGCAGCGGTTGATCGTGCCAACCGGATGTTCGATGAGGATCCGGCAAATTCAAAGCGACGGCGAGAGCTAATGCGTCAACTCCACGTCCTGAAAGCAGATCGGGATACGCTTGAGAATGATATTACTATCGAAGGCGGCAAAGATCTTGCGGACGCAAGAAATAAAGTTGGCGAACTTGCAAAACATCTAACAACATCGCGTCCAAATGAGTACGGGTACCACAGCCAGATCGAAGTAACAGACAACGTTGAGAAATGGATCGAAGTTGTATTACCGACTGAAAGCGAGGTGAGTCGCATCGTCTTGCATCCATCAAGCGATGATTTCAATGGAATCGGCGACGGATTTGGTTTTCCCATTCGGTTCAAAATAGAAACGATTGAGCGTGAAGGAAAAAGGACTTTGATCTATGAGTCGACCAATGATTTAGCATCACCTGGAACCGGAGAGATTGCGTTTGACCTTGAAGAGAGAAATGTGCATCGAGTGCGAGTAACGGCGACAAAGCTGGCCCCCCGCGCGAACGACTATATCTTCGCTCTCGCCGAATTGGAGGTTTTCTCTGATGACAAGAATGTTTCGCTAGATGCCACGGTGCACGCAAGTGATTCTATTGAGGCTCCGAGTCGTTGGAGCAAAAGAAACATCATCGATGGCAAATGGCCCCACTTAGATAATGCTGAAGCAGTCTCGAAGTTCAACAGCGCCAAAACGCAAAGGGATAAACTCTTTAGTGAGTTAACCAATAAGCCTTTGCGCGGTGCGACTATCACTAGACGAGAACAGCTTCTTTTCTACGAAACTCAAATCAAGAAGATTGAGGAGGAGTTGCGTACACTTCCACCGCAAAAAGCAGTGTACGCCGCGGCAACGGATTTTACTCCGGAAGGCAATTTTCGGCCCACCGGTGGAAAACCTCGCGAGGTTTATGTTCTAAGTCGAGGTGAGGTCACTATGCCTGGGCCACTCGCCACGCCAGGCGTTCTTCCCCTATCTGAGTACTCGCAGTGGCAGCTCTCTTCTGAAATACATGAATCAGAACGAAGAAAGCAATTGGCTGCTTGGATCACATCGCCAGAAAATCCACTTGTTTGGCGATCGATCGTTAACCGTGTGTGGCAGTATCATTTTGGCGAAGGCATCGTTGCAACGCCAAATGATTTTGGACGTATGGGCGAGATACCTACCCATCCTGAGTTACTTGACTGGCTGGCAGCGAATTTTCGCGATGGCAATCAATCGCTAAAAGAATTGCATCGACAAATTGTCACAAGTAGCGTCTATCAACAATCGGCTGATAACATTTTAAACAACGCTGCGATCGACGGAGGGAATCAGTTTCTATGGCGTGCAAATCGTCGCCGTTTATCCGCCGAAGAAATACGCGATTCAATTCTTTGCGTAAGTGGGACCATGAACCTAGAAATGGGCGGACCTGGATACTACTTATTTGCTCTTGAAAAAACTGATCATTCACCCCATTTCGAATACCACAAGTTTGATCCGGGGGATCGAACTTCGCATCGTCGAAGCATATATCAGTTTATTGCTCGCTCGCAACCGAATCCATTCATGACAACGCTTGACTGCGCGGATTCGTCGCAAAGTACGCCGCGAAGAAATGAAACACTGACTTCGTTACAGGCCCTTGCTTTACTAAACAATAGGTTCAACACAGTGATGGCGGAGAAGTTTGCTGATCGGCTTACGAAAGAATGCTTGGACACAGATGATCGCGTTCAAAAAGCGATCAGTTTAATCCTTCAGAGATCGCCAACTGAGGTCGAGTTGGAGGAACTTGCCAACTACGCTCGATCTCATGGATTACCTAACTTATGTCGATTCTTATTTAATTTAAGCGAATTCGTTTTCGTAGATTGATGAGCGAGAGAACAGTGATGAGCAATCGACGAATGTTTCTAAGTCAGTGCGGTGCCAGCTTTGGAGCTTTGGCATTGAATGCCATGCTTCAGGATGAATTGAGAGCGTCGAACGAAGGGGCTTTGCGAGTACTTCATCACCCACCCAAAGCGAAACGCGTCGTTCAGCTCTTCATGGCAGGTGCGGCTAGTCATATCGATTTGTGGGACCACAAACCGATGCTAGAGAAATGCCATGGACAGGAATCCGATTTCGGTGAGCATGTGGAAGCGTTTCAAGATGGGCTTGGGCCGTGGATGAAATCGCCATTCAGATTCTCTCGCTATGGCGAATCCGGAAAGATGCTGAGCGATGTTGTTGCACCGCTTGGAGAGTTTGCTGATGAAATTAGTTTTATTCACAACATGGTGGGCAAAACTGGCGTTCATTCGCAAGCAACATATTTGCAAGCGACTGGGTTTCAGCTACCTGGATTCCCTGGGATGGGGTCTTGGGTTAGCTATGGGCTTGGGAGCATAAATGATAACTTGCCCACCTTTGTCGTTCTGCCAGATCATCGCGGTTTCGCCAGTAATGGTCCGAAGAATTGGGGCTCTGCGTTTTTACCAGCGTCCGCTCAAGGAACTGCGATTTTTCCACAGCGAGAACATGCAATCGACGATCTCGCTGCAAATGCAAGTTTTGTTACGAAGGATGGAGATAGCGAAGGGATGAAGCTTCTCCATCGTATGAATAGCCGGTACCAAGAAGACCGAAAGGGTGACTCGCGTTTGCACGCTCGAATCCGATCCTACGAGTTGGCTGCTGCAATGCAATTGAGTGCACCCGAAGCATTGGACATATCTGGGGAATCGGAGGCAACGATGCGAATGTACGGACTTGATCGCCTAGGAGCTACTTATCCGGAGGAGATCAATCCTGCAGAAGAAGCTGAGTACTTTGGAAGAAAGTGCCTTATTGCTCGTCGACTACTCGAACGCGGCGTTCGGTTTGTGCAAATCTGGTCTGGAAATGACAATGGGTTTCCACGGCGGAACTGGGATTCTCATGAAAATATTGAACGCGATCATGGACCGCTAGCTCGTGGTATGGCTGTTGGCACTGCTGCACTATTGAGGGACTTGAAACAACGGGGATTACTTGAAGACACAATAGTATTGTGGACAACTGAATTCGGGCGTATGCCTAGCTCGCAAGGTGGAACCGGTCGAGATCACAATCCTTATGTATTCACTAACTGGCTATGCGGAGGCGGTTTCAAAGGAGGTGTTACCTACGGAGAGTCTGATGAGTGGGGCTACAAGCCGTTAGATCGATCGAACCCCACACAAGTTTATGACATTCACGCTACGATCCTGCATCAACTGGGAATCGACCACAAACGCTTCAGTGTCCGACATAACGGCGTAGACCGTCGATTGACCGATGTACATGGAAAAGTAATTCATGAAATCATCGGAAGCTAGGTGCGACATAGAAATGCTTATAACGCAGTGCGAACCCGATTGCTCCAAAACTTACCATCACTTGGTGTGGACTCGCAGCGCAGCGGGCGATAACGTCTTGTATGTCGATGGTAAAGCCGTAGCCCATGCGAAGGACAATGCTGGTTCAATTACCAATGGACGACCGATACAAATCGGCGGAGAGAGCGTGGAGAAAGGGGGCCAAAACTTCACTGGTGCCCTAACCGTTATTGCGATCCATACACATGTGATCAGCGAGGATAGAGTTCGTTTGCACTACGATGCAGTGAAGGTCGCGCCACGCCTCCCCTCCGCTGTTGATCGAAACGTCAATTTCTCGGACGAGATTAAGCCACTGTTTAACAAGTACTGCTTCGACTGCCATGGCCCTGGCCTCGATAAAGGTGGTTTTTCGATGGCTCCAGGGAATCGACGGATCTTTCTGGAAACCCGTGGTGGATCGGCAAACGTGCTCAAACTGCAAGTGCATGAATTGCGGTCCGCGTGGACGACAAAATGATACTGCAACCCACGTCATGGCAAGTGGCCACTCTCTTTTAATTCAATTTCTTCATGGACCTACTGATGCACTACTCTCCTGCTCTCCGTTCAAATGCTGTTCGCTTCTTCGTGACATTAGTTTTTATTGTGTTCTCAGCACCCTATGTGGTTGCTCAAGATTTGCAGGCCGAGCAATCGCAGATGCTCATTCCTGGGACATTCCCTGACCCAGCGGTCCCGATGATTCAGTTACCGATGGAATTTAAAAGCCAGCGAGTGGTGACGCACGCCGTGGTAAAGAAAGGCCAGGCGGTCGATATTCTGAATGTGAAAGGGCCCGGGGCCGTCCGAAGTTTTTGGCAGCTATTCGCACAGAATCTGAGCATCGAGATCACCGTGGATGGAGCAGACGTTCCGCAAGTCAACGTCCCCTCACGGCCTTTCTTCGGTGTTATGCACGATCTGGAGGACTACTTCATCAACAGTGCTGGTATTGTCGTAGTACCAAATCCAGCTCAAGGTGTACCTGGCAACCCGGGTTACAACTGCTACATGCCGATCCCGTTCAGAGAGTCATGTCGAATCAGCATTCGGGCATCCGAGGATCAGTTGGTCGATACGATGGTCAACTGGCATCAATATCCAGAGGGAACACCTATTACACCTTTTCGCTTTCATGCCGCTTACAACCTCAAAAAGCCAGCGGTGCCTCGGGATGGCTTCCAGATGCTCGACGCTGAGGGACGTGGATTTGTCGCTGGATTATTCATGGGAGCGATTCAGAAGGAACACAGCGACATGGTGTTTCATACCGGCGGGATGCGAATCTTGATTGACGGCGAAACGGATCCGCACGCGATCAGAGGCTGCAACATGGAAGACGACTACGGCTTCACATGGGGATTTAACGATCGCCAGACGCCATGGTTCGGATGCCCATGGCACAAGAACCGTAGCCGCAATGACCAAGATGGTGTTTTCTATCGCTTCTTTGGGCCAGATCCAATTGCATTTCATTCCTCGATTTCATTGTCGACCGGCTGTCGTCCAGATGATACCGAAAGCATCCTCTACTATTACCGCGTCCTCGGAAGCAAGGCCCCTGCAGTTATCACACCGACGACTTGGCAGGTAACCGACCCTTTTCCAGGCAGCGACACATGGGAGGGATTTCAAAGCGCAGAATTTGCTGAGCGAATCAGTGGCAGCAAATGGGGCGAACAGATCCGGGATGGAGAGCAAGTCAAAGCAGTCCATACCATTAAAAGCGACCACACCTGGCTGTCTCTGAATCGTCTGTTTGGTCAACTCGAAAACCAGTCTGTCTATGCCAAAGCGAGCGTAGACAGTGACCAACCCCGCAAAGCCTTTCTGCGAATTGCTGCCGACGACTATGCAGGCGTGTGGTTCAACGGCAAAAAAATCGCCGAATTACAGCATGAAAACGGGCTGGAGACGGTGCGATTGCCTATTGATCTCCAGCAAGGCAAGAATGATATAGTCATCAAGACCAGCAACAAGCTCAGCAACAATCGCTACCTTTGGGCTGTCAGTTGCGTCGTCGAGCCGGAATGAAAGACCAAAATTTTGCTCAACTAGTTTTTTCTGATTGTACAAATCTTCACCGCTTCGGATCATCATGTTTCTAATCACCAGTCGTCATTGCCTCTCGGCCGCTTTGTTCCTCTCAATCATGGCGTTCTTCGCCGATGAAACCGTAAGCGGCGAGCCAAGCGACAAAACCCTGATTACTTGGGTCTCTCCCTCGAATCTTATGCAGCGTGGCGGCAGCGCGCTTACGATCCAGCGAGGTGATCAATTCGACGGAATCGTTTATGGCGAGAGGGTTAACGGCAAGTGGATGGCAGGAAGTAACAACTTTGTTCGTACCCAACAAAACCCACTTGCGGGTGAGGTTGAAACCTACACTGGAAATACGCCGATCCAGTTAGCGATTGTTTATGAGGGTAAACAACTCACTCTTTATCGCAATGGCGAACAATACGACTCCTATGAAGCGAACAACGTCGATCTTCTGCATACGAAGGACAACTTTGCTGTCTTCG